>Ga0247841_10001572_pt1 | contig 50257 bp, 58 predicted proteins | sample LaCruzMarch2015__2_FD_192410 | JGI IMG/M metagenome (GOLD analysis project Ga0247841, IMG submission 192410) | Freshwater microbial communities from meromictic Lake La Cruz, Castile-La Mancha, Spain - LaCruzMarch2015_18m | ecosystem: Environmental > Aquatic > Freshwater > Lake | place: Spain... | reverse complement strand
AAAGAGAGACACTCGAAGAAACAGGATTAAAATTAAAAACAAAAAAAGTTAGTGGTTTTTTCCCTTCGATAGTTTATTCAAATGGAAATTTATGTTTTCATGCTAATTTAATTGTTGTACACATGGAATCTGTGAAATCCGGCGTCGAAATAAAACGCGATGCAAATGAACACGATGACGTAAAATTTATCAACTTAAAAGAAATTCCTAACTATCCGTTAATCGCAAACAACGAGTTCATAATTCCTCATTTAGAAAAAGACGAATTTTGTTTTCAAGAACTGATTACAAGGGAATAAAATGAAATTTACTATCTATTAACAATTTTATCTACTGAAAAAACGATTAAATAAATGATTGCAATAGAGATTAATACTGAAACACATAGGGGAATTATAGTATTCCACCAAAAATCTATCCCAATAATATTGATAGTATTTCCTGTCCTTGAATAATTAAAAAAATAATTGGCTGCGAGAGATACAAAAGATGCAATAAAAATCATAATCCATTCATCTTTTATTTTACTTTTAGTTTCTTCTTTCATTCCTATTTTATTCTATTTCCGTCCTTATCATATAACTCCGGATAATCTAACCAATTGTCATTATAATTCGGAGAGTCCCACTTTTTTACCTTTATACAAACATCCTTTAGTTTTGTTACTTCATTTTGTTTTTGTTCTGTCCGATACTTTGTTACAGTTTTTGCTCTTGTACATGTACAGCTATCACACGCACCCAAACCAAACCAACTTTTGTGAAGACAACTACAATCAGAATCAGAATCGCAATTAGCCCCATTTTCAGTTTGAGTATAATACTCGGTGTCCTGATAAGGAACTTGAACAGTTTCATATTCAGTATCTTGATATGCTTGTTGTTTACATACTAATTTCATTGTGCTTTCGCTAACCGAACTTACAACGTTTCCAATTATTTTTCCGTTACCTACTAAGACATCGGCGGTTACAAATAAAGACATTAGTAAAAGAATACCGGTTATCACAAGAAATATCTTCAGAAGAACTTTACGCTTTTTCTTCTCTTCAGTTTTTTCTTTATCTACCACCTCTTTAGATGGTTTTTCTTCCATACTATTTACAAAAATTCCACCTTTATAAATCTTTAGTCCAAACGTTTGGATATTGTGCTATAAAGGATTAATACAAATCTTTGTACATGAGCAAATATAAGACGGTAGTTTTAGAAATCTTATCAAAAACTGAAATAAAAAGTACGAATGAAATTCTTACAGAACTCCAGAAAAAAGTTGATAAAATAATAAATTGGCATTTACTTTACAGAATTTTGATGGATTTGCATTCTGAAAATAAGGTTGAACGATTAGAGAGTAAAGCCGGTTTCTTCTGGAAGAAAAAATAAATTTTATCTCACCCAAACAAATAATTTCAGTTTACTCTCTTTATAGGAATCGGGATTGCTTCGATCACCCGTAAAAATCAAAGTCTCTCTTGAATAAATTTCTTTATTTCCCGACGGATAATTCGCAAGTCCACACGCGTCCTCTGGTTTGCATATTGTAAAGTTATATGCTAAATTTCCTCCAATCCTCGTTTTAATAAAATTATCAATATCAGTAAAACTATTTGTTATCACCGCTTGCCTCAGGCTATCATTGTAAGCGATCTCGTTAAGAACCTGGGTTTCCATTGTGAGAACTCTATCGGAAAAACCGCTTTGATTTCTTTGGTAATAAATATAAACAAAAACACTAAGAATTAACATAATCGCAACGAACGCCTCAACAATTCTTATCCATCCTTTTTTTTTCCGCAAAAAAGATTTTCCTACCATACAGTCACCTGCAGAGTCGCAGTCTTTATGTCTCCATTGGCATAAATAATTCTAATTAATTTATCACTAGAATAAATATCTACATTCTTCGGAATATTCTGAGAACACTCGGCAATCTTAGTTCCAGAGCCCTCTCTTACAACAAAACCAAAATTTCTCGAAGACGGAAGCTTAAATTCATTTCTCAAATCTCCATAATGAGAGACACATTCACTTTCCAATTTTGTTATTTGGCTCTCTGAAGAAAATGAAATCAATTTAGTCTGTCCAAGGTTATATGTGCCAGAAGCCAAAGGTGAACAACTTGGACTGGGCGGAGAAGCCGAGGGCTTAAACTCCGAAGAAAAATAAATATCATAATACTGGTCTGTCAGAGAAGAGACTTTAATGTCTAAACTACTCGCTGGAGGCAGATTATATCTAGATCCAATTTCAGTACTCCCAGATCTTACAAGAAGATTCATCCCCGGATCAGGAAAAAATTTATCTTCTATGTTAAAACAGTCTACTGGCGATGCCGTAACTTTTATAGACGTAGTTAAAACATCTATGGAAATATTTTCTGCAATGGAATCAAGAACTATCTTATTTATTGTCGGGTTGTAATCATTCTGTTTAAACGGGTTTAAAATTATGAATATAAAAATTACAAAAACAATAAAAATTGAAAATGATATTATCATTTCAACATGAAGTTCAGCTTTCTTGTTCATTTTATTTTCCATGTTAAGCGGTCGGCGTTATAAACGCGTTCGCTCCCGTGAATATTAAAATTGATATAACGACGAGAAAAAAAGAGTGTTTTATTCCAGCCTTCAAATTTCCTTCAGATAATTTTCCAATAACGAGTCCAGCAAATAAACCTTGTGCAATAAGCAAGCCTAAGAAAGCAGTACTTAACTCTTCGGGCGTTATTTGTTGAATCGTCATAAAGCTCCCAAATCCGCTCCCTTGTAAACTTCCGCCCGTGTTTCCAAATACAGTCAGCATCGGAACAATTTTGAATTGCATAATCAAAATTATAACTATAAAAATAAAAAATATGATATAGCCCTGAACAACAAGATTCGAAATCGCTGCTCTCCTTTCTTTGGTTAACTTATCCATTTCATTTATAGAATTTGTAACTGACTCCAAAATAGTTCCAATATCTCCGCCCGCCTCTTCAGCTTGTTTTATCGTCGCTACCGCCCGTGAAATTGTAGAGATATTAACATCTCTCGCAAAATTTTCAAGAGCCTCCTTAACCGTTATTCCCAACCCGATTTGATTAATTAATTTTTCAACATTAACAGTCAGACTCCCATAGCTTCTTCCTCTCAAATTAATTATACTTTTGCTAATCGGCGTTCCTGAATTAACACTCTCAACCAAATCTCTCGTCAGACTCAAGAACATTTCTTCCTTTTCCTTTGTTCTCTCAGTCTCAATAACACTAGACATAACGAATGGAGAGGCCACAACAATAAGTCCGATTCCTATTAGAAAATAAAATATTTTTTGATTCCAAAAAAAAGCGCTCGCCGCAAAAGTCAGCAATCCGACGACAATGCCCATGTAATGACTCTTATTCAATTTCATGACATTCCCTCCTGCTTAATATGCAAGAACACGAGAAAAACCAGATTTATCAACACAACACTTGAAATAATGACTACCGTAAGAAAATCCAAACTCAAATCCGTAAATCCAGTCATCTTTATCATAATCATCATCAGCATTAAAATCATAGGAGCTGCAATAACTGTGCTAATATAAACGTTCATAAATGTCTCTGCAACTTTATTGTATTTCTGTCTGTTCAGATTATATTCAAATACTAAACTCTCCGCTTTTTTCTTCAGAAAATCAGAAAGATCTCCGCCAGAATTTATGGTAGCTGACATTCCATTCAAAAGTTCTGCAAACTTTTCACTCGATGAGGCCGCAGCCGAATTTCTCAAAGCAGTCGATAAATCGTAACCATAAACATTTATCTGATTTATTAATCTAGTGAGCTCTTTGCTGACGTGGGGGTATTCACCACTCATTACTATTACCCTAAATATTTGTGACGGAACAATTCCAGAACCAGCTATCGACGCCATATGTATCGTTACAAACGGCAACTCGTTTTCAACTCTTTTTCCTAATGACTTTGCTTCCGTTCCCGGATAATAATACATCAATAAGAAAGTAATTATCGGCACAGCAAAAATAATCCAGAATACCTTAAGAAATCTCATAAAAATATTTTCACTAACCACTAAAATAAACGGACTAAGAACACTTAAATTAAAAAATAAAAAGAAGATCATAATTAACACAGAGGCGAAAAAAGAAAGAAGCATCGTGAAAAATATTACCGAGAGATAACTGCTCAGCATAATTTGCATGTTGGATCTTTTTATTTCCTTCCTGAGACTGATAAAAAAATCGCTTTTTGATAAGTTAATAGATTGTTTCAAGAAAAGTCTATTTGCAATACTGATATATTTGCTCGGCTTTTTAAATTGCATAACCGGTTTTTCATCTTCAACTCGCGTATATTTTTTTATTTTTTTCAGAGAACTACTTTCTATATTCACTTCTTTCAGTAGCCTATCTTTGTCCCGTTTTTTTATTGTTATATTTGTTTTTCCAGAGCCGTCATCACTTCCATAACTCACACTAACGAGATTAGTTTCTTTCTGTGGTTTCTTCTCCCATTTATCTTCGACAAATTCGAGTTTTGGAAGCTCCTTAACCATCTTTATATTTTCCAATATCTCCGGAAAAGAGTCATTAATTATTACAAGTTGCCCCATGAGCGACTTCGCCAATTCTTTTTTCTTATTCAAATCTCTTTCATTCACGCCCGGCATATCAAAAACTTCTTTCAGTTTCGAAACAATCTCTTTCTCCCTCTGAATATTATCTTTAAGTGCATCGAAACTCATTTTTTAACAATCTCCTCAATTTGTTTGTTAACTTTTAGAATTAATTTCTTCGCTTCTTGGAACTTATTAAAGTCACCTTCATTAAAGCTCTTCTCAAGAAAAACCTCACTCTCTTCCACACTTTTGACTAACTGATCAACAAATTCCAGATCCTCTTTTTTCATAAAAGATTAAGTCAATTTGGCTTTTTATATATAACGCTTTCATAAAGGACAATTCCAACGAAAGCCAGCGTTGCTAATATACTTACTTGAAGGCCAAAATTTTTAACAAAAACAAAATCTATAACTGCCGAGATAAAAACCAAAACAATAGCCGTTTTAAACAACTTTTTTCCGCCTTCCAACTCCTCTTCAGTTGTTTTCGCTAGAAAAATTCCAATCGGCCAAGCCAGCGCAACCAAAACCAAACAAATTACCCATTTAATTACTTCAAGCATTAATCTTTTAAATTGCCATCATTTAAATCTTTTACCATGAACTTCGCAATCATCGTTTCAAAGAAAGACCAAGCCGGAATGAACATAAAAAAACAGTTGGAAAAACTAAACTCAAAAATTCCAACTTATGAATTCGAAAAAGAGACCGTTTATTTAGAACATATTGATGAAAAAATAAAAGAAGACTTTATAATTTTCGCGACAAGACATCAGTCAGTAAAACATAATAAAACTCTTTCAATTCACGTCGCCGGAAATTTCAAAAACAATGAACTCGGCGGAGAAAAAAATAAAGTTTGCACATCGAACGCGTCAATATTAAAGAATTTTTTTCTCGAACTAGACAAACAACAAAAAGAGAACGAACATACCGCAAAAGATTATTCTCTCACTTTAGAATGCACTCATCACGGCCCGCTCATAGAAAAACCTTCGCTGTTTATAGAAATTGGCTCATCCGAAGAAGAGTGGAACGACGAAGAAGCCGCAAGTGTTGTTGCGAGAACAATAATTAATTCTGTAAGAAATGTTACAAATAGCAATCAAAAACATCCCGCAATAGTTGGCCTCGGCGGTCCGCATTACTGCCCAAATTTCAATAAAATAGAATTAAATTCCAAGTATGCAATTAGCCATATAATTCCAGAATATTTAATGCCCATAACAAAAGAAATGATTGAAGAATCAATAAAAAAGACGCAGGAAAAAATAGAATTTTTTGTTTTAGACTGGAAAGGCCTCGGAAAATCCGACGACAGACAAAAAGTAATCAATGCCTTGGAAGATTTAGGTTTAACTTGGAAAAGAACTTCTGATGTTGAAAAGGATTAAACACGTCGTCCAATAATAGCTCTCTCGCCAAATTTAAACAAATAAACTTTCTCACTTCCAGTTAAGTTTCTTTCAAAAGAATTTCTGATTCTCCAGTAATCTTCCGGATCAACGTTAAATCTTACTTCCACGCTTCCAGCATTAATATCCTTCAGAGTATCAACGATTTTCTTTTCTTCAAAATTGCAGTCAGCCAAAATCTCAAAACTATTTTTAAAAAAAGCGCTATTCAAAAAATGATTCGACGTAAGAAAATTAAATTTTTCTTTTTTGTAAAATTTGACGCCGGTTTTTTCAACTAGCTCATTAATCAATCCCGCCTTCGCAACGCTTTCATCAACTTCATATAAATAATTCATCAAAATACCATTTCCTAACTCTTCAAAACTTGATTTGCCAGAAAATCTCTCTCCCGACGGCAAAACGACCGCCGAACATTCCGCCTTTTTCAAATTTCCAAAGTAAATATCAAGTCGATTTAATTTTCCATTCAAAGAAATATATTCTCTTTCGCAGTCAAACGGAAGCTCTCGGATTTGCGGCGGAATTTCAATAACAATATTTTCCGTCAATTTTTTGTACTTCTCCAAAAATTCAAATAAATTCGGTTTTATTCTTTCTATTTTTCTTTCTTCTTCATTCGCGGGTCGTTCAGTATCGCAAAAAACGATATCAACATTTTTTAGTTTTGAAATTATTTTCTCATCCAACGCATCTCCGTGAATAAATTCAACATTTCTGACCTCAAACTGTTTCGCGTTTTCTTTTGCCCGTTCAAATTTTTCCGCATCAATTTCTATTGCGTAAACTTTTTTGCACGTCCTGGCAAAAGCCAAAGTCTGCAATCCAATTCCGCAACCAACCTCAACGAGCGTGTGGCACTTCAATCTTTTCGCGCGGTAATTTGCGACAACGTCGGGCGTTCCAAATCGAATATCTTTCGGAGCATAACTAAGTTTTTTCAAATGCGTCGTTTTCTGCTTCGCTTTGTTCAGAAACCTTTTTCTCATACCTTTACCAAAGTTATCCAGTTAAAAAACCATCGTATGCAGAACAATAATGTTTTTAAGTCATAATCTAGAGGTTATTTTATGTATAATAAACTTCAAAGCGGTTTAACCGATCAGCAACTCCGAGACATGCATCAAGACATGAGAATTCTTTCAGCAGATGAAATGAGCAGAAGAGCAAGCCGTGAAGCAAGAAATCTTTTCTATTTAGGTATTCCTGCTTTTGCATTATACCTAGTTTATTCTTTATTCAAAAGAACAGAAGATGCCACACCCATCGACGATTAAATTTCTACTTTTATTCTTTCGAAACATTTTAAAGAGCATTAAACTCTCTATTTTCATGCCCGGATGGCCCAGCGGTTACGGCGCGAGATTGCTAATCTCGTTTCCTCACGGATTCCCAAGTTCAAATCTTGGTCCGGGCGTTTATATTTACTTAGAAAAATTTAATTTAATCGATAGAAGTAGTCAATTCTTATTTCTTTTTATCTTTTTTATTCATCGCTTTTACTATGGGACAATTTTCTTTGCTTTTTCCAGACAGCGCAGCTATTCCCAAATATGCTGCCGAAACTCCGGCAATAATTCCTCCACCAATCAATCCCCATTTTATAACAGGATTTCTTTCCATAAAACTTTTTTCAGGAACTTTTGGAACTGTATTTCCCGTCGCTGTTGTATCTCCTGGGGCTAAAGGCTCTGAAGTTTGAGGAACGGTTACCGGTCCATCCGTCGGAGGCGAAGGTTGTTCAATTGGAGGTGAAGGATTATCTGGAACACGTGAATACCATTTACTCGAGTCATAATATTCTTTACTATAATCTATTCCTGGCACCCAAGCCATATTCCTCGAACGCGGCTCTGCAGTAATCTCTTTGACTGTTGAACTTGAAACTTCCGATGAGGTACTGTCTGGAAGATTAACAACAACAGGCTCTTGGCCATTGCTCCCCGCACCATAGGGATATGCTTTAGATTCTTTCAATATAAAATCATCAAAAACTTCGTCTGTCAACTCACCAGCTACGTCGGGAGTTGGTTCGTATGCAAATCTATGATATAAAAGATTTTTTCCGTCTCCAACAAGCTGACTGCCAATATTATCTGTCATAATTCTAAGATTGCCACTAACGAGATCAACATTCCCGCGAAATTCGGGATTTATCCATCTGTCTGATCCAGCCAACTCATTTCCAAATGAATCGAATATCCTCAAATCTGAAAGTTCTCCATCAATTGCTCCGATAAGAGCTGTATGTGGATCATTTAAAATTATTTTGCCAAAATCCCCCGAGCCTCCAATTAAAACATTATTATTTTCAGCATCAAATCGTATCGCAGGCATTGTGGAATCAAGTATTCCATCATTGCTTAGCTGAGATCCTGGCATAAATACATTTTCACTATTAGTTATTATTTTTGCAATAGGAATTCCAGATTTAGTCATTGAGAATTCAGTATTTGGCTTTATCTCCGTGCCAACATTACTCAAACCAATTTTTCCATTAAATTCATAATTAACTTTGTCTTTTACTAAATAAGAAGTTCCGCCATTTCCTGTCTCAAAACTATTTTCACCCGTTATCCCATTATAACTGGAAGTAATTCCCCCCTTCCCAACTTGAACAAGTTCCTTATTTTTTGCCATTATTTGTGAACCTTCACCAGCTTCCACTTGAAAGTTACCCTCTTTAACCCAACTGTAATCGACCCGTCCATTGTCTATAGAAAAAAGAGTATTACTTCCGTCCGCAGTTTGTTTCAAAACAATTTTACCGCCAATCATTTTTGGACCCTCGTTACCAGCTATATCCTTAAAATTAAAATATCCCTCCCCATCAATCTTCCCTCGAATACGGTACTTTTCCAAATCTTTTGTGTTTATCGTTGTTTGAACTCTTGAATTTCCATTAGTAAGATATGTTAACTCTCCACTATCTTTATTATATCTATCTAACGTTATTCCTCCAGACTCATCAATACGATGTGCAGCAAACCACTTATCTCTTGCTTCAAAATTTGAATTTCCATTTATAATACTGGGACTTTTTTCAATTTCCAAATCCATCTGCGCGAGAGCACTAGGATTTTTTGTTAAAAATTGTGGATCATATTTAACTTGATTATTTATATCGGTTATCAAACTAGTTCCAGTTTTACCTTCCCAAGACATAGGAATCGGCGTCGTTTCTCCCTCGCCATTAACTCGCCCAATTTTATTATCTGTCTGCCAAATAATATACGCGAACGCAAAAGTCGCAACGATTAAAATAAAAATTTGCGTTAATGACATCATAGCCGTTTTCTTACTTACGCTTCTTTTCCAAAGAAACGTTTTTTTACTTTCAATTTTTTTAAAATTAATTTTTTCTTCATTCATTTGGATACCTCACAAAAAAGTTGTACGAATAATTCATACCAAGATGCTTTTCAGGAAATATAAAACTATAAAGTTCCGTGCCGTTTCCCGTGTTTATCGATTCTATTTTAAAATTATTATTTTTCGCAAGATCGGCCATATATCCGGCGGGAATAGTTGCCATATCTTTCTGTTGCTCTCGAACAAATTGTTCAACTAAAAAATATTTATCCTTAAAATTAAAGTCAACAGTTTTGCTGTAACTCGCAAGAGTTTTCGTATTCGTTCCTTTAGTCATCGTAATCGGAAAATTCACTTCAACATATATGCTCTCGTTTATTTTTGTCTTCACAGATTTAACGTCGCCGACAGTTACGGTGTATCCCTGAGAATCAGTTTCATTAAATTTTCCGACGCAAGTTTTTAATATTTCTTTAATCGCAAGATTAAGTTCATATTCAAGAGTTTTTTCTGACGGCATAACAATGTTAGAATCACTCAAATAAACCGGAATGTACAAATCACCATAATTTTCCGTGTCATCTGGAATATTATAAAAATATCCGCCCTGCAAGCCCAAGAAATAGACTGAGTCCAGTGTGGAATTCACAATGCAACTTTCAACTCGCTCCTTAACCCCAACTGAATCTGGCTTGATAAAAATTTCAACAGGGTTTACATTACTTCTTACAGCAGTAATCATCAGTATTCCAAAAATAACCGCCACCGCAATAACGACGAATATTGTCAGCTGCCCTCTCTTCAATTTTCTCATGATACTACAGCTATTCGGCTCTTTTAATCTTTTCTCTCCTCTCATCAAACAGCAACATTAATAAGCCGATTTTCTCGTCTATTATTAATTACCATGGAAAAATTTAGAAAACTGGGACTAAATGACGAACTCATCAGGTCTCTCGAAGAACATCATTTTGAAACACCGACGGAGATTCAGGAAAAAGCAATTCCTCAAGTTCTGATTGGAAAAGATATTATAGCTGGCGCTTCAACCGGAAGCGGAAAAACTCTTGTTTTTGGCGCAGGCATCATTCAAAATTTAGTAGGACATTCTGGTGTTCAGGCCTTGGTTTTAGTTCCAACACGTGAACTTGCCGAACAAGTTGCGCAATCTCTCGAAAGTTTTTCTACCTATAAAAAATTAAAAATACTTTCTATCTATGGCGGAACTTCAATCAATCCGCAATTCAGAGAGCTTCCAAAGGCAGATGTTGTCGTCGGAACTCCCGGAAGAATTTTAGATCATATCGGAAGAAAAACAATTGACCTCTCAAAAGTAAAAATACTTGTTCTCGATGAAATGGATACAATGCTTGACATGGGATTTATCCGAGATGTTGAAAAAATAATTAATCGCTGTCCAAAATATCGTCAGACTATGCTTTTTTCCGCGACAGTTTCTCAATCAGTTTCTCAAATCGCAAAACGTTACATGAATCATCCGATAGAAATAATGGCCGAAGATCAGGTCGATCCAAGAAAACTAACTCAAATTTATTATGACGTTTCAGACGGAATGAAATTTTCACTTTTATATCATCTTCTTCAAAAAGAACATGAAGGTTTGGTCATGGTTTTTTGTGACACACAACGAAACACGGACTTTGTTGCAAGAAATTTGCAGAGATTAGGAATCAACGCACTCCCAATTCATGGAGGATTATCACAAAAAAAACGAAACGATGTTATGAAACTATTCCATTCAAAAGAATTAGCTGTTCTAATTTGTACCGACGTCGCCGCACGAGGTTTGGATATCGGCGGCGTTTCTCATGTTTACAATTATGAACTTCCAAACGAAATAAATAATTATATTCATCGAATTGGAAGAACTGCGCGCGCGGGTTCAGCAGGAATTGCAATCAGTTTAATCGGTAGCCGTGACTATAACCTGTTTAATCGAGTCATAAATGTTTTAGATATGAATGTTGAAAGAAAAGAATTGCCATTCTTCAAAAAAATTGAAATGATTAACGAACGAGGTCATTCACGACAGGATAAATTTTCCAAGTTTTCAAAATCAAATTCTTTCGATTCAAAGCGCGATGAATTTTTTCGTCCTCGGCAAAAAAGTAGAAGTCATAGACGTTTATCTCAAAATCGCGTTCACATGGCAAGAAAAAGCTGGCATTAAATTTTTATTTTTATTCAGATCTATCGCTTCTGTCATCGTTACTGTTGATCTCTCCACCACCAAATATTCCTTTGAAAAAGTTAGCTATTCCCTCGCCAATTCCTCCGATTGTATCTCCAACCGCTTTCGCAATTCCCGGTCCGCTTCCAGGATTATCTCCAAATTCCGACGACGCATCATTACACTCTATATCAACAATGCAGTCCCAACCCTCTCCAGAATCTCCCATCACCGGTTTTCCATAACAATGCTCGCAAGTTTCACACTCCTTTTGTTTTGCTTTCAATTTTTCATCATTCAAACAAGGACCCTTATACAAATGAACACATTGTTGAGCACACATCTGGCAAACATCATTTCCCTGTTCTCCTTCTTGACTTGGTTTGCATATTGTTCCCGGAGCATGACTTTTAACACAATCTCTTATGCATTGTTCTTCCTCAGATTTTGCTTCCGGTTCTTTTATCATATTACATTCTTCTTCACAAACGGCTTGATTTTTTTGCTGACACGAAAAATCAAATTCACCGCAATCTTTCGTGACACATTTTTCCATACACGAATTTTCTTCTGTAACTTCTGGTTTTTTCACATTACATTGAATCATACAACTATTCTTTTCAGAACAAGCTACATCTCCAATCGTGCATCCGGCATCAGTCACACATTTTTTCATACATGCCTGGTCAGAAGCACTTGGTCCAAATTGTGGAATCTCTCCCGTATTTGCCGGCGATCCCTGCTGAGAAACAAATCCAGTTAGGCCTCCAAAACCACTCTGAAAAAAATTAATTTGCTGGATAACAATAAACGGAGAAACTAAAATAACGGCCAATATAACCAATATCACCACACCACTTTTCATAAAGAACCAACTTTTCTCTCGTTTAAATATTTTACTAAAATCTAAAAACCGGCCTGCTGGCCTTTTCCTTAGTTGCACAGCTCTCACAGATAGAATTCATCGACATATGGCCTTTGCATTTAGTCTTTCCACATTTCAAACATCTGACTGCACATTTTCTGCATAATTTTTTCCCGCATTCATAGCACGTTTTATCTAAACAACTCATACAATAATTTTTTCTGCACGATTCGCAAAAACGCAGACAGTGCTCACAAGACAAATGTCCGCCAGCGCATAAATTTAATTCCCTGATTTCTCTTTTGCAAGAATTGCAATTAAAAACATTAAACTCATCTTCCATTGGATCGTAGATAAATTCCGTCGCCCTTGCCGAATCATCATTCTTCAAAAAACAGCTGAATTTGTAAATTGGATAATAGATTATTGCTGTATTGATTAGCTTTGTATTTACTCCGAGCGCATGCCGTCTTTCTTCATCTTCAATTAAAAATTTCTCTTCTTTTTTTATCTGTTCTATATTTTCTTCGCTTTCTTTTTGCTTTTGATCCTCCTTCTCTTTAACAATAGAAGAATAATGATTTTTTATTCTGGTAACTTCTTTTTCAAGTTTTTTATCAAGCATCTCTCCAATCTTAAAAATTCTTGGCCCAATAATCTCCTTGATTTTTGCCTTAGCAATATTATAATCTTCTTTCATTTCTTTCGCTTCCAAATCTTCTTTTTTTCCGTCGGTGGTTTGATATTTTTCTATATTGAAATCAATTATTTTTCCATTCTTAATATAAATCTGATTAACCAACTGTTCTTTTTCGTTTAGATATTGAAAAACCGTCAAAAAAGTAAACATCTCGATGAACTCATGCCTTTCGCTCCGCGAAATGTTTGAAATTATGCAATTCTTAAGATAAAAATTTCTGTTTATTTCTTCTTCACTGTTGAAATCAAACTTAATTTTAATTATAGTGGATTGTCCTTTATTTTCCAAAAATTCTTTCATGCAATTAAGAATAAAACTTCCGTTTCCAACAAATTCTCCATCCGCCGAAGAATCTTTTTCAAAAATTAAATTATAAGGAGACTTTTTTCCATAAAACTTTTCGAATGACTCTGGAACATTTTTCACAAATAAAATTTCTCCGTCCCAACTAGTCTCTGCATTTAAACTTTTAAAAAAACCTTCACTAAACTTTTTTATATTTTCAATTTGTTCCATTTATATCAATCAGTCTTGAACTTGCCTCCTTTGACTGTTCATATTCATCATAACCTTTCTGCAGCATCGTCGCTATTTTATTAACGTCTTTCGCGAATTTATCCAGATTATTTTTTGAATCGATAAATGCATTCATAAGCATTTCCTCTATTTTGTTCATTCCACTCTGTCCCTCCGAATCAAGTCCTAAATTAAATAATATTATCGGCAATTCTCCAATGACCAACCCGATGCAGCACATTTTATTTATAATTAAATCAACAACATGCTCTTCCATAGTTCCTTTCGTTGCCAAACTGTAAATGTTCATATCCCTTTTTTGTCCGATTCTATCAAGTCGTCCAATTCTCTGTTCAACCGCCATCGGATTCCAAGGCAAATCATAATTTATTAGATTGTTGCAAAATTGAAAATTCAAACCTTCCGCGCCGGTTTCGGTGCTTATCATTATATCCGCATTTTCCTTGAACTCTTTAATGCGAACAGTTTTTTCTTCTCGGTCTAATCCCCCGACAAATTCAACAATTTTAAAATTAAACGGCTTGAGCTTTTCAACAATATAATGCAACGTCGTCGGATGTTTTGTATAAATTAATATTTTTGAATCTCTATTTTCTCTATAAATTTCTTGAACAATCTCAACAAGTTTTTCAATTTTTGAATCTTTTTTTAAATTCTGATATTTTTCTAAAATTCTTCCGGCTAAAATTTTTGTTTTTGCATGATACTTTTCATCATTAACAATTTTTGAAAGCGATTCAATGGCCGAGCGCGAAGAACTTGTTATCTTTGGCAATATCGCAAAAATAATCAACATTCCGTTTATCTCGTTTCCCTGTGCGCTAAAATATTGTGTCTTCAGCAAATTGCAAAGGTCATCATACGCCTCTTTTTCTTCAGGAGTTAATTCAACAGAAATTATCTTTGGAATTCTTTTTTTATAATCGACTTTAGTCTCGCCCCTTCTTCTTCTAATCATTACCTCATCAAGTTTAATCTTCAACTCTCGCGGATTCAACGGGTGTCGTTTATTCCCCCGATGCAAAAATTTTTTCTTAAACTCCTTTATGGTTCCAAGATGTCCTCGTTTAAGCAAATGAAGCAGGTTATACAATTCTATAAGATCGTTCTGAAACGGCGTCGCTGTAAGAATCAAAAATCTTTTCTTTGGGATTTTATCAACAAATTCCCATCGTATCGTGCTCTTATCTTTCAGCTTATGCGCCTCATCAACTATCAGTAAATCCCAGTTTATCTCATGCGCTTTTTTATGCCGAAAGTTTTTTGTTTCTCTGTCAAAAATTTTAACTCTATCAATTGAAGCAATTAAAAAATTGCTCGTCGTCCAGTCATTTTCGTTTTCAACAATTTTAAAATTTAATTCAAACTTATAATTCAATTCTGAAACCCACTGGTCAACTAGGGACGGCGGCGTTAAAATCAAAATATTTTTTGCAAGACCTCGTTCAATACATTCCTTTATCACAATTCCGGCAGTTATAGTTTTTCCCAAACCAACCTCATCAGCCAGCAACGCCGTTCCGTTAAGATCTCTTAATATTCTCAACGCGCCGTCCCTTTGATGCGGAAGATCGTACTCGAGATTTTTTTTAATCTTACTGTAACATTTTATCTCATTTATCTGTGTCTCCTGAGAAATTTCCTCGACGTCAACGCGAAGTTTCATCATCTCAACTGATTCAAATTGCTTATTCTCTACCTTCTCCAAAAGTTCAAAATCATTGTCCGAAAAAGACTCTTTTACAATCACCATTTTTGTGCAGGAAAATCCCGTAATTTGACTTTTTAACGTTATTCGTTCTAAAACTATAATAACAAATCTAGCAAAACAATCACAATAATCCTTTAAAACCATTCAATTTTCATGATTTCATGGAAAAAGAGCTGATTAACTTTATAGATGAGTACGAACTTTCGCCGTTCAGTAAAACTAAAACCCTAATTAGAACATCAAACAATTCAATTTTCAAAACAAAAGATGCGCGAGATATCTATTCTAAGGTTCTAAGCAAGATTTCAAACAACTTCGTTTTCAGCGAAACTTCAAATCTTTTGAACTTTTTCTCTTTTGTTGAAAATTTTGATGAAATAAAAAACAGACAGCAATTTTTCAAAACAGTTCCCCAAAATCTAGATAATGATTTTTTAAAAGAATTAAAAGTTCCAAGAAATTTCTGGAGGCCAAACTACGACATTATTGTCGTGACAGAAAATGATAAAACTCTTCTTAGGTTAAAAGAAATGAACTGCCCGGTGAAATTTTTGCTAACAGAAAACGACGTGAGAGACTTAGAAAATCGCGACATCGTCCAGATTTTAGACTGCGATGAATTTAATTCAGCGTTGGAAATTCTACCTCAATCTGTTATTTTAAATTCAACAGACGAAGCCTATTTAGAACGATATGTAGAAATGCTTTCTGGCTGGAAGTATAATTTGGAAATTTTGAATGAAAACCCGGAACTAAATACGGAAATAAAAAATCTACTAATGGAAATAATTCCTTTGCTTAAATTATTTGATGACCATTCGTCAAAAGAATTATCCAGAGACATCGTAGAACAAGACCTTGGAGCAATTAACAAAGAAATTTCACTAAAGCTAAAAGAAATGACTCTTTCCGGAGAATCTTTGATGAGCGTTTTAAAGGATGGCTCTTTGCCACAAGAACTGAAAGACATAGTCAATAGCTCAATCAAAAAAAGTTCCTTCCCACATCTTTACATAAATAAAATTCCCGTCGAGATAAACGAGGAATCACTTGAAAATGCAATTCGCCAGCAGTCTCTAACATCTTTTATTTCTCAAGCGGAAAATATAAAAAAATATTCTTCAGAGCTTATTTCTCTCCCAGAAAAATTAAAAAAACTTTCTTCATTACTGATACTATTTGATTTTGAATCAGGAATTTCCAAATTTCTTGCTGATAAAGATTCATTTCCTGAAAATTCAGAAGAGTTTTCAATTGAACGTTCGAATAACTTTTTTCTTTCTAATCCACAGCCGGTTTCTTTCAGCTTAAATAATCAATATCGCTGTTCTATTTTAACTGGAGCTAATAGCGGAGGAAAAACGACTCTTCTTGAGCATATTATTCAAGCAATTTCTTTTTTTCATCTCGGCCTTCCCACATCTGGAAAAATAAAACTTCCACTATTCACCGAGATTTATTACTTCGCGAAAAATAAAGGTTCTATGTCAAAAGGAGCATTTGAAACACTTCTAACTCAAATGTCGCAAGTAAAGCCGGGAAATAAAACTTTAATTCTTGCCGATGAGATTGAAGCAGTCACAGAGCCCGGCGTTGCCGGAAAAATAATTTCTGCAACCGCAGAATACTTCATCAATAAAAATTGTTTTCTCGTTATAGCAACGCATCTAGGTTATGAAATTCAAAAAAATCTTCCAATATATGCGCGCATCGACGGAATCGAGGCAAAAGGACTCGATGAACAGAACGAACTTATCGTTGATCATAATCCCGTTTTAGGAAAAATTGCGAATTCGACGCCCGAGTTAATTGTTGAAAAAATGGCCCGCTCCGAATCATCAGACTATTTTTATCATATTCATAACTATCTAAAGCGATCAAAAAATTAATTATTTCTTTTTAGTATTTTTAGAAGATTGAAGAACTCGCAACACAACCCCGACTATAATAAAAACTATTGAGCCAATAAGAATGTACAAAGCATTATGTCTTAAAACAGAAAAAGCGTAATCAAAAATATTTAACATAATCTTACTTTCCATGCTGCTGTCTAAATAGGCGTTGAAGTTAATCGGACAAGAAAATACAATAGAACTCAAAAATCCGATTATTCCGTTGGTAATGAAGAAATTATAACTTTTTTCAAAAAGGAAAAATTCTCCAATCAAAATACAAATCACCGCGAGCAACAAAATCCAAAAGACAATTTTTGCAGGTTTTACAAACTGCCGATCAATATCTTCGCTCGCCTGATTTGAAATAATGTAATTTCCCCCATATTTTTGGTAACCCTCACTAAACGAATTACAGTCATATCTCGATTCTTTCATATCTTTCAAGATACTTTCCATCATCGTCCTCCTAACTTCAGAATAATTTTTTCCAATTAATTTTGAACATTCAAGTTTAACATTTGATTCAACACCGCCGTCGCCCATCGGAATATTCATATACTCATTTTTCTCGCAATACTGATTTAACATCGGACCAAAATTTTCATTATCTAAACTGGTAAGGTTTTGCTGACTTTCTAATTCACTAATCGATTTACTCACAATTTTATTTTTTAAATCATCTCCCGACAAAACATTAACAACTGACTTCGAAATAATTAATCCAAATAAAGATAAAACTAGAACCAAAGACAAAAATAAAATCAACCCTTTTTTTACTGTCTCCATGAAAAAATATATTTTCTTGGTTTATAAGTTTATTCTCGATAGTTTTATAAGTTCAAATTTTCCCCTATTTCTATAGCGGGGTAGAGCAGCCTGGAGTGCTCGTCGGGCCCATACTAAGAATAAATTCTTAGTCCCCAAAACTAAAGGATTAGTTATGGGTAACCCGAAGGTCGTGCGGTTCAAATCCCACCCCCGCTATGATTTTTTGAGGATTTGAACCTTCAAATGCTGAAATTGCACCGTCAATTTCAGACGCCGGGAAGCTCTGCCTCACGTGCGCCCACCCCCGCTATAAATTTCTTAAGGATTATATTTTTAAACTCTGATTATTACATATAATTATAAAAAAGAGGCAGATCATGAAGAAGAAAAATATCGTTAACAAGAAAATTAACAATTTAAAAAACGCAGCCAAGGATGAATTTATTTTGAACGTTCCGAATTCTCTAACTCTCCTGCGTTTGGTTCTAGCTTTCGTTTTCATATATATGTTATTTAGTGGATTCTCAAGATTATCTTTAGTAATCATTTTTGTTATCGCGGCCGTTACAGACTGGTTCGACGGATTCTTCGCGAGAAAATTAAAACAGACCAGCGCCGTCGGTGCGAGACTTGACCAAGTCATAGATCGCGTTTTTACAATTTCAATCGTCGTCGCACTTTTAATATATGACTCTCTTCATTATAATGGAACACATAACTACGCTCTCTTACTTATCCTGATTTGTTCCAGAGAAATAATCGGTCTACCGGGATTTTTAATTTGTCTCGTTCGAGGAAAAGATAGCTATAAGGTAAGGTATGTAGGAAAGCTAATGACTTTTTTTCAAAGTGTGACAATGGCAGTAATCATTGCTCAGTTTGAATGGGCAATCTATTTAGCATTTGTAACCTGTATAATTGGGATCGTAGCTGGCTTTGACTATTTGAGATATTCCTTTTCAAATGAATAATTCTATATTTGAAATAACAAACCTTTAAATCTTCATTAAATTCATTTTTAATATGGCATTAATTATAGGAATAGACGACGCGGGAAGAGGCCCGGTAATCGGACCAATGGTTTTGGCCGGTTGCATGATTGATGACAAAGTCACAGAATGTTTAATTGAAATGGGAGTAAAAGATTCAAAGATGCTCACGCCAGAGCGAAGAGATGAACTCGCCCCAAAAATCACAGATGTTTGCAAACAATTTCACGTCGAGATAACTCACGCTCATGAAATAGATTCAACATTAAATTCCGGAACAAATCTTAACAAGCTTGAAGCAATAAAATGCGCACGAATAATAAATGAACTAAACGAAGGAAAAGAAAAAATAAAAGTGATTATTGATTGTCCGTCAATAAATCGCGAGGCCTGGAAAATAACTCTTCTTGAATTTGTTGAAAATAAAGAAAATTTGGAATTTGTCGTCGTTCACAAAGCGGATAGAGATTATCCTATAGTCGGCGCTGCATCAATCCTCGCGAAAACCACACGCGACGCCGAAATCGAGAAACTAAAAAAATTAATCGGCGTCGATTTCGGCTCCGGCTATCCTAGCGATCCAACAACAACAAAATTTCTTAAAGAAAATCATAAAAATTTCTCCGAGCACAAAATATTCCGCACCACCTGGCAAACTTATAAAAATCTCATTGATAAAACGCCAGACGAACAGAAAACTTTGTTCTAACCTCTAAGAAATTTATCAATAATCTTGGGAATGGCGCTTCTATCTCTCGCAAAATATTTGTAAGTTCCCTTCAATACTTCTGGCAAGTCGCTTTCCTGATAAACAACTCCGGATTTGAATTTTACTCCATTGAACATTTCTGCCCGAGAAGGAATTTCAATATTTCCTTCAGCAGATTTACAAATAAAATGCAATTCATTGCCAATTACGTAAGGATATACTAAATCGTCTCCATAACCTCTTTTAATGCAATGTGGGAATAATTTTACTTCGCTCTCTCTTCCCTGAATTAATATCGGCGTCTCTTTAACTTCCATGTCAAATCTCCAATCATCACTACCGCTGCCACCAAACTCGCATTCGCTAGTATGAGTTCCAACTCCACCACCAATACTTGCTAATGCTCTCTTCCAGTCAGTTATCTCCGGAATATTTTTTTTGCCGATTGCCTCAGCCCATTTCAAAGCACTTATCAAAAATGTTTCCCAATAATTATAATCTGCTCCGATTCCTTCATGTAATCCAGCACAATCTTTGTAATCGTCTAATTCTAATCCCAAAAGTTCAAATCCTTTTTGTTCTTCAAACAGCGTCGGAAATTTTCTCTCTCGTCCAGCAAGATTTATCTGGCCAATATACACATCTCCATGAACATCATGATTTATACTATTCTTCATTTTTCCATTTCTCCAACTATAATCTCTATCAGAACCATTCCACAAATTTTCTCCAATACAAAAACTAGTAATTGCTCTCTCAAGAGATTGTCTGCTCGGAAATCCAAATTCTTCAAATCTTGTCAAATCTTCCCCAACAGCAACATAAGCCAGAAGTGCGGGAAATTTCATAAACATTTTATTCTTTTCACTGGCGAAACAATTTCTGTCGTCAACAGCGGACTCAAGGTCAAGAATTTCTTTGAATATTTCAGCTCTTTCAGAGACTTCAATTGGTTCTAATTTATCTCTAGCCTTGGCAAAAATTTCCCTTGCATCTTCCGGACCATATAACATAATCTTTCCAATTTCATCACGTTTTCTTTTTTCCAAAATTCTATTCACAATTCCGCTACTAACTAATCTCTTGTAAGCCGGCGCCGGACAATCATATTCAGCCATAACTCAAAGATAAAATCTCCATTTAAAACTATTATTGTTCTAGAAAATGTATTTTATTTTTGTTATTTATCAAAAAAATCTCCATAGAAGTTTTTAAAAATTGAATTTCCCACACACTTTCATGGTTTATCTAAAAAAATTGGTGATGCACGGTTTCAAATCCTTCGCAAGAAAAACTGAAATTCCTTTCACCCCCGGAATTAATGTAGTCATCGGCCCGAACGGTTCTGGAAAATCTAACATTTCCGACGCTCTTTGTTTTGGCCTCGGAAGAATGAGCATGAAAAGCATGCGCGCCGCGAAAGCCTCAAATTTAATTTTTATGGGAACAAAAGCCCATTCTCCGATGAAAGAAGCCTATGTTGAGCTCGTATTCGATAATTCTGACCGCGGTTTTAGCATAGATCACACCGAAATCATAATAAAACGAACAGTGAAAGTTAATGGACAAAGTTCTTACCGAATAAACGGAACGCTGCAAACTCGTCAGGATGTTTTATCTCTTTTATCTCAAGCCGGAATCGATCCAAAAGGATTCAACATCGTTCTTCAGGGAGAAATCGCCAGCTTCATAAAAATGCCTGGAGAAGATCGAAGAAAAGTTCTTGAAGAAGTCGCAGGAATCTCCGTTTACGAAGTTAGAAAAGAAAAATCCCTACATGAGTTAGAAAAAACCGACGAGAAAATAAAAGAAATTACCGCAACTCTGCGAGAGCGAACAGCCTATCTGAAAAATTTAGAAAAGGAAAGAGAACAGGCTTTAAAATTTAAGCACTACGAAAAAACAGTCAGAAGATGCAAAGCAACAATTTTATTCAAAGACTTGGAGTCAAAAGAAAAAGACTGCCATTCAACTCAAGAAAATATAATAAAAAAAGATGCTGAAATAGAAAAAGTAAAAACACAAATAGAAAAAATAAAATCTTCCATTTCAGAATTAAATAAAAAAATTGAAACTATCACTGAGCATATACAAAAAGCCTCAGGTTTAGAGCAAGAATCGGTAAGAAAAGAAATTGCAAATCTGCGTGCCGAGCTCGTCGGTTTGACCGTTAAAAAAGAAAATTCTGAGAATCGTCTTTCAGAAATATTACACCGAAAAGATGAGCTAGTGGCAAACATAAAATCTTCAGAATCCGAAATAGCTGATCTAAACGATAAAAGTCCAGAAGTCAAGAAAAAAAATAAACAAATAGACGAAAAAAGAAAAATATTTGACGAACTAGAAGAACAGCGTAAAAAGTTTTATTCTATCGAGGCAGAATTTAAATTATTAAAAGAAAAAATAAGAGAAAGAGAAGAACGAATTATAAAATTAGATCAGGAAGCTGATACTCTCGTTCGTCAGTCAGAAGATTTGGGTAGAGATTTGCTTTCGCGAAATATTGAGGAAAATTTTCACGTCACTCAAAATCTCCGGGAAAAATTAAAATCAAATTCTGCAAAATTAATGAATTTAAACTCAAAAGAAATTGAGCTTGAAAGATTTTCCGCGTCGAAAGAATCTGAAATAGAGCGTTTGGAAAACATGACTTCTGACATTGCAAAACTCGATGTCTGTCCCCTCTGTAAAAGTAAAATTACTCAAGATCACATTCAGAATATTAACAATGAGACGAATCCAAAAATCTCTAAACTAACTGGTGAACTCGGAAAAATAAAAGAAGAAATTTTTCATATTAACAAAGAACAGCTTGCGATAACTGATGAAATAGAAAATATAAAACAAGAAATTTCAAAACGTGAGATTGACTCCGTAAAACTAAGAAATATTGAAAACTTAAAAGAAAGAATTAAAATAAATCATGAATCTTCCTCATTACTAAAAAAATCTCTTGATTCGGATAAACAACATCAAATAAATTTAGAAAAAAGTTATAAAGAATTTTCAAATATTGACGAAAAGTATGAGCAAGCTCGTATAGATTTGGAAGAATTATCTTCGAGAAATGATATGAATATAGACAATGTTATTATTTTCAAACAAAGAGAATTAGATAGAATTCGCGCCATCGTTAAGGGAATTGAGCGCGACGACAAAATTCTCTCACAAGAAATAAAAGATTACACCGAACAGATAAAAGAAAAGTCAGATATCCTAAGAAAAAGAGAAAAACAAGATTTTGAACTGACTGAAAAATTTAAGAAAATTCTCGACGAGAAATCATCTTTGAGCGACAAAATAAAGACCGGAGAGATGGAAATTTTCAAGCTTCAGGAAATTCAAAGACATTTACAGGATGAGCTAAACAACATGAAAATTGATTTCGCCCGCTATGACGCCGAGCGTCAGAATATTTTTGCGGAATTTGAGCAGTATAAAGAAGAAGAGCTTTTGCAGGGAAGCAAAGAAAAACTCATCGATCAATTAAATCATTCACAAATAATTCTTTCGCAGATTGGCTCAGTAAATCTGCGGGCGTTGGAAGTTTACGATGAAGTTAAAAAAGAATACGATGAAATAGAAAATAAACTTCAGATTGTAACAAAAGAAAAAGAAGATATAATGAGAATTATTGAGACAATCGATATAAAAAAGAAAAGAACTTTTAATAAAACTCTTACAGCAATAAATGAGCTGTTCACGAATAATTTTGCTCAGCTGAGCACTAAAGGTATCGCGTTCCTCGAAGCTGAAAATAAAAAAGAGCCGTTCGAAGGCGGAATAAACGTAATAATTAAAGTTGGAAATGGAAAGTACATGGATATTTCATCTCTTTCTGGCGGAGAGCAAACTCTCGTAGCGTTATCATTAATCTTTGCGATTCAAGAATACAATCCATATTGCTTTTACATTCTCGACGAAATCGACGCTGCGTTGGACAAACGAAACGCCGAGCGTTTAGCCGTTCTCCTGAAAAAATATATGAAGAAAGGCCAGTATATCGTAGTAAGCCACAACGACGCGCTCATAACCGAAGCCACACATCTTTACGGCGTAAGCATGCAAGAAGGCGTAAGCAAAGTAGTAAGTCTAAGAATTGACGACGACGTTAAGACAGAAAAGTCTAATTAGTTTCTTTTTCTATCTCTTGCGTCTACATAATCACAATAATCCATTAAAAGTTTTCTTCTTTCTTCGTCGGAAAAATTTTCACGAAAACAAAGACCTGCAAAATTCGAAGGTGAAATTGAAGAAGGTTATGGAAAAGGCACGGTGAAAATTTGGGATCACGGAACCTACGAACTAATAGAAAAATCCGACAAGAAAATTGTTTTCAAATTAAACGGAAAAAAATTAAACGGAGAATATGTTTTGCTTAAAATGAATTTTTCCAACGACAAAAAGAAAAATCACTGGTTATTTTTTAAAACTTAAAAATTTATCTTTTCGAAGAGCCATGTTTAGAAATAAAACCTCTAACAGATTCTTCACTTAGAGTATAAGTCTGATGTATTTTTTCTGGACCGACGGTGTCAAAGATTCCCAAAAGTTCATCCCGATGAAACTCTCCCGGAGAGTAAACTTCTAATATGACTTCAGGAGAGGTCGAAGTAAATGAATCGTCTTCTAATGAAACCCTTCCTGGTTGGATTCCAAATCTCAAACCCTCTTTCACAAAACCAAAACTATTATCTCCCACAAGTTCAGATGTCATGAGAGATCTATCCTTTGAAGAAATTCCAGGTTCCCCATCTAATTGAGGCAAAGCTTGATCTAATTTATTAGTTAATCCTCTTAGAACATCTTCTCTTTCGCCCACCATTTTCACATTCTGCCAGTATTGTCTATTAAATTCTCTTCCGGATTTGGTGCATAAAGATCCCAAGTAGGGACTGCTAAAAATTAAAAGAGCACTGCTGACAACGATTACCGGAAGATTTCTATCAATAAAATCAATTACCTTTCCCATAAAAATCTACATCAAAACTGAGTTATAAATATTATTACACTAAAGAATATACTTGTATAGATTATCTACCGTAGATAAACTAAATTAAAATAGACTGCTAAAAAAATAAAGGCCATTAAGGTTATAAGAAAAAGTATTCCAATAGTATAACTTATCAATAAAATTGCTTCTCGCTTTCTTCCGTCAATATACAACATCGCTGGTTTTCCAAAAACTAAAAATCCCGTGATTGCCGCCGAACAGACAAAAAGTAAAAGCATCGCAATCGGAATCATCACTGTTTTTACTTCTATCGCAGAAAAACTTTGAAGAGAAAACATAAATGATGCTACAAGAATAATATAAATCGTAGTTCCAATTGCATCAATAAATGCTCTCCATATTACTTTTTCCATAATTATTTATGATTGTTAAATTTATATAACTTTATATTCTAATCTAGATATCTAAAAAAAATTAAACCCCGTACTTAACACTCTGTTTAATTTCTTCGCCCTTGAACTTTTCGATGTCGGGCAATTTTCCTTTTATTCCACGCGCCTTCATGTATTCGCGCGCAAGAACATAAAATACTAAACCTAAACTTTTATTACTTTTATTATTGCACGGCAGAACGTGATCCAAGTCTCTCGTTAAATTATTCGTGTCACACAAAGCTAAAATTGGAATATGAACAATCTGCGCATCCTTCATCGCGTTTTTGTCAACCCACGGATCGCAAATAACAACCAACTTTGTTTCAAAAAAATCCGGAAGCGAGGTGTTCGTTAAAATTCCCGCAGGATATTTTTTTATGAACATTCTGACGCCGGTCAACTGTGAAAACATTTTCACCGCAGTTTCCCCAGCCGGTCTTTTACAAACAATAATAAAATCTTTTGGATCATACTGCGCCAAAAGTTCAGCAGCTTCTTTCAACTTTTTATCAATCAAAGTCGTATTAAAAACTGCAATTCCGTCGTTTCTTCGTCTATAAACATATTTTCTCATATCCGGAGTTATAACTCTTGTTCCCAAATAAATTCCAGACTTAACATATTCTTCAAGAGGCAAAAGTTCCGTTCCTTCTTTTTCTTTAACCTTTTCAACAATCTCTTCTGATGAAGCTTCAATAACTTTTTCAGAAAGTTTCTTCGCCTTTTCAAGCAAAGCTTTTTTCTTCTCATCTAAATCTCTAATTTCTTCTTTAACTTCTCCAGACTCTTCTTTCTTTTTTTCCTTTTTAACTTTCATCGGCAACGGTTCAGGTTTGTAGTTAATATCCTCTAGCTTCGCTGCTTTCTTTCCAGATTTTGTTGCTTTTTTTTCTGCCATGTTAATATAATTCGTTTCAGAAATATCTTTGAATGCACGCATTCAGACATCTCAAAAACAAAATAATAATTTGTGTCTAAAATCCTATGATAAATTGCATTTTTAAACCTTTTTACTGAAATCTTTGTTCAATCTCTTTCAATCTCTCGACCTTCGCCAATCTTTCTTTTCCAACGACGGGCGTTTTAATAAAATCACATTCCCACGCAACGCCCAAGTCCGCAATCGTGTCGTCAATCGTTTCTCCAGAGCGATGAGAAATTATTGTTTTAATTTTATTCTTCTTACATAAATCAATAACTTTTTTTACCTCAAGCAATGAACCAATTTGATTTGGTTTTATTACCATCGCGTTTATCGATTTATTTTTTATTGCTTTTTCAGTTCTTTTAAAATTTGTGACCGTTAGATCATCTCCAACAATTAAACAACTTCCAGATTTTTTCTTCAATTCATTAAATCCTGAAAAATCTTCTTCATCAAGCGGATCTTCAACATAAATTAAATTATACTTTTTTATCAACCACGAAATATATTCTATTTGTTCTTTTCGCGAAAGAAATTTTTCGCCATTTTTGTATTCATATTTTCCTCTATTGTAAAACTGGCTCGCCGCCACGTCGAGCCCGATATTTAATTTAATTTTTTCTTTCGCAAAAATAATTCTCATTTCTTTTAAAATTTCTAAGACTGCTCCGTTAGAAAGCGAAGTTTTCCAGGCATTTTCGTCGTTCCTTTCCGTTTCTTTATTTACGCTTTCTTCCCAAGAAAGCGTTTTCTTACTTACGCTTCTTTTTCTAAAAGAAACGTTCTCGTCGTTTTTTTCTATAGTTTTATTTTCAAATCGCGATAAAACTTTTCCGGCTGTTTCATGAACTCTCTGAAGAATTTTTTTCTGTTCAGAAACTTTTTTTGCATCACAACAAACTAAAAATTCTTGGAATTCTGGTTTTGTAGAATTTTTTTCAACCGAGCTATGCGCTCCGCCGCCGATGGTATTGCTCAAAATTGTCGGAATTTTTTTCGCTTTTGGATTTAAAAAATTCCATAATTCTTTTCCATTTTCTTTAGCTAATGCTTTCAAAATTGATGCTTCCAACGCGAAAAGAGAATTCGCTCCGATTTTATTTTTAAAAATTTTTTCAATTTTTTCCAAGTCATTAAAATATTTTATCTCCGGAAGACGCCGCGTCATCTCGCCTCTTAGACTATCGACGTCTTCCCGAAGATTATGAATATATGATTTTTTCTCAAATTTTCCTGTAGATTTTCCCGACGGAGCAATAGTTCCGCATCCGTTAACCTCAACTTTAATTGTGTCCTGATTCCTAGAATCCTTTACGATAAAAACTTCAACCCTCTTTATTATCATAAAAAAATAAGAAATCTATAGTTTATAACCGTTTCTAGAATTATTCTTCTGCGCCTTCGGCACCCGTTGACTCTTCAACTTCGTCTTCCGGCGTCGCGAGTTCCATGATTTCGCCTTCAGTAGAAATTTCTTTTTCAGTATCTTTCTCAATTTTTTCTTTCTCTTCGTCAGAAACATCTCTTCTTTCAAATTCAGCCAAAACTTTTTTCAATTCGCCTTCTCTTTTTCTTGGCATCGGTCTCTTAACTGAAATAGGTAAAACCCCAGAATCTAATTCCAGCTCCGCCAATTTCAAAGAATCAAAATTAACTCTTTCTAAATCTTCTTGCGTAACATCAACAAGCAAAGGCGCGTCCATCGCGAGTTGCAACCCTCTCGCTCCGATTATTCTCGCTCGTTCATACTTCGTAAATAATTCTGATTGCTGTTTTGTCGTTGTCATTTTACTTCAATAATTTATCAATCTTAGTTTTTAACTCTTTTGCTTTCTTTTCAGCTTCGTCAACGCAAAATTCAACTTCCTCAACCGTCATCGGTTCCGGCTTTCCTTTTTGCATAGAATGTATTCTCTCTTCCTTTCCAACAGAAATTCCAATTGTCAATCTTCCTGTCGAAACTTCTTCTTCAGAATATGTTGGGTCAACAATTAATTTATTTCCTATCTTGTGGAAAGTTATAACGAACGGCATCGTGTCAGTCAACGGAACATTTTTATCAGTCCATTCTCCGAACAAAACTTTATCTCCATCCATTTTTGGAATCTTAGCAACTTTCAAAGCAGATATCGCCGCAATCGCGCATGCATCAAGCAAATTTCCGTCGGCATTCACAGAATAAAGATCAATAAATATATTCCAAACTAATTCGCCTTCTCTTATACAAAGTTTTTGCAAATCAATAAATTTAGATTCTCTAACTCCTCGGTCAATAATTCTTCCCAACTCAATAGATTCAATTGATGGTGGACCGGGTTCATAATCTGAATTACTCATCGGTGTAAGTTCTGCAGTAACCATAAGATTTCCAGAATCCTGCGAATCAGGATAAGGTTCTCCGACGCTCATTTTAATTCCAGCAATAACTTCTGTTTTTCCAAGTCTAACTCTAACCGAACCTTCCGCTTTATTTGAAACAGGATATTCTATTGTCAACTCTCTGAATTCATTTTCTTTTCTTCCGTCAAATCTTTTTCCATCTTTCAGAAAATCCAAGAGTGCCTGTTTGTTAATATTTGATTTTTCCATTTTTATGCTTCAATTATGTCTCCCATATTTTTTAATGCTTTCACCTGAATCTCATGTATTTTTTCCGTCGCTTTCAAAGCTGTATGCATCGCTTCTTTAAATTTAGCAATACTTGTCTTTCCATCTAATTGTATATGTGAAATCTTTTTTGAATTTGATAAAACTGTAAACGGCATGTCCGTCGCTGCCTCGCCTTCCTCGTAATCTTCTTCCTCTTTAGAAACATCAACAACAATTGTCTCGTCGCATTTTCCAATTGAAACGCTCGCAGCCATTTCTTTCATCGGAATTCCTGCATGAACTAAAGCCATAACTGCCGCATTAATTCCCGCGCATCTCGTCGACGCGTCTGCTTGTTCGATCATAATATGAACATCAATAACTGCTGACGGAAATCTGTCAAGGTCAACAATCGAAGACAAAGCCCATTCAGTAATTTTACTAATTTCTTGACTTCTTCTGCTTGGTCCCGGCTTAATTCTGTCCGTGACCGAAAAGCTCATCATTGAATAATTGCATCTCAAAAGTCCTTTGTTTGGAATTTGCATATGCTGGGGATGTAACTGTTTTGGTCCGTAAACTGCAGCAACTGCAATTGTATTTCCAAATGAAAATCTCGCGCTTCCGTCGGCATTCGGAATAACTCCGACCTGAGCTTTTATCGGTCGCATCTCGTCAAACTTTCTTCCGTCAAATCTTTTCTTGTATGAACTCATTTTATTCTTCATCTCCTTCAGTTTTGTTATCTTTGCTTTCAGAACTTTCTTCAGCCTCGCCGAATGATTCTTCCTGCGGAACTATTTGTGGTTTCTTCCCTAACCTTTTCAATTCTGCGGTTAGCATTTCAGTAACTTTATCAGTTAATCCCGACGTCAAAGAATTTTCCTCGACAAATCTTATTGCTTTAATCGTTAGTAATTCTAAATCCTTGTCCTCGCCTCTTATTGAAACCAAACCATTTTGTCCCGCGATTATTCTACATCCCGTCGCGTTTCTTATTGTCATAATCATGCTTCCTTCTTTTCCGATAACTCTTGGAATTTTTTGCGCGTTAACTTTTATTAAAATTCCGCCCTCAATTTTTATCAGGCCTCTTTGTTTCATCGTTAAATCAATTCCTTTCTTTTTTACTCCCATAATTTTTGCATAAACAACATCACCGATTCTCAAATGTTCTTCCAAATCATTTTTGTTTACAAATCTTGGATAATCCATCAACGGCAAAAAACCGCCGGCAGAACAATCAATATCCATAAGCCATCCGTTAAATGTAATGTCTGTAACAATTCCGATAACATTATTTCCTCTTCGCGGTTCGTAAACGCCAGAAATCGGAACAATTTTTATAACTTTTCCTAAATCGTCGACGACGCCGAATCTACTCGCGACTATCTTTCCATTTTCTTTATATGTGTTTTCGCCCGGTAGCTTGCTCGAGTCCTCAGACACGATCTCGCCCGGAACGACTATTGCTCGTTCGTTTTTATCTTTACTCATGTTAAATCCCTCTCGGGAGAATAGTACAATTTTTATTCCTCGTACGTTTTCTTTTAGAAAAAGGGGTTTTTAAATTTTTGCCTGACCGTTTTTGAGGAATTTCAAATTCTTTTTCAAAGTAACTATAAAGTAACAACAAGAGAAAAATTTATAAACCAAAAATAAACTAAATATATATGGCACCAGAATTATACGATTCATTAATGAATCAGCATTATCCGTTGAAAGAAGGAAGAAATACTATCGGAAGATCTCGTGATTGTGATGTGGTTTTACCAAACGAAGGAGGAGCAGGAATTTATGCTCATGTCTCAAGACGCCACGCTGAATTAGAATTAAAAGATAGCCATGCAACAATTAAAGACATTGGTTCGAGACATGGAACTTTTTTGAATGATTTACAAGTGAGCAATATACCGACCGCGTTTGATCCAACTAAACCAGTAACTATAAGATTGGGTCATTTAAATTTAAATTACGTTCCCAGAGATAGTTCACAAACAAGAGACCCAAAAAGTGTTTTAGCAGATAAACTTCTAGATGCAATTGAAAAAGATCCACGTTTTTTGGTTGCATTACTTTAACTGTTTTTTAATAACTTACGAACCATAGATAAAATAATTTTTTATATATTTTTAATAACCCACAAATAATTTTTGTTACCCCAATTAATTTTATTAAATTAAAAATATTTTCAGAAAAATTATTCTTTCATCTCTTCAGTCAGCGCCGCGCCGTGCGTCATTGAATTAAGCTTATCGTAAAATTCTAATTGCAAACCTGCTGGAATACCGACGACGACCACTAAATCGCCGTTATTTTTCCATTCTTCTGATTCTTTATATCCTGCTATAAGCCCGTAAACTTTTCCGGTGTGCATCGCGGGAATTGTAATTCTAATTCTTTTTTTCTGAACTTTTATCGGCAAAATCGGAGAAAGTTTTTCAATAATTTCCGGAAGCTGTTCTTCAACCGGACGAGTTTTTATCTGAACGTGCGCTTCTTGCATTGCGGTTCTTATTCTGTCCGGAGTGTAAGGCATTCCCGTTCTCGCGTCGACGGCATTTCTAACTAAAGCGTCAACAACTTTTTTTATTTGTTCTTCCTGCGCTGCGTCACGAAAATCTTGCGTAAGCAAAACTTCGCCCTGCCGAATAATTATTTCTGCAATTGCATACGGCTCGTCAGTTCCGAACGCCGCTTTCAAATCAGCGGTCGAAGCACGCAAACCTTTTTTAGAGTCTGTAAACACCGTCGGCATCTCCAACGCGCGTTGAATCGTAGACAAACCTTTTTTCAGGTTCATAGAATTTTCTAAATCAACTAAAATCTCAAATTCTTTCCCGTTCTTTTTTATTCTCGCTGTTGTCTGTGTCATTTTAATCTCCCCATCTCTCTGCATCCTCAATCTGTAAATCTAACCAAGTTTTTCCCATTTTACGATTCATCCATTCAACACCCTCTTTCACAGTCATAACCGTTGCACTTGGATGTTCATCTCTCGGAGCTCGCACCGCCGCCTCACTTTCTAATTGCTCTCGTAAAAAATAATCTGGCGACCTTTCAACCTCAACTTCTCTTAAATCAATACCGTTACTGGCTTTAGAATAAACTTCTCCACCGACAGACATTGTTTTAGGAACCAAAACTCCATTAATAACGTTGCAATTTCCCAAAACGCCAACAGTCATGTTCATCACCATTATTCATACTTTTTCAAGTCCTTCCCTTCAATTTTTTCCAGCTTTGCTTTGTCCGTTTTTATAACGCCGACATCAAGTCTTTCCAAATCGAAATCTTCTCCGAGAATTTTCTTAAATATTTTTATCGCGAGCTTCAATCCATCGTCAGTGCTCACATTTTCAACATATTCTTTTCTCAACATTTCTTTAACTTCTTCGTCTTTCTCACCAATCGCTGTTGCTTTGTAAGATAAATAATTTCCAGTTATGTCGCTTGAATATAATTGCGCTTTTCCGTCGCTGATGCCGGCAACCATTATTGCAACTCCGAACGGCCGTCCTCCGCCGAACTGTGTGAATTTCTGTTGCGTTCCTGCAATTTCTCTCATGATAGACTCAACATCGATAGAAGAATCATACGAAACATGATGTCTTTGTGCGAGAACCTGCGCGTCTTCAATTAAAACTCTCGCGTCCGCAAGAATTCCCGCCGCCGATGCCATAATGTGAGAATCAATTTCATAAATTTTGCTCGCTGATTCTTTCTGAATAAGTCTGTCAACAAATTTTTTATCTGAAACAATTACAACTCCATTCTTACATAAAATTCCAATGCTCGTGCTTCCAAGCTTCGCGGCCTTCCCAGCGTACTCGACCTGAAGAATGTGCCCACTAGGTGAAAACGTCTGAGCCGCTCGGTCGTAGCCCATTACTTGATGTTGTGTTTCTGATCCTAAGTCCATTTTAGAAATTTTCCTATCTTTATTTCAACTATATTGGGTTTTTAAAATTTGTTATGGTTAAATTCATAAAGATTATATCAAAATCCCATTAGAAGTCTAAGCTCTAATTCGTCAAATCTCAAACTTTCTTCAACTTGACTTCTCGCCTTCGCATATTCAACAGGCACTATAGACTTCATAGCCTCGCGCAAACCCTCTTGATATTTTCTTACAACTTCTTCAGCCATTCTTGCAATTTTATCTCCGTATCTATCCTTCATCATATAATTCAAAGCACATTGAAGTTTATAAAAATTTGTTTTCTAGAAAAGATATATTTTTATCTCAAATTATTTATCGCGCCGCTAACTTTTTTCACAAGAATTTGCGTCGCGCTTAAAACCAGCGCTCCGCGAACTTTATCCAATTCCTCTCGGTTAACCGCAAAAATTCCGCGATGATTCTTCTCATTGAAATCAACAAATTCCAAACACGCTTTTCCCAAACCAAGTTCGCCCAAATAATTTCTTACAGAACTCTCAATTATCTTTTTCGCTTCATCTCTCGAAGAAACCGACGGCATTTCAAATAGAACGTACCTTTTCTTTTCTCTCATAGTTGGCTTAAGTGATTTCATAATCTAAAAGGAAATTTCAACTTATTAAATATTCCTCTCTCCAACCTTTAACCCCCAATCTAATTTTAAATATAATCAAAATAAAAAATTAAAATTCCTATTTTTTCTTTTTCTTTCTGGCTTTAGTTCTTATAGGTTTTATCTTTTCTTTACAACTTTTTCCCATCAACTGATTCAATGGACAATAACCGATTATTGCTTCCAAGATCAAGATAATTCCGACGACGTAGAACAACCATTTCCAGTTTCCGATAGATTCAGCAAAAGCGTAACCTAACATAACTATTATCAAAGCCAAAAGCGCTCGGACAGTTCTACCGCCACCACTAACATTTTTGCAACACATATCACACCTCCTTTAAAATTGTAGTTTAATATTCTTTTTAAACTTATAGTATAGGACTTTAATCTTTGTCTAATAATTTGAAAATTTCTTTTCCCAAAATATTTAAACTGACATTATTTATTAGAGAGAATACAAAAGATGGAAATATTAACTATTGGTGGTTATGAGCAGGTTGGAAAAAATATGACTGCGGTCAAAATTAAGGACGACGTTTTTCTTTTTGATATGGGTCTTTATCTTCCGGTGCTAGTTGAACAAGAAGAGCAGGACAAACAATTAAAATATACTGAAGACCGATTGAGGTCGCTCGGCGCAATTCCAAACGATTTAGTTCTTGACAAATATGGCTGGAAAGATAAAGTTCGCGCGATAATTATCGGTCACGCGCATCTCGACCACGTCGGTGGCGTACCATACATGGCCCATCGTTATCCAAAAGCAGATATTTTTGGAACTCCTTTTACGATTGAAGTTTTAGAATTTTTATTAAAAGATGAAAAAAATTCTTTACCAAACCGAAGAAGAAAAATTTCTCTTGACAGTTCTTACATTGTTCACGGCAAATCCGGAGATTACAAAGTTGAATTCATAACTTCAACACACTCAACTCTTCAAACCTCAATGGTCGCATTACATACTCCAGAAGGAATTTTTTTATACACTTTGGATTTTAAATTTGATAATCATCCAATAATCGGCTCTCCTCCAAACTATCGTCGCTTGCAAGAGTTAGGAAAAAAAGGAGTGAAAGCCATCGTGGTTGACGCATTATATTCGGATAACGAAAGAAAAACTGCAAGCGAGCGCGTCGCGCGCAATATGGTTGAAGATGCAATTCTTTCCGTTCGTGATAGACGTTCAGCATTATTCGTCACAACATTCTCATCACACATCGCGCGAATAAAAAGCATAGTTGAATTCAGCAACAAGTTGCACCGAAAACCGGTTTTTCTCGGAAGAAGTTTAAATAAATATACAAAATGCGCCGAACAAGTCGGCCTCGCCTCTTTCCGAAGACAAGCCATTGTTTGCACTTACAAAAGAGAAGTAAATTCTTTTTTAAAAAAATTAAATAAAAATAAAGGACAATATCTAATAATCTGCACTGGCCATCAAGCCGAACCCGGAGCTATCTTGGACAGAGTTTCAAATGACGAAACGCCTTTCCGATTTCAATCCGGCGACAATGTTATTTTCGCGTCGAGCGTTATTCCAACTCCGATAAATATTCAGGCAAGAGAGAAGATGGATAAAAATTTACGAAAAAAAGGAGTAAGAATTCAAACTGATGTTCATGTTTCCGGCCACGGCGGCAGAGAAGATCTTAGAGATTTAATTGAATATACAAAACCAGAAAATATAATTCCTTCACACGGAACAATCCAGCAAATTTCTCCTCTGATTGATTTAGCTTCCGAAATGGGATACAAACTCGGCGAGACCTCACATCTTTCTTCCAACGGACGACTGCTGAAATTGATTTAATTTTCAAATCCGTAACCTTTTTAATCACTGACTTCTTCAGTTTACAATAAGATGGTGCGACAAGATATTTTGGGTGGGATGAAAAATGCAATTGAACACGGTTCGTCTATAGAACAGGCCAAACAAAGTTTTCTCAATGCCGGTTACTCTCCTGAAGAAGTCGACGAAGCCGCGAGATATGTAAATGTAAAAGATTTTCGAATCGTTTCTCCTCCAGCGAAAGAACTGCCTCGAGCTAGACCATTAGTAGACTCTCAATCAGTAAAAGAAATCGCTCAAAGAATCCAATCCTCTCCAACGCAAACACAAATGCAATCACAAACTCCGAGCCAAACGCAGACTCAAGAACCAAAAGAAAAAAATAAATCTTCTGCCTTTCTCTGGATTTTGGTTGTTATATTATTTCTTCTTGTAATCGGCGGCGGCATCGCGATGTACTTCCTCGGAGTTTTTGACATGTTCTTCCCGCCCGCAACGCCTGACGCTTTGCCTTTGCCATAAAATGATTTATGAACCTTCCGATGATTCCTTTCTCTTAGCTGAACAGATTCCAAAAATATTGAAATCAATTAAAAAAAATCCCAAAGTTCTTGATATGGGCTCCGGCTCCGGCATTCAAGCAAAAACCTTAATAGAGAATAAAATTCCCGCAGAAAACATAACTCTCATTGACATTGACAACGAAACAATAAAATATCTGAAAAAATATTTTCCAAAATCCAAAGTCATAAAATCAAATCTTTTTTCTAAAATTTCCAAATCCAAAAAATTCGACTTAATTATTTTTAATCCTCCTTATTTACCTCGAGATAAACGCGAGCCAAAGACTTCTCAATTGGCGACAACCGGCGGAAAAAATGGTGATGAAATAATATTAAAATTTCTCAAGCAATCAAAAGTTCATTTAAACAAAGATGGAAGAATATTATTGCTCACAAGCTCATTGACACCGATGAATAAAATTGAAAAAGAGTTTTCAAAGTTCTCTCGAGTAAAAAAACTGGCCTCAAAAAAGATTTTCTTCGAAGAACTTTACGTATATCTTCTAGAACAATAATCCTTAAAAATGAATCTAATCTGACTCGGAGATGGAGAGACCAAGACAAGAAATTCCTCAAGGAGTGAGAAAAAGAGATTCTAAATTATATTCTTTAACTGGTTGGTTTACTCAGCCAGAGGGATATGGAAATCAACCTTTCGCTTTTGGTGGTTACTTTAAATATGATACTGAAAGCAAATGGTTAGGAAATGGTCAACTAGCTGATTTATGGGGTGAATCTGAAATCGAAGGCATTATGAAAGATGATTTACTCTCTTTTATTAAGTTGTATTCTGAACGAGGTCGTTTGCCAGTAGATTATAATTTTAAAAGAAATGATAAAGGTTTGTGGGTTGGCTCTTGGAGAGGTTCTGATGCAGGAGAAGGTGAAACTGGTTGCGCAATTTCTTTAGTTGATGATGATGCATTTGATATTGCTTGTGGTCCGATCACAAATAATAAACCTATAACTGCAAGACACTGGAAAAAGTTTTTAGATAAAAAAGTTAGAGAAGGTCAGATCAATGAATCTGAATTAGTTTTTGCACTTAAAGTCGGATCACATCCGGAATTAGAAGCAGAATCATATAAACCCCCAACATCTACAGATGATAACATTCCTTTCTAAAATCATTTTAACTTCACTACAACTATGTTTATATATCTCGATAAAACTTTATTTTTATGGTAAAATTTGCGCATTTGGGTGATTGCCATCTTGGCTCTTGGAGACAGCCGGAACTGCAACAGTTGAATCTTGAAAGCTTTCGCTTCGCGATCGATCATTCGATAAAAGAAGGAGTTGATTTCGTTTTGATAGCCGGAGATTTATTCGACTCCGCTTACCCGCCGATAGAGATACTCAAGGAGACTTTCAAAGAATTCAGAAAATTATTTCAGGCAAAAATTCCCTGTTACTTAATTGCCGGAAGCCACGATTTTTCTGCTTCAGGAAAAACTTTTTTGGATGTTCTAGAAAATTCCGGATTTTGCAAAAATGTTGCGCGTTTTGAAGAGCGGGAAAACCAAATTATTCTTCAGCCAACTCTTGATAAAAACGTCGCGATTTACGGCTATCCCGGAAAAAAATCTGGACTCGAAGTTGAAGATTTAAAAAAAATAAAATTAAATGAAACTCCGGGGTTTTATCATATCTTAATGTTACACACGACGATATCTTCTGCAGTCGGTTCTCTTCCAATAGAATCAATTTCCGAGGAAAGTCTTCCAAAAGCAAACTATTATGCGTTAGGTCATCTGCACATAGAATTCAACGAAAATAATTTTGTCTATTCCGGCCCGATTTTTCCAAATAATTTTCAAGAGCTCGAAGATCTGCAGGAAGGAAGTTTTTACATCGTTAACACAGATACAAATTTCATAAAAAGAGTTCCAATCAAACTAAAAAATGTAAAAGTTTTCGATATAGAAATAACCGACACACTTCTCGGAACTCAAAAAATAACTTCCACATTAGATAAAACAGACATACAGGACAAAATTGTTTTGCTGCGAGTTTCCGGAAATCTAAAAGTTGGAAAACATTCGGATCTTAACTTTGCAGAAATCGAGCGTTTCGTTCAATCAAAAAAAGTTTACTCTTTTCTGAAAAATACAACGCAGTTAGTAAAAGAAGAACAAAATCTTGAAATTCGTTCTGAAAACATGGAAAATATTGAAACAGAAGTTATCGAAAAATATCAAACTGACAATAAAACAAAATTCGATACTCTCGTTCCAAACCTACTTGATATTCTCTCAATAGAAAAACATGAGGATGAAAAATCTTCAAATTACGAAGAGCGTTTAATCGGAGAGGTAAAAAAAATCTTGAGTCTATAATGATAATTAAAAAAATTAAACTAAAAAATATAAGAAGTTATCCCGAGTTAGATTTAGAGCTTCCAAGCGGTTCAATTCTTTTGTCTGGAGACATTGGTTGTGGAAAAACCTCAATTCTTTTAGCAATTGAATTTGCTCTTTTCGGTCTGCAACCAGGACAGCGAGGAAATTCCATTCTAAGAAATGGCGAAGACGAAGGTTCAGTATTTATAGAATTTGAAATCGATGGAAAGACTTTTGGTTTGGAAAGAACTTTGAAACGAGGAAAAACCGTTTCGCAGGATACTTCTGCGTTAACAATTGACAACGAAAGAACAGAAATGTCCGTAACAGAATTAAAAAATAAAGTTCTCACTCTCTTAGATTATCCCCTGGAGTTTGCAAAAAAAACAAATCTTCTCTATCGCTTTACCGTTTACACACAGCAGGAAGAAATGAAACAAATAATTATTGAGGATGCTAACACACGTTTAGACACTCTGCGTCACGTTTTCGGCGTCGATAAATATAAAAAAATAATTGAAAATGCTGATTTGGTGACTTCAAAACTTAGAGAAGAATTTCGCAAGAGTCAGGGATATATAGAAGATATTGAGCTGAAAAAATCATTTCTAAAAGAAAAAATTGCAAAGCTAGATCAATTAAAAGTAGATTTGGATTTCTCAAAATCAACTCTGCAACAAAAAACTACAGAACGTTTAATCGTCGAATCTGATATAAAAGATATTAAGGATAAAATAGTTGAAAGAGACAATTTAAAAAAGGAAACTGAAAAAACAAAAATTCTTCTTTCAACAAAACGCGAACGAATTTCTGGCATTGAAAACGAAATAAAAAGAATAAACTCAGATATTTATGAACTTATGAAACTCGCTGTCAGCGACGCCGAACTCAGAGAGTTTGAGAAAAAATTCTCTGAAAATAAATTAAAGAAAGAAGAAATTAGCAAACATCATCTTGAAATAAATACGCTTATTGCCACCCTTAAAATGAAAAATCTTGACTCTCAAAAAATCAAAGAAAAGATGAGAACGATTGAAGTCTGTCCAACCTGTTTGCAGGATGTAAATTCAACATATAAAGAAAAAGTTTTTTCTAATCTTGATTCCGAGTCAAAACAAAATCTCAACCAGATTTCAGAACTTGAAAAAAACCGAATGGTTCTTCTTCAGGAAATTTCAAAAATCGACGACTTCGGTGTTAAACTGGAAAAAGAAATTTCAGAACTAAAAATAAAAAAAATAAAACTTGAAGGTGTAGAAGACAGAAAATTAAGAATTGCAGACTTAGAAAAAGAAATTTTAAATCTTAAAAAAGACAGCCAAATTCTTGAAACTCAGCTTGAAACGCTCCAAAAATCTATAATGGAACTCTCGAAAGTTGAAAATATCTTCAATCAAAAAAACGAACTTCTTCAAAAATCTCTCCGAGAGGAAAAACTTGCAGAAATTAAAACTGCCGAAATAACTCAAGGTATAAAATATCTTAAAGATAACATAAAAGAAATTGAAGATGAGATTGCAAAAAAAGAAGAGCTTAGAAAGAAAATTAATTATTTGCAGGACGTTGAGTCTTGGCTCTCAGAAAAATTTGTTCCTATGATTTCCTTCGTTGAAAAAAGCGTCATGTTGAAACTTAGAACCGAATTCTCAAAACTTTTCGATGACTGGTTTAAAACTTTAGTCTCAGACTCCTTCCAGGTTTCTCTTGACGAAGAATTTTCGCCTCTAATCGAACAGCAGGGCTACGAGATTGATTATGCTCACCTTTCCGGCGGAGAAAGAACTGCAATTGCTCTGGCCTATCGTTTAGCATTGAACCAGGTCATCAATTCAATCATGAGTAAAATAAAAACAAAAAATCTTATCATTCTCGATGAGCCGACTGACGGCTTTTCAGAACAGCAGTTGGACAAAATGCGCGACGTTCTTCAGCAGTTAAATGTAAAACAGCTTATTCTTGTAAGCCACGAGCACGAAATAGAAGGTTTCGTCGAAAACGTAATCCGCATAAAAAAAGAGAATGGCATAGCAAAAGTTGACAAAATCAGCTCACAGTAAAATTTATAAATCTCTGATATCTCGATTTATTATAAATTCTTAGGAATATATTGACATGGAGTTTGACTTAAAAAATTCGATTTTGAAAACAGGAACCACAATAGTTGGGATTGTATGCAAAGACGGAGTCATCCTCGCCGCTGATCGGCGCGCGACAGCCGGAAACATGATCATGGAAAAGGATCATTCAAAGATTGATTACGTAACAGACTATGTTTTAATGGCTCACACAGGCGGTGTCGCTGATGCCCAATTCTCTGTTAAAATAATTGGCGCGGAGTTAAGACTTAAAGAGTTACGTTCAAAACGCAGACCCACAGTAAAAGAAGCCGCAAACTTCATCGCGCTTTCAACCTATCAAAATATCAGACAGCCTTCAATGATTCCATTTATCGTCGGAAATTTAATTGCGGGTGTAAATCCCGACGGTTCCGCTGAATTATATTCAGTTGAGCCAGCGGGCGGAATTGTAAAAGTAAAAACTTTCGACGCAAACTTTTCTTCAGGAATGCCGTTCGTTTTAGGATTTTTAGAAAGACATTGGAAAGAAAATCTTTCAGTTGAAGAGGGAGTGAATTTAGCGGTTGAATCAGTAAAATCTTCAACACAAAGAGACTCAGCTTCTGGTGGCGGAATCGACGTTTATACTTTAACCAAAGACGGAATAAAGAAAGTCATCGATCAGAAAATCGAAGCGGCTTATAATAAAAGAGAATAATTTAATATGGTTGACATTATAAAGAATATTTTGAACGAGTTGCCAAAATCTGTCGGCGATGCCGAATTTGAGGGCGCAAATATTGTTCTATACACAGATGATAAGAATTTTTTCAATAATAGCGAAGCTCAGATCAAAGAAATTGTAAACAAGATTAAAAAAAGAATTGAACTGCGTGCTTCGGATAAAATTCTCTTGTCACAGGAAGAAACAGAAAAATTAATCAAAGAAATTGTTCCTGCCGAGGCCGAACTTACAAATATAATTTTTGATGCTCCACGAAGCATCGTCGTTATCGAAGCAAAAAAACCCGGTTTAGTAATTGGAAAAAGCGGTTCAATTGTTCAAGACATAAAACAAAAAACTTTCTGGTCTCCAGAAATACAGCGAAGTCCGGCAATTGAAAGTAAAATAACAGACAACATTCGTGCGGTTCTTTATGAAAATAATAACTACCGAAGAAAATTTCTCGACGGAATCGGAAAAAAAATTTATCAGGACTGGAATCCGGAAAAAATTGACGAGTGGGTAAGGGTTACTTTTCTCGGCGGCGCAAGACAGGTTGGTCGTTCATGTTTTCTTTTGCAAACTCCAATTTCGAAAATTTTATTAGATTGTGGAATCGATGTAGCTTCACAAGGAAAAGATAAATTTCCATATTTTGAAGTCCCCGAATTCGATATAAACCAGTTGGATGCGGTAATTTTATCTCACGCGCACCTAGATCATTGCGGTTTAATTCCTTATTTATACAAAATGGGATACAAAGGTCCGGTTTATTTAACAACACCGTCGAGAGATATTGCATCACTGCTCGCTCTGGATTTTATCGGCGTCGCGTACAAACAAGCATCACAGCCGCTTTATTCCTCAACAGATATCAAAGCAATGGTAAAACATTCAATCTGTTTAGACTACAATGAAGTTACCGACGTAACGCCAGACATCAGAATCACATTCTACAATGCGGGCCACGCTCTCGGAAGCGCAATGGTTCACATCAACATCGGAAACGGTTTACACAATTTACTTTACACTGGCGACTTCAAATTCGCGAAAACTCGTTTGCTGAATCCCGCTTCAACATATTTTCCAAGATTAGAAACAATGATTATCGAATCTACGTACGGTTCAAAAGACGACATTCTTCCTCCAAGAAAAGAATCAGAAGAAAAATTAATTAATGTTGTAAACGATGTGATAAAGAATGGCGGAAAACTTTTAATTCCAGAGCTTGGTCTAGGTCGAGCACAGGAAACAATGCTGATTCTGGACGACGCAATGCAGAAAGGTCTTCTCGATAAAGTTCCAATTTACATTGATGGTATGATCTGGGATATTAACGCAATTCATACAGCCTATCCGGATTTTTTGAGCATAACAATGAAAAATCAAATTTTCCAAAACAACAACCCATTTTCATCTGACACATTCAAACGTGTTGGCTCTGCAATGGAACGAAAACAAGTTATTGAGGGCGGTCCTTGCGTCGTTCTCGCAACCTCGGGTATGTTAATGGGCGGAGCGTCCGTAGAATATTTCCGCGAGTTCGCGGGCAATCCGAAAAACGGAATTTGTTTCGTTTGTTATCAGGGTCAAGGCTCTCTCGGCCGAAACGTTCAGGAAGGAATGGAAGAAGTAAAGATGAACAACGACGGAAAAGAAGAACAAGTTAAAATAAAATTCAAAGTTGAAACAATATCTGGATTATCAGCTCACGCCGGAAGAAACGAATTGATGGCATTCGTTAACAGCACGCAGCCAAAAGCAAAGCGAGTTATCGTCGTTCACGGCGAAGTTTCAAAAGCTCTTGAATTCGCATCGAGCGTTTACAAACAGGCGAAAGTTGAAACAAACGTTCCGCGAATGTTAGATTCTTTAAGATTAAAGTAAACCAAAACTTTTCACAAACCGTAAACTATTTATACACTCGATTTTTACAAAAATTATGAAAGCACAAAAATATTTCGGAGCAAAGGCGTTATCTAACGCTGGTTATCTTCATTTATTCTAGTTGTACCTTCATCAATATTTCTCCGATAAAAAACTTTAATAATACCTCTTTATTTTTAATTTCACAAGTCTATACTGACGGCTGTAGTTCAATGGTAGAATGCGCGACTGTGGCTCGTGAGACGAGGGTTCAATTCCCTCCTTCCGTCCTTTATGCAATTGAGCAAAATTTTTCTTCACGAGCATCGCCTTCCGTCCCTCTCTATAACCAAAACTTATTAAATATAAAACAACTAAACATTTTATCAAAAGAGGAATCAAAATGAACACCGAAACAGTAAAAGGTTTTAAAGATTACATCGGAGAAGAGGCTGAGAAAAGATTAGCCATACAAAAAATTCTAACTGAAGTTTTCGAAGATTACGGATTCGAATATGCAGAAACGCCGATAATCGAGCAAGAAGAATTTGTCCGCGGAGAAAATCCGAATGACGAAGCAGTTTCAGATATTTTCAAACTCAAAGATAAAGGAGAAAGAAATCTTGCGCTGCGTTATGAATTTACTTTTCAGCTGAAAAGAATTATGAATAATAAAAAATTGCCATACAAAAGATTTCAAATCGGTCCGGTTTTCCGTGACGAACCAACCTCAACAAATAGATTCAGGCAATTTACTCAATGCGACGTCGACATCGTCGGCTCTTCAACAAAAGAAGAAGCAGAAATTCTTGCGATTGTTCAGCGAGTTATGAAAACTCTAAACATAAAATTTGTAATTTACGTAAACAACAGAAAACTTCTCAATGAAATTTTAAATAATGCCGGAATTCAGAGAGAAAATTTTGAGGCTGTGATAAAAATAATTGACAAGTTGGATAAAAAACCAGAAAACGAAATAAAAACCGAACTAAAACCCTTCAGGGCAGAAAAAGTTCTTGAAATTTTTAAACAGAAAGAAAAATATTTCGAAAAGTATCAAGCTTACTCTGAAATTAAAGAGTTAAAAAATTTCTGCAAACTCTACGACGTTAAATTTGAATTTCAGCCATCTTTAGCCAGAGGACTTTCTTATTATAACGGAAATATTTTCGAGGTAAAAACCAAAGAAGTTAAAGAGACTATTAACGGCGGCGGCAGTTATTTTTTCAACGGTATACAATGCACCGGAATTTCATTCGGCCTGGACAGAATAATGCAGCTTGCAAAATTAAGCGAACAAAAAACTAAAATTTTGCTAATTTCAATAGGACAGGATGAAAAAACTCTCGAACTTGCGGAAAAAATTCGTGACAATAAAACAATTTGCTCTGTAATGTTCGGAAAAATTTCAAAGGCGCTCGATTACGCAAACTCTTACAATTTTAATAAAGTTATTTTTATCGGAGAGGAAGAGGTAAAAAAGAAAAAATTCAAGATTAAAGATATGAAAACTGGCAAAGAAGAATTTCTAAAAGAAAAAGAGCTGTTGGAAAAAATTAAACCTTAACAATGGTTTTTAAACCAATCTTCCCTAACCCAATCAACCGAGGTGAACAAAACTATGAAACATAATATGAAAATTACTCTAATACTTCTCGCAATGTTCGTAGTCACGCAACTAATCGGACTTTACGTTGTAAATTTTTATTCCAGTCCGAGCGCGACGCTTCCCGGCGGTTTGGATGCAGCATTTAATGCACAGCCGACAAATTTTTCTTGGATTAACTTTGCGATTGCATTCGTATTTTCCCTCGCAGTAATTTTACTTCTGATTAAATTTCATTCAAAATGGATAATAAGAATCTGGATGTTTCTCGTCGTAATTACCGCTCTGATGATTTCATTTGGTGCGTTCTTCACTTTCGCGTACAGCATCTTCCTAATTTTATTTTTATCTATAGCTCTCGCCATTCTCAAAGTTTTTCGGCGAGATATAATGGTTCACAATTTTACCGAACTTTTAATTTATCCTGGAATCGCCGTCATTTTCGTCCCGCTTTTTAACGTTTATACAATCGCGATTGTTTTAGTTTTAATTTCAATCTACGATATTTACGCCGTCTGGCATTCCGGCTTCATGCAAAAAATGGCAAAATACCAAATTGAAGAAGTTCAAGTATTCTCAGGATTTTTCGTTCCTTATCTTTCGAAAAAACAAAAACAACTTGTTGATAAGATAAAAATAAAATATCCAAACATAGAATCTATGAAAAAATCAAAAAAACTTAAAGGAATGAAGGTCAGTATTGCAATTCTCGGCGGTGGCGACGTAGTTTTCCCGATAATAACTTCGGGTGTTGTAATGCTCACATGGGGATTAATTCCCGCTCTGATTGTAACTCTTGGCGCAACTCTCGCATTATGTTACTTATTTTTCGTCGGCGAGAAAAAGAAATTTTACCCTGCAATGCCTTATATCACCACAGGAATTTTTATTGGAATAGCTATTGCCTGGATTGTGAAGAGTTATTTATTGGGATAAATTACCTCATATCTAGCGAGCGGTAGTAACTTTGTGCATCTCTTCTCATTGCACGTTTATATGCCGAATTATATCTCGAGCTATTGATAAAATCCTTTACAAATTTAGCCCCTGCACAAATCGCTGTCCCCGCTATTGCTCCGTTAATCGCATAACCGTTACTCTTATGATTAAGATAGGAATACACTCCACTCAGTAAACTTATCATAAGTAATATGCTAAGTACTGGAACCGTTCTATCTGCTTTGAGTTTAAACTCCCTTCCTAAAGAATTCTCTTCGTCCATATTAACAACAAGTTCCGCCTGTAAATCTAGATCAGTTCTGCGTTTCGGATCAGATATTTGAAATTCATAATCTAACGCAGGACAACTATCTCTTTCCTGTTCAATCATTTTTTGTAATGTCATTCGTGCCATTTTATTTTTTCTCCGCGTTTCTTCTTACCCCACGATTATAGGCAATCTTCGCTTCTGTTTTACGTTCAAACGTACCTAGGACATAAGCAGGTAAGGCGATACAATATACCCCCATACAAGAATTAACAATTGCAGGGTTAATATGAAACACGCTCTTATTTAGGCTCATTATTGCGCATAACCCTATCCCGAGACCAAAACCTAGCACGAAATCTATATTGTAAATATTATTTCTCTTCCATCTTTTTGCTAATGAATTTTTTTCATCCATATTGGCTGCCAACTCTGCTTCTAACGTAATTCCCAATATCTTTGTTGGATCTTTAATCTGTTCTTGATAGCATAACATTGGACAACTATCTCTTTCCTGTTCGATCATTTTTTGTAAAGTCATGCGTGCCATTTTATTTCGCTTCTCCTTCATATTTTTTCAATGATTCTGGAACGATAAATTTCAGCGTATCATGTGAAGGTATAAATTTACATGGCGCCACAATTCTAGCGCACGTTTCAACTAATTCAAATAACGGATTGCTCACGTCGACAGTATAACTCCAAGGATTAACTTTAGTCATACATCCAGTTCGATCTACCCATTTCATCATATCACAACTTATTATTTCTAAACAAACAAAAGGTTTTTGTAAATTGATTCTATCCCTTCCACATATATAGACTTGTTGATTTTGATCACTTATCCTTCTTTCAAACTCAAAACCTCGTCTAACCAATTCTTCCACCAAAACCGGATACATTTCGTTTCGTCCTTTTATGTAGATATTCATTTTATCCTCTCCCCCGACGGTTCGCCCGAATATTTTCTATCAACTGCATCAAATCTTCTCTCTCCCAAGGTTTAGGAAGACTTGCGTCAGCACCAAACTTTTTGCTGTTATCGGTGTCATAAACGCCGATACAAATTATTATTGGTTTAGGTTTTTGGTTTGCTAAAATTTGTATCATCTCATCTCCAGAAAATTCCATTTCTCTTACAAAAGACCAGTGAGAACGAATAATATTTCTATAACTTTCCTCGTCCATGCCTCTTGCTAAACTTCGATCTATTAATGCAATGTCAAAGTGAGCATCTGATTGTATAAGCACATCTTCGGCGCTATATGCGTTAATAACGTGATAACCAATATCTTTCAAGTAATCTTCAATAAGATGCGTCTCAGTACGATTATCTGCAATTAAAACTGTTCCTTTATATTTTTTCTTTTTCATGCTAATACTTCCTGACCTCGTGATAAATTTTTCTAATCATTCGCTCAATACATTCTCTCTGAACAAGATATTGAGCAACCATGTCCACGCCAAGAAGAATCTTTCCTCGCGAGTATTCTTTCCAACGAGAATTTATTTCTTCACACTCTTTTTTATCTAAAGATAATCCTACCAAATCGTTGTTTGAAATAAAATCATGTCCTATAGGAAAAGTTTCTATCTGGCTGCAGCCATTGTGGATCCAGGGAGCCATAAAAAGACCTCTCCTCCGGTTATCATTTTCCGAGAAAAAACCGTTTCTTTCACCGTCTATTCCAAGCAAAATACTTGGAGAATTATTAAAAACATAATTTCCTTTATCTAAATCTCCGTAGCATTTTGAATAACATAACGCAATTCCAACGCTCGCAACTAATCTCGTATAAAAAGTTTCATCCCCAACATTTCTACTCTCCTGATCAACGGTAAATCTATGTCCCTGAGCACCGCCCAACAATTTATCTCCACTCTCTTTATTTTGTTTATTTTCCCAAAGAATATTCCTCATCTTCTCATACTGCGTCCCATGAATTCCAAAATCCGGCCCAGCCTTTATTCCTCGAACAATTTTCTCCCAGCCATGCATTCTTCCCGTTCTCATTTTATTTCTCTCCAATAGATTTCTTTTACTTCATGTTCACTATGCTCAGAATATTCTCCATACCTTGGAAAATAGAATCTCAACATTAAATGTGCGGCAAGACAATATGCTCCAGAATTATTTAAATTTCCAAAATCGGGAGTTTCTTTAATCCATGTTTCTAATGTCTGTTCTAAATTTTCTTCATTTTCTACAATTACCTCCCCAAAAATTCTTTTGTCAAAAATCGTTGGATCAAATGGTTTTGGAACCCTTCTACTTAAATCAATTCCCATCATTAATTCTGGTGTTGCAAGAAGATATGTGTCTTGTGCAAAATCGCCCATAGCGCGGAAAACTTTTCTTCTTAGCTCGTCGTCGAATAATCTAAATTCCTTATCCGGATACCTTATGTTTAAACCATTGTAAACAGCATTTGTTCCACAAATTAATTTGCATCTTTTTACAAGTCCTCTAACTCCAAGATCATTTTTGTGAGAAAATTTATTGGGCGTTTGTATCCCCAGTCTACATTTTCTTTCATTCACTGTTTTTGGATTATGAGATCCAGGAAAAACACATGCAATTCTGGAAATTTTCTTTTCATTAGTTGTTCCAAATTGGTCATCAAACCAAGCACAGTTTGGTTCATCCATTTCGCTTTCCTTCTTTAAACCAAAACTCTCTACAATTTTTTCTATTTCCAAAACCCTATTTCGATTAAGTCTATTAAAAAAATAGTATGCCATTTCATCTCGTCCCCTCAAACATAAAATCAAATTGTTCATGCCCTTCGACTGGTTGTCTGTCATAAAAAGGATTTTCATAAGCTTCGTCGTTGTTTCTATCAATCCACGCGACGACAAACTCCGGTCTAACCGTAAATTTTCCTTTTTTAGGATGAAAATAAATTAATTCTTTTCTCATAATAGAACCTTTGCTTTTTCCATCGCCACCGCCGTATAAACTTCGCGGAATTTTTACAACCGCAACAGAATCTCCATGATCTTTTCCCGCTCGATAAAGCCCCTCGGCCGATTCAATATCTTTCGGTTGCATCGTCGCAGTTCCGTTAATTTCATCTCCAGAAAAACCCAAACCCTCTTTCAAAATTCCAACCAAGGAATCTCTAAAACATCTATGTAGGAAAGTTAAATTCGCGTCATCCGATACAATATGTTTTTTGTAATCCTCTCGCGTCCCATAAATTTCTTCATGCATTTTATTCACCTTTTCCTTTTCTTAATTCCCTCAAGCTTTCTTCAAGCGTTTTCATTCCTTCATCAATTTTTTCTTTTTTTCTTTTAATTACTCTTTCTTCAGCTTGCTCAATTGTCGCCTTTATTCTTTCGGGACTTTTTTGTAAATAGTTCTTTATTCCCATAACGCCTTTTTTTGATAATTCATAACCTAATGAAAGTCCGTTTGAAACCGTTGGAATAAGTGAGAGTGCACTGATTGCAATCATGCCTTTGGTTTCTGTTCCTGGACCATAAAGCCTAGAACAAATAACTCCAAAACCCGTACCTACGACAAAACCTGCAAGAAGGTGAGTAAACTCTGCAACAAAAAAGTTTAGGTTTTCGTCTTCTAATAATGATTTTCCATTTACTCGATTATACGTTGGAATAAGATATGTTCGCGCCAATGAACTCCCGAAGTTTCGCGCCAAATTTTTAACTCGACTATATCCAGAACTAATCAACTCTCTAGTGATTTCATATTTCATTGGTTTAGTTGCCTCCTCTTCTGGTCGAGCAAGATCCATTACATGTCGTTCATAATCTATTTCAGCAATATCAGATAATTCTTGCGGAGATAAATCCTCTAGTCTTTTTCTCCCCGAATCAGAATTTGCGGTTCCAACCGTCGGTTTATCTATACTGCCTGCATAATCTTCCAATCTTTCTCTCGGTTGATAGGTTTGTCTTTGTCTTTGCATTTTATTTCTCCTTTTTTCTTAACTCCACTAAACTTTTTTCAAGAACCCGTATTGATTCTTCAGCTTTTCTTATTTTTTCTTGCCTTACATTCTCTCTTGTGTCAGCGATTTGGTTTTTTATTTTTCCAGGAACACTTCGCAAATATTTCACAGAACTAATAACTCCTTTTCTTGATAATTCGTATAATGCAGAAGCCCCATTTGAAACAAATGGTACGGCCATAATTGCTCCCGCAGAAACAAATGGCATCGCGTCAAATCTGTTGTTCATTACATTATAAACACTAAAGACACTACTTGCAGCCATTGCTGCTACACCATGTCCCATCTCCGTTAAAAGAAACATAATCCCATCTTCCCCCGTAATCCGTTTATACGTCGGAGCAAAATAAATTCTGCTTATTGCTCTTCCTGTAGCTTTCGCGATATCCCTTGCCTTCCTATATCCGGAAACAACACCCTCATAAAAAAATCTTCCCGCAACTTCTTTATTCGTCACGTCTAAATTTTCCAATCCTTCTCGCGAGCATAACTCACCATATACTTCCTGTTCAGGAAAACTTCTTTCAGGGAGAGCATCGGTTCTTTTTAATTCTTCAGAAAGCGAACTTTCCCCAAGAGCATAATCCTCTAAACTTTCTCTTCGCGTAATTTGTTGTTGTCTTTGTCTTTGCATTTTATTTCCTCATTTTCTTTCTAGCTTTCTTTTTGTTTTGCGCGTTTGTCCATTCGCAATATTTTCTCAAATTTTCTTCATCGCTTTCAGTTATGACTAATCTTTGTGAAGGTGAAAATGGAATGAGCTGTCTCCGATCTTCCACAATTACTGAAGTCGATCCATTTCTGTTCCATCTGTTTCCCTGAAACGGTTGCAAAACAAAGTCATGATGCTCATCAATCTCTTTAACACGCCCCGCAAAATATCTTCCAGCCATTCCAGGAACTTCTATGTTTACCCAATTACCAACTAATCCCTCATAAAAACCATTTTTTCTCGTCGGGTC
>Ga0247841_10001571_pt1 | contig 50287 bp, 41 predicted proteins | sample LaCruzMarch2015__2_FD_192410 | JGI IMG/M metagenome (GOLD analysis project Ga0247841, IMG submission 192410) | Freshwater microbial communities from meromictic Lake La Cruz, Castile-La Mancha, Spain - LaCruzMarch2015_18m | ecosystem: Environmental > Aquatic > Freshwater > Lake | place: Spain... | reverse complement strand
AGCTGTCAATTGAGGAAACTGAGAGAGATTCTGGCGGATGATGGAGACATTCGCGGGGTTGTGGCGTGGCTTGACAGGACACTTTCCGCGAAACAACGCTAATCATTATTCTAAGGGCTGACCCCTTAAACCCCGCTAATCATTATTCTAAGGGCTGACCCCTTAAACCCCCTTAAACCCCCTTAAACCCCGGGAATCGAATCTCCAGCCCAGTCCACCAGCATCCGTTCCCCGGCTTTGTAATCCTGCCTGAGACTTACCTCCAGCTGTGCGGCAAACCTCTTGTAGTGAGCGCAGAACTGAGTATATCCGTAGCCTTCCGGATGTGTCTTGCGGTACTCCTCCCACAGAATACGCAGCGTCACGTGCTCGCGCAGGAGTTCGCGGTAAAGGTAGTCCATTCCTGGCATCGGTCGGCGTATCTGCTCTGCTGTCCCGTTGGCGCGCCTGAGCAGTTCCATCAAATGCCTGTCGTCTATGTCCGGCGGCAACGGCCACTTCAGAGCGGCAGCCTCCGCCAGATTCACGTACGTGCCTACCGTTACGTGGGACATATTCAGGCTCGATCCGATCTGCCTGTTCGTCAGCCCAAGTTCATTCTTCAGCCTGAGTATTTCTCGTGCCTTACGCATGGATATCGCCTTTCTGGCCATACTGATCTCCTTTTTGATCAGTATCGCCTACGTATCCCGCGTCGAAGCAAGGCGTTTCGGAGTTATCTGACCACCGGTTTCGGACTTTCACGAAAAAGTGGTCAATTATTTCCGAATTGCCTGGTCAGTTTACTCCGAAATCGATGGTAAGTTATTTCCGAATTGCGTGGTCAATTCCGTCCGAAATACGCAAAAGCACGAGTCGGCATCCGTGATCTCGTTCGACAGACCGTTCTTGACGCAGCCACGTAGACAGCAATCTGCGTATGGAACCTCTGTTGATCCTTCTCTTCCATTCCTAGACTTATATAGATATCATACTGGACACTTTTTCCATTCTTTGTCTATTATGACCACATGAAATATCTTCGCGATGTAGTGTTGACACAGAAAGCGGATCTTGAGGAGCAGCTTCGCCGATCCTATGTCGAACGCCAAATGTCACCGCAGTCGTCAGCGGAAACCGATTTGATCCGCGTGATCATCGGCCCAAGACGCGCTGGAAAGTCGACACTCGCCGTACACCTGCTCCATAAGCTGGGCGGAGGCGGCTATGCGAACTTCGACGATGAACGTCTGGCGGATCTCACCGATGCCGATGCGCTTCTCGCCGCCATAGATGATGCCTATGGCCGTCCCCGCCATATCCTGTTCGACGAAATCCAGAACTTTCCACGATGGGAGCTTCTCGTCAACCGGCTCCAACGCGCCGGACGCCGCCTGTTGCTCACCGGCAGTAATGCCAACTTGTTAAGCAGCGAACTCGCGACGCATCTCACCGGTCGTCATCAGTCTGTCGTGCTGCTTCCGTTCTCATTCGCCGAATCTTTGGCCGCCACCGTCCAGAAACGCACGGCCGCGGAGACGGCGGCCATGTTCGATCGCTATATCCTTGAGGGAGGCTATCCCGAACCCCTCCTTCGGGGCGCAAACCGCACAGACTATCTCCGCGATCTGGTGCGCGCCACTTTGATGAAAGACGTCGTGCGTCGGCATCGGATCCGGGCAACTGCCAGCTTGGAGGACGTCGCCCACTATTTCTTCTCGAACACGGCCAAGGAATTCTCGTTTCGGACCGTGGCCACTGTGGCGCGGGTGACGAGCCCAACGACCGCAGAAAAATACACACGACTTCTAAGCGAGGCTTTTCTGATGTTTACGCTGAACCGGTTCACTTTCAAAGCGCGCGAACGCGCGACGGCAAACAAGAAGTCCTACGTCATCGACCCGGCTCTGGCGGTATGCCTTGGAACCCGGCCAGGTCAGGATCTGGGACGGCTGGCCGAGAATGTTGTCGCCATCGCCTTGTGGCGGCGGCAACTCGCCGGCGAAATCGACTTGACCTTTTGGAAGAACAAGGAGCATGAAGAGGTGGATTTCGTGATCCGGGAGCAGGGACAAACCTCCAAGCTCATTCAAGTGTGCTGGGATCTATCCGACCCGCGCACCCGTGCCCGGGAATTCAGAGCGCTCATAAAAGCCAGCGCCGACTTGCGTTGCGACGATCTCTTGTGCCTCACTCGCGGAGCTGCCAAGGACGAGGACTTCACTTGGAACGGGAAAACCACCCGCATCAAGGTAACCCCGATCGATCAGTGGCTGGCACACCCATAATGGAGAGCACTTGCAAACGATGCCTAACGATCTCGTCAGTCAGATTAAAGCTTTGGCGGCTGAAACCGGCTATGCCGAGTGTGGCGTGACGACGGCCGATCCGTTTGAGGATTATGCCACAACCCTGGAGGAGCTGGCGCGCAGGTTCCCGGAACAGCGCGAGCAGTGGCTGAGAATGATGCACCGCGCCCGGCCGCGGGAAAAGGCTCCGTGGGTTCGCTCGATCATCGTGTGCATCAGATGGTACGGCAGGTATGAAGTGCCCGAGTCCGCGGTTGGTTCAATCGGCCGAAGCTATCTGACCGACCGGCGATTCGAAGGCTGTCCTGACCACGACATGCCGGCACGGATGAAAGCCGGCCTTATCCGCCTCGGGCTGCGCGTCAAGAGAGGAGGCCTGCCCGACAGGGAGGCCGCCGCGAGGGCTGGCGTTGCGCGGATCGGCAGGAACTGCTTTGCATATTCGGATCAGTACGGGTCGTGGATCAATATCGAGACCTGGCTCGTTGACGCCGAACTGCTGCCGGACACGCCTTCATCCGGCTCGCCATGTCCTGAAGGTTGCGATGCATGCATCAGGGCCTGCCCGACCCAAGCGCTGTCGGCACCATTCACAGTGCGAATGGATCAGTGCATCGCATATCTGACCTACGAGGCCCCAGAGCCTGTGTCGCCGGAACTGAGTGGGAAGATGGGAAAGTGGATATATGGTTGCGATGTCTGCCAGGAGGTCTGCCCGCTGAACAAGGGGAAATGGAAGAACGAGAAGAAGGCCGACTGGATGCTGGAGATCGAACCCCACCTGATACCCCTGGCCCTTTCACAGATGAACGAGGAAACGTACCGGAAGATCATCCACCCGCGATTCTGGTACATTGCAGAGGATAACATCAAGAGGTGGCGCGCCAGCGCGGCACGCGTCACGGCCACGCTTGCAGCCGGTAATAGCGGTACGTAGCATTGCTTGAACTCGAACGGTCCGCCGCGCCTTCGTCTGTCCACGATTCGCTGCTTCCGGTCGCAACAATGCCCGTGGCAGAAGAGAAAAGACCGGACTCAACGTTGGTGGTCCAGCCAACCTCGAAATTCAAATCCGCCCCGGCCGGCCAGGTCAAAGTGATCGCGCTCTTGCGCGACATGTTGACGGATCCTATCTGAACCGGAACCTGCTCGAATGTTCCGCTGCCGGACAGTTCTACCGTGCCTGACCAGTTAGTTGCGACCACGTAGTAGAAACTGGCCCCAGTGCCGATTCTCAGGGCTCCGTCACCCGTGAGGCTCCACACGTAGGCCGTATTCTGCAACTCCACATTGCCGTGAACATCCAGCGTGCCAAGCGCCTGATTGCGATCGAAACCGGCCAGCGTCCTGCCACGGTCAATGCAGCCGAGACTGAACTGATGCGTTATCGCAGGAGACATGACAATCCCGGAATGCAGAAGGTCAAACCCGGCATTTGTGCTCGCGCTGTGGAAATTCCCGTCTATTGTCCACGTCGGACCGGCCCCGCTTTCAATTGCGCCCATGCCTTCGATAGACACATCGGCTGGAAATGAGAACGCCACCGGACAGGAAAGAACGCCGGAACAAGTGATCGAAGGGGCATTCAGAACCGTACCTGGCCAGAAGTTGACACATCCGTCGGAACGCACCTCCAGTCCAAGGGGTAGCGTTATCGCGCCGCCCATCACATTCCATGTTGCCTCTCCAGCTGCACCGCTGCCGTCACCCACTACGAAGGGCAGACTATTACCACTGCTCATACTCTGTGTCGTATTGAGGACACCACCGGAAAAGGTGAACAGTCCCCTCGCCCGAAGGTCAAAGTACGGGACGGTAAGATCGCCTCCGGCAAGTATGAATTGACCGAAGCCGGCATCTCCACCGATAACCATGTAGTCCCGGTTGGACCAAATCGAGGAGCCCGCCATCACCACGGTGCCCGAAGAGCCGGCGAAATCCAGTCCTATTGTTGCCCCACCAGCAAACATAGTGCTATTCGTGAGATACAAGTCGCCTCTGCCCTCGTCCCCAACGTAGAGTTGCCCCGCAATATCGATGGTTGAATCCACACAGGTTAGTTGTCCAAAAGAGTCCAGCCCGAACCCGATATAGAAAGAGGCAGACGCATTCGTGGACCGGATGAGACTGCCGGCGCTCATGGAGACAACACCAGTACCGTATGCGTCCTTGCCATCAAACCAGCTTCCCGCAACGAGATTAGTGCCACCGACAAGACCAAGGACGCCTCTCCCGCGAGAACTGCCTATGTACTCAAATCCGCTGAAACTGCCGTCAGTGCTCTCCATCACGGCATTGCTCACAACCACCGCCCCGACACCAGCCCTGCCGATATCAAAGCTCGCGGCTTTGATTGAACCACCGTCGGAGAGTTCAACAGTCCCGCCCGGTACCCTCACATTCCCGACAGCCTGCACCTGGATTCCGACCGTACGCAACGTCGCGGCATTGGTTACCACCACTGACGGATTGGCGGACAGGCGATAGATAACCGACCGGGTCTGGCCCGTGGTCCAGGTCACAATATTCGAGTTGCCGACCTCCGCATACGCATTTGTCACGGAATCGGGCGCATCATAGCGCGCCACCGTATACTGCGAACCTGCCACAGACATGCGGAAATAGGCGCGGTCGCCGGAGTTTGATGGCCAGCCTGCAGTACCCAGTATATTGGTCCATGAAGTCCAATCCTGTAAATATCCAGTGATGGCCTTGGTCCAGTAGTAGTCGGTCGCCAGTGTCGCCCGCACCGGCGACAAAAGGAAGAGAATCCAGACCAGCAAACAAATTCTATTGCCTGTCCTCAAAACAAACTCCAGCTAATCCCATCTTGATCTCAATCGAGACCTGATATCCCCGCGGCCCTGGACATAGCTCTCCGCATCCTCAGCCATCCCCCGGCTGAGATCCACCTGATCGAACGTCTCGCAAACCTCGTCGGTGAGAAACCGGCAGCGCTGGGCATAGCTGTGCCCGTCGCCCATGCCGTACCATTTATGATAATATCGCAGCGGCCAGGTTACATACAGGAAGTCGCGCGCACGGGTCATGGCAACATACGTAAGGCGCAACTCCTCCTCAATCTCATCCTGATCGCCCGTCGCCATGTCCGAGGGCAGGCATCCGTCGGCGGCATGAATCAATATGACCACATCCCACTCGCAGCCCTTGGCCGAATGAATGGTCGAAAGCACAAGCCAGTCCTCATCCTTGTACGGCTGGCCCGCCAGATCGCTTGTTGAAGTCGGAGGGTCAAGGGTTAGATCTGTCAGGAAACTCCGCCTGGACCGGTAACCGGTGGCTATCTTTTCGAGATTCTCAAGATCGCGCTTCCTCACAACAGAATTCTCGTACTTCTTCTCAAGCAGCGGTTCGTAGAATGTCCGGATCCGCTCCACATCAGAGGCCGGCGCCTTGCCCTGAGTGGCAACGAGATGTTCCATCAGTTTGCCAAGTCCTTCGATGCTTTCGCGGGCTGCGGCTGGCGCGTTGAACTTGCCAATGGAGCGTGCATCGCCGTTGTTGACTCTTACGTGCTCGATCGCCTTTGCGGCCGAAACATGGCCAACCCCGTCAATCAATTCGAGAATCCGGAACCACGCGATGTCATCAAGCGGATTCTCAACCACCCGCATAAAACTGACAAGGTCCTTTACATGCGCAGCTTCAAGGAACCGCAGCCCCCCGTACTTATGGTAGGCGATATTCTTGTGCGTCAGCGCTATTTCAAGCGAATCGGAAAGATGCCCGGCCCGAAACAACACAGCCTGCTTCCTGAGCGGAATCCCCTGCTCGTAATGCTCAAGGACAGTCTTAACGACAAATTCGTCCTGTTTGGCCTCGTCGGTGCAGACCACGAGACGCGGTCGCTGACCGGCTATCCGCTTGGACCACAGGTTCTTCGTGAAGCGCTCCTTCGACTGTGATATCACAAGATTCGTCGACTCCAGTATAGGCATCACCGACCGGTAGTTCTGCTCAAGGGTCATAACTGTTGTGCCGGGGAACTGCTTGGGAAAATCTAGCATGTTCCGGACCGTGGCCGCCCGGAACCCGTAGATGCTCTGCGCATCGTCACCCACCACCATTACATTCTTGTTGTACTTGCGCATTCCAATGAGAATGCGGGATTGCACAGGATTCGTATCCTGGTATTCATCAACAAGCACGTGATCGAACCGGTCGCCCACCTCCTTCGCCATCCTGTCATCGGAAACCAGTTGTTCCCAGTAGAGCAGCAGGTCGTCGTAATCCAGGACGCCTCTTTTCTGCTTCAGTTCAACGTAGGACTGGAAGAGGCTCTTCAGCTCCTTCTGCCACATCGCACACCATGGAAAGTACCTCTCAAGCACCAGCTCAAGATCATCCGACCCATTGATGCAACGGGAATAGATTGACAGACATGTGGACTTCTGAGGGAACCGCTTGTCGCGGCTGGCAAGATTCATTTCGTGCCGGATGACATTCGCCAGGTCGGCGGCATCGGACTCGTCCATGAGCGTAAAATCGGGACTTAACCCGGCCGCCTTTGGATAGATCCGGAGGAGCCTGTTTGCAGTGCCGTGGAAAGTGCCGCCCCATACCCTGCTGGTGAAGGAAACGTTCGACCCGACCATCGCGGCCGCACGATTGACCATCTCTTCGGCCGCCCGCCGCGTAAAGGTCAGCAGCATGATGCGACCGGGCTCCACACCCTTGGAGATCAGCCATGCCACCCGGCAGGCGAGAGTCTTGGTCTTTCCGCTACCGGCACCGGCCACGACAAGCAGGGGTCCGTCCCCGTGCATCACCGCTTTCTTCTGCTCGGGGTTCAACTCGTTGAGCCATGGGAACTCTGTTGTCGCTTCTTGCATGTAGCTTTCAATTCTATCAGGCGCTGCCGACTGTAATCAACGTGTATTCTTTTGCGATTGTTTGAAACCGCCAACATGTTAATCTTCGCGGATACAGTTGATCGTCATGGAATCGATATCCAATGCTTGATCTACACAGAGAATGGAAAGCGGTGATCATCGCGATCACTGCGGCATTGTGGCTTTGGCCCGCCACTACGGCGCAAGCGGTCATCCCATCCGACGCCCTGCTCCAGCGTCTGAATCCCCAGAATAATGTCAGGACCTATGACGTAGCAGGAATTCTGCGGCCAGACCAGAAAAACGCCATCGAGGGAATTCTCCAGGGAATGGAACAACAGACCGGCGCACAGGGCGCGGTGGTGGTTGTCGACTCGCTGGAAGGCGGGCAAATAGACGACTTCGCGAACAAACTGTTCCGGAAATGGGGTATTGGCCAGAAAGACAAGAACAATGGCATTCTCCTCCTTGTGGCGCTGAAAGATCGGAAAGCCAGAATTGAAGTCGGGTACGGTCTTGAACCGATCCTGCCGGATGCGCTGGCTGGCCGTATCCTTGACGAGCAGCTCTTTCCGGCATTCCGCGCCGGGAACTATGCCAACGGCCTGACTCAAACCGCGCGCCGCATCGCCGAGATCGTCACAAGAAATGAGCTGGCGCCGCCGGCGTCGATCGGGTCGACTGTTCGCACTGCTGGAAACGGAATCAATTCCGCCATGGGGCAGTTCGGCGCAACAGTCTTTTTCGGGCTCTTTGTGCTTATAGGTTCTTTCATGCTCGGCGGAGGCATCGGCTCCTTGAATTCCACATCGATCATGTTCGGGCTGATGTTTGGCGGCATCCCACTGGGAATGGCGTTCGCCTCCACCGGATTACTGCCGCGAATTATCCTCTGTTCGATGGCGGCAATCATGGGATGCGTTGGCCTTGTCAAAGGAATCAGAAATCCACAGGCTTTCAAATGGACCACAACCAGTGGTAGATCAGGTTGGAGCAGTGGCGGTGGTTTTTCCAGCGGCGGTGGTGGCGGCGGATTCGGGGGCGGCTCTTCCGGCGGCGGCGGCGCCAGTGGAGGTTGGTAGAAGGAGGAACTAGAAATGACACCGGAACAACTGGTCGAACAATTGAAACAAGCGATGCCCACGGGGCTGCGATCGGTCGTCCTGTATGGATCGGCGGCGGCTGGCGATCACATCGGCGGCAAGTCGGACTACAACGTTCTCATTGCGGCTGACCGGCTCGGCATTGCAGAGCTCAAGGCGGTTTCGGATGCGATATCAAAATGGACAAAGGCCGGCAACCGGCCGCCGCTTCTGTTCACTCCCGGGGAGCTGAAGCAATCGGCGGACGCCTTTCCGATTGAGATCTCGGACATCCTCCAGTCGCGGAAGATACTCCACGGCGAAGATCTGGTTGCCGTCATGATGGTCAACCGCGAAAACCTGCGTCTGCAACTTGAAACAGAACTCAAGGGAAAACTTCTGCGTCTGCGGGAACATTACCTGCTTACACGCGGCGACCACAAGAAAGTGGCTGAGTTGCTTTCCTCCTCCCTTTCAACCTTCCTGGTGCTTTTCAGGGCGGCATTGCGCTTGTGGCAGAGCGAGGTTCCGGCAAGCAAGTACGATGCCCTCCTGGCCCTGGCAAAGCATATTCCTTTCGACACACAGGTCTTCCTGAAGATCAGGCAATTGAAAGATGGCAGCCTCAAATACCGCGAGATCAATGCTGATAAACTGTTCGAAAGTTATCTCAAGGCTATTGAAACTGTCGTCGACGTGGTTGATCATCATGTCCGGTCAAAGTAGGGAGCTGCCGCGTCTTGAGACGGGAAGATGATCATCGGACAAAGACACAAAGCTCGCATAGGCGGAATTATTGACAGACTTGGTGGATCGTAATGGCAGTCATTGAATCCACGGCGACTGGGCGCCGTGGCTGCAGTGGGAACATATGTGTTGTGCGCAAAAAGGGGAGCCTATCTGATGAACAAGTCGATGATCATTGTACTGGTGGTGATTGCGCTGATTGTTGTCGTAGCGATAGGCATGAACAACAGCATCGTTGCCTTGCACGAGGGATGTAATGCGGCATGGGCACAGGTTGAGACTGTTTTGCAGCGCCGGTATGACCTGATTCCGAACCTTGTCAACACCGTGAAGGGCTACGCAGCCCACGAAAAGGGTATTTTCGAGGAAGTGACAAAGCTGCGCAGCCAGTGGGGTGCAGCGAAGACGACCGAAGAAAAAGCCGCCGCCGCCACACAGATGGAGGGCGGACTCGCGCGCCTGCTGCTGGTGGCGGAGCAATACCCGGACCTCAAGGCCAATTCCAACTTCAAGGACCTGCAGTATGAACTGGCCGGCACGGAGAACCGAATAACTGTTGAACGTCAGAGATATAACGATGCCATCCGCTCTTACAACACCAGGATACGGCAGTTCCCATGGAGCATGCTGGCATCATTCCGCGGCTTCACGCCGAGCACCGCATATTTTGAATCAGCGCCGCAGGCCAAGGAAGCGCCGAAGGTCCAGTTCTGAGAACCCTACGGCCCCCTGCTGAACCGCGGTACCGGCCGGTGGCAGTAGGGCTCTTTCCCGTTGCGCTTGTAATAGTCTTCGTGGTACTCCTCGGCCGGCCAGAAGCGGGAAAGCGGTTCCAGCCGCGTGACAACCTTCCAGCCTTTGGCTTTCAACTCGGCAACGAGTCTTTCGGCCGTCTGCTTCTGCTCGTCGTTGGTGTGGAAGATCTCAGACCGGTATTGATCTCCGACATCCGGCCCCTGCTGATCCATCTGTGTGGGATCGTGAATCTCGAAGAAAATGCGGGCCAGTTTCTCAAAGGAGGTCTGGCGCGGATCATATACAACCTCCACCCCCTCCGCGTGCCCGGTTTTGTGACTGCAGACGTCCTTGTATGACGGTCGCTCAGTGCGGCCTCCCGTGTAGCCCACTGCTGTAAACACCACGCCAGTGGCCTGTTGTAAAAAGTACTCAACACCCCAGAAGCAACCGCCGGCAAACACTGTCCGATCAAAGCACTTGGTTATTTCAGCCTTCTTCACAAAGTCCATTGAAATGGAATTCACACAGTGGCGTGTATTGCGCGGTGTCAGCCGCTCTCCGGTAAATACATGTCCCAGATGTGCACCGCAATGGGCGCACAGGATTTCGGTACGGTTGCCATCTTTATCAATCTGGCGCTTCACGGCACCCGGCACCTCCGCGTCAAAGCTTGGCCAGCCGCAGCCGGAATCAAACTTGTCACCGGACCGGTATAATGCCGCGGCGCACCGGCGACAAACGTAGACCCCCTCTTCACTGAACCGCTCGAATCGCCCGCTGAAAGGTCGCTCGGTGCCCTTATGGACGATTACCCGCTCTTCATCGGCAGTCAATTTTCGCCATTCGTTCATTCCCGTCACCTCCAGCGAACACGCTGATTCAATCAACATTGACAGTACAAGAAAGGCCCCTGCATACAATCCAGCCAGAGCCGAGATTGGAACTTGGCAACCAGTCATGCGGCCCGCAATGGTATTTGCACATGAATATGACCGCAACTTCATACCAAAGCCTTGCGTATAGCTGCCATTAATACATCGCTATCCACAGGTTTCCTGAGGAATGCCGCGACCCTCGCCCGCACCACAGTCTCCTGATGAGACGCCGGATCCCATGCGCTCAGTAGAATCACAGGTACCAGGGCCAGCGTGGGGTGCGACCGGAGCCGGTCCAGAAACACGAAACCGTTCCCGCCCGGAAGCCCGAGGTCAAGCAGGATCAGGTCAGGATTCTCCTTCATTGCGATACCCACACCCGTGATGGAATCCGCTGCATCAACCACCTTGAAACCCTTTGCCTGAAGCCGCAAACAGGTGCCGCGCCGGTAATCATCATCGTCTTCCACAACCAGGATCTTCCTGGTTTTTGGTCGTTTGATTGCCTGCGATTTGTCCCGCGTATAGCGGGCTATGACACCGAGTAGATCTTTATTGTCCGTTGGCTTCGAGAGAAAAGCCACCGCCCCGGCCTGCATCGCCATTGCCTTGTATTTTTCCGGATCAAGGGCCGTATAGATAATGACGGGAATACCCGCGACCGAAGGAGTCTGCTTGAGCGACCGCAGCACGGTGATCCCATCGCAGCCTGGAAGCATCAGGTCAAGGATGATGAGCGCAGGGTGTTCCTGCTGCGCCGCATGTATTGTCGAAGGGCCGTCTTTGACCCCAAGTGTACGGTAACCTGCCACTTTCAGAAGCATGCCAAGTCCCTGCATCATATCAGGATCGTCTTCCACGATCATAATTGCTTCCGACATCATATGTACCGCCCTCCTTTGTCCCTCATGCTTCCAGCTTGAACGGCACGGCAAAATGAAAAACACTGCCTTTCCCGGTTTCGCTGTCAGCCCAAATCTCACCGCCATGCAGTTTGACTATCTCACTGGAAATGTAGAGACCAAGACCAAGTCCCTTCCGGCTGGCTGTGTCAGCCTCATTCCCAACTTGCGAAAAGCGCAGAAAAAGCATCTTCTGCGCTTCCATGGGAATGCCAGGCCCGGTATCGGAAACCGACACGTGCAGGTATCCCGGCTTACCAGTCCAGGTTCCCGCGCGAATGAGGATGCTTCCCCCTGCCGGCGTATACTTCATCGCGTTATCGAGAAAGTTGGTAAGAACCTGGTGCAACCGGATCGGATCCGCATTGACCAATGGCAAGTTTGGCTCAGTCTTGGCGGAGAGATGAAGGCTCTTTGTCGCTGCGGCAAAATTGAACACCTCGACCGTCTCCTCCACCATTCCCGCAATGGATATATCCTTCCTGGTCAGCCGCAGTTTCCCGGCTTCCGCGCGCGTGCTGTCAAGCAGGTCCGCTATCATTCTATCGAGCTGCTTCACATTGCGCACAGCAACTCCAAGAAACTCCTTCTGCTGTGGTGTCAGATCGCCCGCTACGCCGTCAGAAACAAGCGTCACGAATTGATGGATCGCAGCAAGCGGGGTCCTCAGTTCGTGGGAAACATGAGACAGAAGATGATCCCTCATGAGGATCTGCTCTTTTCTCGTCTCATCAAGGGTATGGTAAGCATTGGCCAGTTCCTCGGCTCGTGACTTGAGAAGCTTCATCGACCGATGCAGGCTGGCAATAGCGAGAGAAACGGTGAGAAAGAAACCCAGGCGGACCGCGGTATCCCAGTATGCCACGGCAGGGCTGGAGTAATTGGCTTCGCCTATCGTGATGTCAGTGAGGTAAACGAGGATCGCACCCATGATCGAGACAAGCACCGCCGCCACCAGCCCCGTGTACCATGTAACCACCAGTATGGGAATGAGGTAGAAGATCGACAGTGAAATCTCGGTTCCCGTGACATAGTCCAGATACGCCACCAGAAGGAATAAAAGCGCGGACACAAAGCAGAAGAATATGGCGCGAAGATGCGTTGCATACTTACCGAATCTCTCGCCGCCATCCCTCATCGACAATAGTCCCCCTGCATGCCAGAAACCGATCAAATCCTGGAAGTGAGAATTTGGCCATTATTGGCTCATTTTGCGCAGCGGTCAACAACTTAGGGACTGACAGAGTGACCGGAGAAAGCTTGCCGTCAACTTGACAACCTGCTCCGGATGCGGCATCCCACCCGCGACGGGTCGAAAACGGTCGCGCCGGCAGAAGCCGGTCAGAAATGAATTCGCCGGCGGCACCGGCAAAACGGAATGGCTGACAAGCGAATACCGAAAGCCGTGGTCGGCCTGATACCGAATCGTTCCGGCGAAGCCATGCAGCGTGTTTCGCGCAGCGAACCTCTGCTGCATGGCGCCCCCTGGGAGAGTCGAACTCCCCTTACCAGGATGAGAACCTGATGTCCTAACCGATAGACGAAGGGGGCTAAGAGCCTATCCGGAAACGCGGAAGGGAGCGTAGCGGATGTGCATGGGCCAGTCAACGGCGAAAACCTCGGATCTTGCAAGCAACCTGGAAGTCATGTAGTATCAGATGCCATGGAAGCCGTGATTGAGACAAAAGAGCTTGCGGTTCGATTCCCTGCCAGGGGAGGGACTGTAGATGCGCTCAAGGGCCTGAATCTTTCCGTGCCGCGGGGCAGTGTTGTGGGGTTTCTCGGGCCGAACGGGGCCGGGAAGACTACAGCAATCCATGTTCTGCTCGGATTTATTTCTCCGACATCCGGCAGCGCCAGTATTCTCGGTCGAGACGTGGGCAGTTCGATAGCCCGCGATCGGATCGGATACCTTCCCGAACATCCCGTAACCTACGGATTCCTCACCGGCAGGGAACTGCTGCACATTGCAGGCCGACTGTTCCGAATGGAGAGAAAAGCGCTTAAGGCCGCGATTGATAGAGTCCTGACGCTCGTGGACCTCAGCGCCGCTGCAGACCGGAGGATTGCAACATATTCCCGTGGCATGATGCAAAGGATAGGGCTGGCGCAGGCGCTTATCAACAATCCGGATCTCGTCATTCTGGATGAACCAACCGGCGGCCTTGACCCCATTGGACGCGCCGCCATCCGCCGGTTGATTGCCAGCCTGAAACAAGAAGGGAAAACTGTCTTCTTTTCTTCGCACGAGTTGTCCGAGGTGGAACTCGTTTGCGACCGCGTCGTCATACTGGCACGGGGAAGACTTGTTGCCGAAGGTCCTGTTTCAGACCTTACCGGCCGCGGCGAGAGCCTGGAGAAATATTTCCTCAAGGTCATCACATGACAAACATGATTCTAATGAAGACAGACAAAAATGGACAGAACGGCGCCAGACCCTGCCGGATGATTACTCAAAGACGGCCCTGGCTCAATCATGGGGGAACCAGCGAAGTCCTCCCTCGCCACAAAGCACGAGCCGTGCCGCCTGCCGGGTTCTTCACTGGCGTCCAAACGGAACCGGGGCGCGACATATGAGCACAGGCAGAATCATTACAATAGCCTTGGTGGTTTGGATCGAAATGCTTCGCAAGAAGGATATTTACGTGCTTCTTATCCTTCTGTCGGCGTTGCTCTTCGCACTGCTTTCCGTCGATATTTTCGGCATGACCGGAGTTGCCGGCTACGTGAAAGATCTCGGGCTCCTTTCCGCGTGGATCTTTGCCTGGATCCTGGCGACCACGATCAGCGCAAGGCAGCTCCCTGACGAGGAGAAGCGCGGAACGATCTATGCGCTTCTCGCCAAACCGGTGACCAGGCTTGAGCTGATTCTCGGCAAGTGGGTCGGAGCATGGAGCGTTGTCTGTTTTGCCACGCTTTGCCTGTATGCCCTTATCACACTTGTGGTCCAGGTCAAGGGCGGAGGTTTCAGGCCACAGGCCCTGCTGCAAGGCTATATGCTGCATACGGCCGCGCTTGCGGTGATCTGCGCCATCGCCCTAGCGTTGTCAACCAGAATGACCCTGGATGCGGCCGTGACTTTCTGCCTGGTTCTCACGGGCACGGCTTTCCTGCTCCTGCCCCGCGTGCCGGATCTTCTCGTTCGGGCTGACCTCGGAAGTATTCAATCAACATCACTCCTGGCGCTGTACGCCATCTTTCCCCATTTTGAATTGTTCGACATGCGACAGCGGCTGGTTTACGAGACCAGTGTCGCCCAGTGGAACGCAGTAGCCCTGGTCCTTTACTACGGCATTCACATGACCGCTGTCTTCCTCCTTGCTGCATGGCTGGGCTACACACGGAAGAAGTTCTCGCGGGGCGAAACGGCATGAGCGGATTCAAAGCAAGACCATTTGGATGGATGCTGCTCCTGTGTCTCTGGATAACAGGGAGTTCCCTCGCTGTCCGGCTCTCAAGCTTGCCCTCTTTTCACCAGGGCGGTAGCGAATCGATCGTGGCGAGGCTTCTTGGAAGAAGCGCCTCTGCCGCGGCGGAGTATTCCCTCGCTCAGGCTGACGTGGTCTTTCATGGCGGCCGCCCCCGTTACCGCGCGCTGGCATTCGACGACAATCCGTTCCAGATCCTCTGGCGGCAGATAGCATCCACTGGCCACATCCATCTTGAAGGCGCGGCTGTCGGGGAAGCCCTCCCGTGGCTTCAGATGGCGACACGGCTGGATCCTCATAACGTGGAATACAGTCTCATCGCATCTTTCCTGCTCCTGAGTGAAATCAAGAAACCCAAAGAGGCGATGAAGGTTCTCCTTGAAGCGCAGGCTAACAATCCCGATGCGTACCTTGTACAAATGGGCAAGTGCCGTTTGTTCGCGAAGATGGACAACCGGGTCATGTCAAGAAGGGCCTGCGACAGGGCCCTCGAGCTATGGCCGAGCGGCGGGAATCCGAACGACGATGAGGTCCGCTTGGACAAAAGGGAATTGCTTGCCAGAAGAGCCGTTCTGAAGGAGCTCGATGGCGACATTCACGGTTCTATTGAAGACATGAGAAGCATTGTGCAGCTGTTTCCAGAGAGAAGACCGCTGCAGTTCGTGGAGCGCATCGCGATTCTCGAACGAGGTGACAAACCAGCCGACACCGCAGAAAGCAGATGGAATGCACTGAGAAACGAAGAGTTCCGGCACCTTTGCCAGGAAGGCGATTCTCACGGTGACGAGCGGGGCCGGAGCGGAAGCCACTAACCGGGCCCCGCATTCAGATAGATTCATGTCTGGTTTCGCGGAAGTCATTGCAGTACAGTTCCACGGAGAGAGCTACGGTTCACGTGAATGGAAGTGGCGTTATGAGGTAGTCCGCGGATTCACAGCGGCAACACGGCACGGAAACGGCCACGCAAGCTGCGGGCCCCGGCACAGGAATGATTGCGGCCGCCGGGCCAGATTGGAAAGTTGACATGTATCTGGAATACTACGGGCTGAAGGAAAATCCCTTCAGCGTCACTCCCGACCCCCGATACCTGTACTTCTCTCCCAACCACCAGGAGGCCTATTGCCATATCATCTACGGCATCGAACACCGGAAAGGCTTCATTGAAATCACAGGTGAAGTGGGCTGCGGGAAGACAACAATCTGCAGAGCCGTTTTGTCCGCCCTGAGCGACACCGTGCAGACTGCCCTGATCCTTAATCCATCCCTGACAGAGAACCAGCTGCTGCGCGCCATGCTTAACGACTTCGGACTCGAGGTCAAGGGGCGTGACAGGCTCGCATATATTGAGACTTTGAACGAATTTCTGCTGCGCATGAACGCCTGCGGAACAAATGTTGCGCTAGTGATTGATGAGGCTCAGGATTTGTCTCCGAATATGATGGAACACGTCCGCCTGCTGTCAAATCTTGAGACCGACCAGCACAAGCTGATACAGATAGTCCTGGTTGGACAACCGGAGTTGAAGCAGCGTCTTGCCAGCCAGAGTTTACGACAACTGAGACAGCGTATTACCGTTCGCTATCATATTTCCCCCTTGACACAGGAACAGACCGGGGTGTACATCGACCACAGGCTTAGGGTTGCAGGATCGGACGGACGCATCGTCTTCGAGCCGGATGCGGCCATGCTTGTACACAAGTACAGTCAGGGTATGCCGCGATTGATCAATGCTGTCTGCGACAACGTGTTGCTTGCAGGGTACGTTGCCCGCACAATGACACTCGATTCAAAGTGCGTGGAGAAGGCGATTCGGCAATTGGAGGGATGAAGGTGAGCCTGATACAAGAAGCCTTGAAAAGGCAGCGTGAAGACATGGAAAGCCCGGTCAAGCCACCAGTCATGCCCCCCGCTGCCGCTACCACTGCCGCAGCTGAAGATCATGAAGCCTCATTGAAGCTGAAACTTCCGGAGGACACGGAAGGCTCCGTCGACAATGCAGCGATTGACCCGGGCGCCGTGGACGACCAGGTCGTGCCGGTGGATTCGAGCCGGCACCGGCGGAAGAAACCCCTCATCATTGCCGGGGTCGTCGTTATTGTGGCGCTGGTTCTGGCCGCTGTTTTCATTCTGGGAGGAAAGATCCTCAATCTCGTTTCCATCGGCTCCAAGCCCAATCCTCCAGCGATCACCGCGCCACTGGCCACTGAGGCTAAACCCCTGGCTCTACCTCCCGCTGTTGCGCCGACTTCTGCAGTCCCAGCCGCAGCCCAGCAGCCGCCAGCAACAAACGCGACAATCGACCAGACAACGAGCAATGCGATGGCAAACCCGCCAGTTCAGCCGGGCGTGCCGGCGGTCTCCGCAAAGCCTGCGCCACCTCCGCCAAAGGAACCGGTAGTCTGGCCGGTTTTGACGCTCAAGGGATTATTGAAGGGGGCAAGAAGCGCGGCAGCAAAGATCAATGGAGCGATAGTTGTTGTTGGAGATGAAATCGAAGGCGCCAAAGTGATCGCCATCACCGCGGAGACCGTTTCGCTCCAGTACAGGGGTGAAACCTGCGTCCTCAGATCGGGAGACAGCACCAAGTAGGAACATTACCCGACCGGGGGCGCCCGACTGACCATGCGGAAGCCAGCTTTCATCCGGCGCGGCGGACTCCTCTCAGGGTTGACTCCCGACAGCCTTCTGCAGTTCGAACCATGCACTGATCTTTACTATCGCAGCGTCAAACTCTGTTGGTTGTGTCAGATAGAAGAAATGTTTTCGTCCGGTAATCGATCCCACATCCTTCATCAGCTCCTTGTCCAGAGGATTGGTGATGACAGTAAGAGCATCACTGCCAAAGAGGTCGAACACTACCACGCCTCGCCTGATCATCAACTCGACAGGCAAGAGGGAAAAGGCATTGGGCTGCAGCTCGAAATTGGCGAGTGAAATAATTGGTGTTCCGCACTCTTTGGCAAGGGATGCCATGATCTTCGGCAGATTCTTGAAGGCTCGATCGTGCAGGACATGGAGAACGGATACCGTAACCGACGCGTCAGTCGCAGACATCTCAGTCAGGTCCTGAATAACGGCAGAATACTCCTCCTGTGTAATCTCGTTGGACTTGAGTAGATTCCACGCAAGCGGCAATTCAGTCGTGATACTGAAGGTTGTCCGCACCTTACCGGCGGAAACCGGCTGATCCATGGTGATCTTCCTGTCGGGATCAGACACGCCCTTCTTGTCATCAGGGGCTTTCGGATGTTCAGTGTCTCCAGCCGATAAAACAAGATCCATCAGTTTCTTTAGAAGCTCCGCTGTCCCGGCATCGTCCCTGGCATACGGCTCCAGTCTTGGGATCAATTCCTGCGCAGCGACTCGGTCGGATTCCACGAGAACAAGATTGGCCAGGCGCGTTGTATAGTCCTTGGCGCGAGCCAAGTCACCTATCTGCCCATAGGCATGAGCCAGCGTCTCGATGGATGTGCGGTCGTTCGGTATGGCTTCGAGAATCTGCTCAAACGCTGCGATTGCGCTCCAAACCTCCGACTCCTTATCACCGCCTGCCGGGCGCTTGTCTGATTTTGGCGCCATAACGAACCCCTCCTTGCCACTACTAACCAGACCCTGTTCGAAAAGGCGTCCTGCCCGAAAAGAACAAAGAACGCTGGTATTCCGACCTCTTGATCATCGTATTCGTCCCCGTCGTCCTCAATTCTTGACATCTCCTGCTTCTTCTCAAGAATCGGATCGACTGCCACAATGAGGACGACAATGATCTTACCACGCCATCATTGACGTTCCCGCACGTCATGCCTTTTCGAGCGGACGGTAACCGCTGCTGTATCCGAAATCCGCGGATACCGGCGTCGCTCAACTGTACCAGCGTCCTTATAGGCGTCGCCCCGTACGCCAGTCAACAAGAATCTTGCTTCTCAATCACTTCTCAATCACAAGTGAAGCATAAGATAATGCTGGAACATAGGGCAAATCCGTGCGATAAGGGTACTCTTCGTAGTAATGTTGTGTTGCGGTTGATCACTCTGCCAATGGCGGATATGCCGCAATCACCACAAGAGGAGTAATCAGCAAATGAGCCCGATCATCAGATCCACTGCTTCAAAGGCTCAGCCGTCTGCTGCCTCTGGAGCCTCGCGACAGCCATCACTCATGCAGCGCGCCGCCAATGAAAAGATCGAGGCCGCCGGCGCAAAGATATACAAAAGGAAGGTCCCGGGAGCGGCGAACATTGTAGCAAAAGAGTTGCCCGCCTTTTCGCGACAACTCTCGGCAATGCTCTCGGCCGGCATGCCGATCGTGGCCTCGCTTTCAGCTCTACACGAACAGATACCCAACCCTAATTTCAAGAATGTAATAGGCCATGTGAAGCAGAGCATAGAAAACGGAGCCGCTTTTTCAGACGCATTGAAGGGTTTTCCAACGGTATTTGACGACCTCTTCATCAACATGATACGCGGCGGGGAACAAGGTGGGCAGCTTGCTGAAACTATAGGCCGTATTGCTGACTTCCTGGAAAACACCGCAAAGATGCGAAGGAAAGTGAAGTCGGCACTCAGCTACCCCGTGGCAGTCATGTGCATAGCAGGCGCATTGGCAATTGGAATGATCCTCTTTATTGTCCCCGTGTTTGAAGATATGTTTCGCTCATTCGGAAAGGCCCTGCCAAAACCAACCCAGTTTCTTATCGACATGAGCAAAGGACTCAAGCATTACGGACCGCTGATCATACCCGTCATCGTGGGAATTGTTTATGCGTTCAGGAAATGGAAGAATACGGATTCAGGCAAGTTCGTGCTGTCGCGGATATACCTCAAACTGCCAGTTATTGGCCCGGTAGTACAAAAAGTCGCCATGGCTCGTTTCGCCAGGACATTCGCACAGCTCATACATAGCGGTGTTCCCATCCTGACAGCCTTGGAGATTAGCGCAGGAGCAACTGGAAACAAAGTGGTCGAAAAGGCCGTCCGGGAAGGACAGGCAACAGTGGAAAAGGGCGAAACTTTGTCGTCCTGCCTGGCCACAAAACCATGCTTTTCTCCGATTCTTGTCCACGTGCTTGCCGCAGGCGAGAAGACGGGCAAGATCGACGAAATGATGGACAACATAGCCACGTTCTACGAAGACGAGGTGGACGCCATGTTGAGCGGCCTGACTTCCCTGCTCGAACCACTGCTCGTGGTCTTTCTTGGAGTTGTCATTGGCGGCATCGTCGTATCGATGTTTCTCCCGATCTTCAAGATGAGCGAACTTGTGTCGTGATGTCGACTGATTGCGCGGCGACAATTACCCCCGCATTTTCATGAGTCGCGGCACCTTCCGATAGACCAGAAATTGCCCGAAATGGTATGGCAGGTGATGTCTAAGTCAAATCGTCGCCGTAGTTGCTTGGGGGCAATTGAGTGGTTTTAACCTGGTTGTCCCATGGCCGAACGGCGGGTTTCTCCCTTTTTTCTCATCTTCGTGATAAACGCCACCCGAAAGACGGGTTTATAATCCCATACTCTCCAGTTAATTGTCGGAAATGAGAAATCGCTCTTTACATACCCATCATTAGAATGATAAAGTCGTACTTTTGAGAATTGGGAGCAGCTGTACTTCCATAAGGAATTGGATTGCTCTGGACCGTTTCTTTGCAACGATCTCATTTGATACCAGTCTCCGTTTAGATAGAGGCGCGCGAAATGCCACGAATTCTTCTAGTTGACGATGAACCCAGCATCCTGAGTGTTCTAAACACCCTCTTGCGCGTGGAAGGATACCAGGTAATGCCTATTCAGGACGGGAATAAGGCGGTTCAGGCCCTCAAAGCTGAGGAATTCGACCTCATGATTTCTGATATCAGCATGACGCCCATCAGTGGAATGGAACTCCTCAAGCTTGCCCACGAGGCGCGGCCATCGCTACCGGTCATCATGGTAACTGCCTTCGGATCGGTGGAAACCGCTGTCGAAGCGCTGCGCATGGGGGCATATGACTACGTCACAAAGCCATTCAAGATTGACGAATTGCTTATCACAGTGGAACGAGCGCTGGAATACAAGAAGACGATGTCGGAAAACGTTGATCTCAAGGCTCAGGTCGGCGCGCTATACAGATTCGAAAGCATAGTCGCAGAGAGTTCGCCGATGAAGAACATTTGCGAGATGATCGAGCACGTCGCCCCGACCGATACAACTGTCCTCATCTCCGGCGAGAGAGGTACTGGAAAATCACTGGTCGCAAGAACATTACACGAGCATAGCGGTCGCAGAAGTGCAAAGTTCGTAGCCGTAAACTGCGAGTCATTGCCTGCCACTCTGCTTGAAGGCGACCTTTTCGGATATGCGAAAGGCGCATCTTCAGCCGAGCCCGCCGGGAAGGAAGGAATATTTGAATCGTCGGCCGGCGGTACCGTCTATCTTTCAGGCATTGAGTGTCTTGCAACCGCGCTTCAAGAGAAACTGGTGAAATTGCTTCAAGAAAAGGAAATATCCAGAATCGGGGCGACCTCCAAGATCCGCCTGAATGTCCGATTGCTGGCAGGCACAAGCGCAAATCTTCAACGGGCAATACTTGAAGGCAAATTCCGCGAGGACCTCTACTATCGGCTGAGCGTCATTCCTATCGAAATCAAGCCGCTTCGGGACAGGAAAGAGGATATCCTTCCCCTCGTCTACCACATAATTCTCAAGGAGCTTGGCGAAGGCAAAGATATGCCGACCTTGGAACCCCAAGTCCGCGAAGTACTGATGACATATCCCTGGCCTGGCAATGTGCGGGAGCTGGCGAGCGCCATAAAACACGCACTATCTTCATTCAAGAACAAAGTTATAAGTAAGAATGACCTCCCCCCTGCCATGGCAAACTTGACTAAGGCATCCAGTACGCCTTTTGCTCCGGCACAAGCCCAAGTAACTGATGATTACAGGGGAAAATCGCTTAAAGCGTTTCTTCGCACCAGAGAGAAAGAATATGTAGAGCAGGTCCTAGAACATACTCAAGGCGATAAAGACAAGGCCGCCAAGGCTCTAAAGATCAGCTTGGCAACACTTTACAGAAAGCTTCCAGATAGAGACAGTGGCAATCAAGGATCCACCTCTGGTTCTCATTCCTGATTCGTTCTAATTGTCATTTTCGCAGACTCTCTCGATTGAGAATAGCAATTATGGCACATTTCGTGGTTTCTCTGCTGTCAGGCTTTCGATGAGACCACTTTGCCCTGCCTTCCCAGCAAGAACTCTACCGTTTTGATCTGATTATGCCACTTGGCACAGTCCCTGCTTAGCATCTAGTCGTCGATGGTTCTTTGAGGAAGATGGGAGACTAGAGAGGAAGGACCTTATTAGAGGTCAACAACAAGAAAAGGGAGGCGGTATGAATAGGAGAGCAGGTTTCACGTTGGTAGAGATCATGATCGTGGTGGCAATCATCGGCTTGCTGGCGGCGATTGCAATCCCGGCCTTTATGAAGGCCAGGAAGACTGCACAGCGCAATGCTTGCATAAACAACCTCAGGCAGATTGACGGAGCAAAAGACGAATACGCTCTGGAATACGGTGGAACAAATGGCTCGGTGCAGACTTGGGACAACCTGGTGCTCTACATCAAGGACATGAGCAACAAGGTATTCTGCCCGGCAGCACCAGTCCTGTCCAGAGGCGTGACGAACTACGCAATTGGCACTCTCGGCAACAACCCGACGTGCAGCGTGTTGCCTGTAGCCGAGAACCACTCACTGTTGGGCGCTGGCTAGAGTTCATCGTTAGAGTTTGACGAAGAAGACCGGGTCGAAAGATCCGGTCTTTTTCTTTTTTCGGGCGGGATGGAACTGCATCCAAACATCGCTTCGCGTATCCGCGCGCAATACTACGCATTTGCCGGCGTAGGAGCGGCGACACATGGGCATTGGGTTCCTGGGCGGAATCAAAGGGGATACAACCTAGCGTAAGGAGGAAGCCGAGGACTCTATATCTTCAGGATACGGCTTCCGCCTTCACTGGAACCGTTTTCGAGATAGGGAGTGGTGCGGTATTCGTTCATCGTATTCAACTTGTGGAGCACCGCAGACAGCGACTCCGCGGCCTTCAAACACGAGCCTACGAGATCTCGCAGCACGGAATCACCGTCGGCAACCTGTCTCCCCATGATGATGCCAAGGTTTGCAAGCAGCACCGTTGCAGGCTGGCCAAGGTGGTGACAAGCCGCCCCCAGACTCTCGAGCATTACGCGCTGTCGCTCGGTCTCGCGCATCGCTTCGTCGGCACGTTTCCGGTCACTCACGTCTACAAGAGAGAAGACAATTCCCACCACCTTGCCATCGCTGTCGCGATTAGACGCTGCTATCACCTGCAAATCAAAAACAGAGCCATCCTTTCTTTCCACACTCGTCTCCCTGATCCACGCCTTCTCAAGGCTTGAAACTGACTGGATCAGCGCGTCGTCATCCTCTGTTTTTCGCCACAGGCTCCGTATGTCTTTCCCGACAACATCACTCTTCGAATCGTATTTCCACATGCGGCACACGGCCGGATTGACATACTGAACAATGCCAGTGAGGTCCGTAATAGCAATGCCGCTGTGGGAGTTCTCTATTGCATTGCTCACCGCGCGCAGCTTCTCTTCCGCCTCCCGCCGGCGGGTTATATCCCGGACAAAGAAGCAGAAGAAATCATGCTGAGAGAACCGCATCTGGTTCACGGCAACCTCAGCAGGAAAGAATGTCCCGTCTTTCCTGGCGCAATAACATGCTTCTATAAGTACGAATCGCTCAACCAGGTTCAGGCGTATCGTATCCACCAAAGAAGCATCCGCCCCTGAAATAATGTCCAGTATACTCAGCGTCCGGAATTCCTCAGAACTATAGAGAAGAAAATTCGATGCCCGGACATTTGCGTCTACAATTCCACCACTCATATCAGTGATTATGGCCGCATCATAGACGCTCTCAAACAGTTCCTGGAATTCGGCGTTACCAAGCGCGTCCGGGGCTGCGCCCTGCGTGGAAACTCTTGGTGTCCCACCGGCGAAGGCTTTTCTCGCGATGAGTCGACGGGCGCTGATTGCCCGATCCCTTGAGACCGGCACAACCTGAGATTCAGGAACTATATCGAGACGCATTGTGCGGGATAGTTTCTCCCTGACCTCTGCTTCGCGTTGGCTTTTTCGCTCGTCCATAGTCTTCTCTATACCCTTTGACTCCCTGAACAACACTCAAGAACTGCCAATCAATGGAGCAATTCCCGTGCCCGGCTCGTCTTCTTTCGTTACCCGCCGCCGGTTACCTTGATAATCGCGTCAAGGCTGGTGTCGCCGTCCCTCGCTTTGATCAGACCTGCCGTCTTGAGTGTGACCATGCCCCTTTTTTCCGCCTGCTCCCTTATTTCATCGGCAATATCCTGCCGGATAATGGAAGCCCTGACGGCTTCGTCAATAGGAAGCACTTCCATGATGGATCCGCGTCCCTTGTAGCCTATGTTGTTACACTTTGGACAGCCCACGGGACCATAGACCCTGGTACCAGCAAAGAAAGCCGGATCAATCGCGTTTTCCCTCAAGAACTCCGGCGGAATACTGACTTCTTTCTTGCACACAGAACACAGCCTGCGATACAGCCTCTGAGCTTGTGCCAGTATGACCGAAGAGGCAAGGAGAAAGGGCTCTGTGCCCATGTCAATCAGACGCGTAATGGTGCTCGCGGCATCATTCGCGTGCAACGTGCTCAACACAAGGTGCCCGGTCAATGCCGCCTTGATCGCGATTTCTGCCGTTTCGCCGTCGCGAATCTCACCGATCAGAATAATGTCCGGATCTTGCCTCAAAATCGCACGAAGCGCGGCGGCAAAAGTACAACCAGCGTCTGTGTTTATCTTCACCTGGATGATGCCTGATATCTGATATTCAACCGGATCCTCGCATGTCACAATGTTCACATCCATCTTGTTCAATTCCTGCAGACACGAGTAAAGCGTTGTGGTCTTCCCACTGCCTGTGGGTCCCGTCACAAGAACAATTCCATGCGGTTGATTGATCGCATAACTCATGGCGTCGAAAGCCTGCTTATCCAGCCCGAGGGCGGAAAGATTGGGAAACAGTGATCCCTTGTCAAGAGTTCGCATCACCACTCTGCCTCCGAATATTGTCGGCAGAACACTGACACGAACATCTATCGCTTTGCCCATCGTCTTGATTCTGAACCGACCATCCTGCGGGACGCGGTGCTCGCCAATGTCGAGATCAGACATGATTTTAACACGGGAAATGATGGCATTCTGCAGACTTTTCGGCAGGTTGGGACGCTCTACGAGCACTCCGTCCACGCGGTATCTCAAGCGCACATAATCTTCCTGGGGTTCGATATGAATATCGTTGGCATGCAGTCGCACGGACTCCACCAGGATTGTATTCACCATTCTAATGACAGGCCCTTCCTGGGCGCTGTCTTTCATGTCGTCCACGCTCTGATTGTCGGCCTCTTCCTGTAACCCACCGACCTGGACATCACTATCCGCGCCTTTCATGATGTCTTCCATATCCAGCCCCTTGGCTCCATCAGCCTGCACCTTCGCCAGAATCCTTCTTATTTCCCCGTCGACAGCAACAAGCGGAGTGACTTCCAGGCCCGTGAGCATATGCAACTCATCAATGGCCACAAAATCAAACGGATCGCCCATTGCTATGGTGAGATTCTTTCCGGTTTTCGCAAGTGGTATCACACGGTGCTTGGACATGGTTTCGTACGGAATCGTTCCCATGAGATCACCGTCAGGAGTGAAATGCGCAAGAGATATCGGGGACATGCCGAGATAAGCCGACATGGCTAGAACCACTTCTGTCGGCGGCACCAGTTGATTTTCAAGCAGATACTCTTCAATGGCCAATCCAGCCTCTATGGCGTCCTTTTCAGCCTTCTTCAGGGCATCAAATGCAATGCAGTTGCGCTCGACCAGGATGTCCGCGAAACTTCCAATCGATTGCGTATTCTTGCTATCCATGCTGCCTCACTCGCCACCCGTCACTTCGATCGCCCCCTCAAGACTTGTCAGTCCGTCACGCGCCTTTGTCAGACCCACATCTTTAAGGGTAACCATTCCCATCTTCTTTGCTTTTTGCGCGATTTCCCTGGAACTCACCCCACGAAGAATGTCAGTCCGCAACTCCCTGTTGATCTGCAGGACTTCCATGATGGCGATTCGTCCCTTGTACCCAGTATTGTGACACCGCGAGCACCCGCAGGCCTGGTACATGGTCGCTCCCTTGAAAAATTCGGGATCTATGCCATATGTCCGCAGGACATCCAGTGGCAAATTACCCATTGGCTTCCTGCACGCCTGGCACAACTTGCGCACCAGCCGTTGAGCCTGGGCTAGAATAAGAGAAGAAGCAAGCAACGAGGGCTCAATTCCCATGTCAATAAGACGCGTTATGGCGCCAGGTGCGTCGTTCGTATGGAGGGTGCTGAGCACGAGATGCCCGGTGAGCGCGGCCTTGATCGCAATGTCGGCCGTTTCAGAATCTCGGGTCTCTCCCACCAGTATGATATCGGGGCTCTGCCTCAATACCGATCTCAAGGCATTGGCAAATGTCAGTCCCACGAACGGATTGATTTGGACCTGATTGATACCAGGCAACTGATACTCAACCGGCTCCTCGCATGTCATGATGTTCACATCAGGCTTGTTCAACTCCATGAGGCACGAATAGAGCGTCGTTGTCTTTCCACTTCCGGTCGGACCTGTGACATATATAACACCATGTGGCTGTGAAATCCCGTGCCTCATTGTCTTGTATGCCACCTCATCCAGATTCAGCGCTGCAAGGTTGGGAAACAGCGCGCTCTTGTCGAGTATGCGCATCACCACCTTTTCGCCGAAGATTGTCGGCAGCGTATTAACACGCAGATCCACTTCCTTGCCCAGTGCGCGTATCTTTATGCGTCCGTCCTGAGGAATACGTCTTTCCGCGATATCCATGCCAGACATCAGCTTCATGCGGGACAGGACCGCACCCTGGAGGCTCTTCGGAGGACTCGGGCTCTCCATGAGAGAACCGTCTATTCTGTAGCGCAGCCTAAGGGTCTTTTCCTGCGGCTCAAGATGTATATCACTCGCTCCGGTGCGAAGTGATTCAAGAAGCATCGCATTCACCATGCGCACGACCGGAGCACCCTCGGCATTCTCGAGCATCGCCTCGATGCTCTCCTTGTTGTCGTCTTCCACCTTCTCATGACCGATTTCGAGGTCGGTGTCGGCTTCTTTGAGAAGATCTTCCATGTTCTGACTATGCGAATCCTCCGGGAAAAACCTCTCGAACACTTCTGCCAGTTCCTTCTCTGAAGCAACCAATGGAGTTATGTCCAACCCGGTCATGAACTGCAGCTCATCAATTGCAACAATATTGAAGGGATCACCGAGCGCCACCGTAAGCGCCTTGCCGGTCTTCGTCATGGGAAGAGCCATGTGTTTGACCATGACTTCCCGCGGCACAAGCTCCATCAATTGCGGATTCGGGGTAAAATGGGCAAGAGTGATTGGCGGCATCATGAGATATTCTGAAATCGCCAGCGTAACATCCGTATGCGATACTAGACGCTTTTCGACCAGATATCTTTCGAGTCTTGCCCCGGCGGATTGCGCTGCTTGAACAGCCTCTTTGAGCACTTCCGGGCGGATGACCTCGTGCCGCAGGAGAATATCCCCGATTGTTCCGCCCGAGCCCGGTCTGCCAGCCATGATTGCGCCCTCTTGCCGGGATCACCGTTTTGTTGAGACGCCAGAATCAGATCAACTTACGGCAAAACGCGGACAAAACAAAACCACCTGTACTTCATGTCAATTGCCCAAACCGCGAATAATGATGAACCGCGGGACACGCGCTGGTACGTCCAGTCACCACGGGTACAGCCAGGCCACTCAAAACCTGATCGCCGCTGACGCTGGCTACCCACGCCGCAATCGCTTTAGGCCTTGTCTTATAAAAGTAAGAAAGCACAACCGGTTAGTCAAGGCGAAAGGGCCCGCAAATCTCCGCGCAAATCTCCAAAAAGAATCGTCTTTACCTTGCCTTCCGTAAAGCGCTTCTGCATCATGTCACGCTTACTCGAGCGTCCAGGGCGAACACAACATGACAAACAAGAAATACAGTGCGGGGCTTCCACCGCCACACGGCGGCAAACTTCTACCGCTCATGCTGGCTGGCGATGAACTTGACAGCTGCAGACAGAAAGCAGCGTCTCTCCCGGTCATCCGCATGACATCGCGGGAAACCTCTGACCTGATCATGCTGGCCATGGGCGCTTTCAGCCCGCTGCACGGATTCATGTGCCGCGACAATTACCATGGGGTCGTGCTCGACATGCATATGAAGGACGGCACCCTCTGGCCCGTGCCCGTCACGCTTGCTGTTGACAAGGCCCAAGCTGCAGCCCTGAAGACAGGCACTGAAGCTGCGCTTGTTGACGAGGACAGCGGAGTGATGATGGGATCAATCCTGATCCAGGAGATATTTGATTACGACAAACGATTAGAGGCACAAAATGTCTTCCGGACAGATGATGCCGCACATCCTGGTGTCGCCAAGTTGTTCAAACAAAAGGATGTTCTGATCGGAGGCAAGGTTAAGGCCTTCAGCGAGGGAGGTTACCCTGCAAGGTTCGGCACCTTCTACACCAGGCCGGCAGAAACAAGGGTCATTTTTGAACAAAAGGGATGGAAATCAGTGGCCGCATTCCAGGTCCGCAATCCAATCCATCGCTCGCACGAGTATTGCACCAAAATAGCCCTGGAAATAACGGATGGCCTGTTCATCCATCCACTGGTGGGCAAACTTAAGGACGATGACATACCCGCCGATGTCAGGATGAAATGCTACGAGGCGCTGCTGGACAAGTATTACCCCAAGGACCGAGTGGTCTGCAAGGTCTACCCTATGGAGATGAGATATGCCGGTCCGCGCGAGGCCGTCCTTCATGCTGTCTTCCGGCAGAATTTCGGATGCAGCCATATGATCATAGGCAGGGATCACGCCGGCGTCGGCAAGTATTACGGACCTTTTGACGCTCAGAACATCTTCGATGAGATAGGACCGGAAGAACTGCATATCAAGCCCTTGAAGATTGACTGGACCTTCTGGTGTTACAAGTGCGAAAGCATGGCATCCCCTAAGACATGCCCCCACTCAAAGGAAAACAGACTTTTGATAAGCGGCACCGAATTGAGAAACCTGCTTTCCGAGGGCAAAATGCCACAGCCGGAATTCAGTCGTCCGGAAGTGCTGCAGATCCTCATAGACTACTACAGGCAGGCGGGGAAGGAAAAATCATGACGACCAGGAAGGCTACAAACATTAAATGGCACCACGCATCGATCTGCGCAGATGATCACAGCAGGCTCAACGGGCATGGCGGTGCCGTGTTGTGGTTCACAGGCCTCTCTGCATCAGGAAAATCCACCGTGGCCTGCGCGGTGGAGTATATGCTTTTCGGTCTCGGATGCCACACCTATGTGCTCGACGGCGATAACATCCGGCACGGTCTCAACAAGAACCTTGGGTTCAGCCCTGAAGACAGGTCAGAAAACATCAGGAGAATCGGGGAAGTCGCACGACTGTTTGCAGACGCAGGCATCATAGCTATGACCGCATTCATATCGCCCTACATTGCGGATCGTCAGGCCGCGCGAAAGCTGCTCCCGCCGGGCAGGTTTATTGAGGTCTATTGCAGGTGCCCGGTAGAAGTTTGCGAGGAAAGAGACCCAAAAGGCCTCTACAAGAAAGCGCGCGCCGGGCAATTGAAGGATTTCACCGGCATCGATGCGCCGTACGAAGTGCCGGAAAATCCGGAAATCACAGTCGACACCGGCAGTCAATCGATTGAGGAAAGCGCAATCGTGGTTGTTGCCTATCTTCGCGAGAAGGGCCTGATTCGTTGAGTATCACTGCAAGCATATTCGCCAGGAAGAAAGGAATCCCATGAAAAGATCAGTGTGGTCACTTGCTCTTGTTGCAGTAGTTTTTATGTCCGTATCTTCTGTCGCGGAAGCGTCGGAATTCCGTACGATTGGTCCGCGGGCGCTGTCCATGGGTGGCGCGGCCGTGGCCTGCCCCACCCCAGCATACGCGGCGTACTACAATCCCGCCGCGCTCGGGCTTGAACCCGACACAGGGGCCATCGACGTGACACTCGGCTGCGGTTTGCGTGACAGTGGAATCGCGGCACACCTTGACACGCTCATGAATTACGACTGGAATGCCGCCAAGGACAACCCCACAGGCCCGGAAGCGGCGCTGATCATAGCCGAACTTGAAAAGATAAAACCCACGGACGGCATATTGGTCATGCCCGGCGCGGGAATCGGAATCAAGATCAACTCCTTCGCCGGCGGTATATATCCATCTGCACAGATATCAATATTCTCACACCTCGACACAACTCATCTTAACCAGACCAGCCAGATAGGCGACCCGAATTCCTTTGCCTACAATTCGTCGGAGTTGTACGCGCAGGGCCTGGGCCTGATTGAAGTGCCGATAGCCTACGGCCGTGCTTTCAAACTCGGCAATGGAACCATTTGCCTCGGGGCAGCCGCCAAGTTCATCGAAGGCTCAACGTATGATGTCCGGCAGGGCATACTCGTTACCGACAATACCGAATACATCCAGAACAAACTTGAGAATTCGAACGAAGTATCAAGCGGTTTTGGCATTGATGCCGGCGTGCTCTACCGCATACTGCAGGACCGGCTGTCACTCGGTTTGCTGGCGAGAAATATCAACTCCCCTGAATTCAAGACGGCGGGCGGCAACAAACCATTTACAGAGGATGCACAGGTCAGGGCAGGCGCGGCGTTCTCGGCAACCGAGTCACTCCTGTTTGCAGTCGATGTCGACGTCACGGCGAACGAAACGCGAATTCCAGGCTACAACTCGCGACAGGTGAGCGCCGGCTTCTGCTTCCAGCCCGGCGGCATTACGCTTCGCGGCGGACTGATGAAGAACGTGGAGATGGACGGAACCCCGATCGTGTGGTCGCTCGGCTTCTCTCTTGGAGACGAAGTCTTTCACTTCGACATTGCCGGCTCAATCGCCGGCTCGTGGCAGACTTTCGACACGTACAAGATTCCCAGTGAAGGCGGGCTGACCATCGCAATCGGCGGCGGGTGGTAACACGCTCAGCAGCCCGCCCCGGCGACAAACGTTGACAGTTAAGAGGCGCGTGAGGCTGCACGACAGAGACACAGACAGGGATAGACAGCATGTGCTGAAATCAATGCTGGGAAGTATTCGGGGTGTATTCTTGCCGGCCGATTCGAATTCGGACCCTTCCGCGTCTGTCCCCGGTGATTGTGATTACGTATCGTTGTATCAGACCCCGTCAGATTTGCGGTCATCGAACATCGGCAGCGATATCTTCCAATAAATACTGGCCAGGCGCAATGTCAGCACGACAAGCATGCCTGCAACTGCCTCAATGGTCTGGCCGACCTGCAACGCATGCAAGGCGTAGCACACCGCGGCCCCGCACAGCGCCGCGGTGGCATAGAGCCGAATCTCCGGCCGAAAGACCATCGGTACATCGCCCAGCAGCACGTCGCGAAAAATCCCGCCGGCAACACCGGTGACGACGCCAAGCAGGACTGCTACCGGCGCCGAAAAATCCATGTATATACCCTTCTGCGTACCGATCATTGTGAAGAATGCGAGCGTGAAAGCGTCGGCCACAAGCAGCGCGCCACTCGGAAGGCGGCGCACGCGATCGACAAAGAACGTCAACAGCGCCGCGGCAACGGCATTTACCAGAAACGCCTGTCCGCGCAGCCAGACAACCGGCACATCGCCGACAAGCAGGTCGCGCGTCGTACCTCCCCCGAAAGCCGCCACAAGCGCCAGCACAAGGACACCGAACAGATCCACGCGCTTGCCGCGCGCGGCAAGTACGCCGGTGATGGCGGCAACAAAAACACCAAAATGTTCCAATAAGAGTTGAGGCGGCAGATTATGCATGTACTTAATACAGTAGCGACCCCGCCTCCAGACAGCAACATGGAAATCCATTCCGACTCCAGCCCCACATAGTGGTACACCACCCGAAACTATTACGCTCCGATATTCGGGATGTGAGTGTTGACAACAATGCGATGTCTGATACAGTTCCGCTCGTTTTTCATTGGTAACAAACCGCGGCCGCCATGATCGCGAAGACGCGCACTTCGTGCGCGTTTTCCGGTCGCTTGTGACGGTCGATACAACTAATCAGGAGAAGCTGGATCATGACAAAGAAGAGCGGGAAGAAGTACGTCTATTCGTTCGGCGGCTGCAAGGCGGAGGGCCGGGCCGACATGAAGAACCTGTTGGGCGGCAAGGGCGCGAACCTGGCGGAAATGTGCAGGATCAAACTGCCGGTACCAGCAGGCTTCACAGTCACAACGGAATGCTGCACCGACTACTTCAAGTTGGGATCCAAGTACCCGCCCTCTCTCAAGAAAGAGGTCGAAGCTGCACTTGCCTTGACCGAAAAGGCCATGGGGATGAAGTTCGGCGACCGCGACAACCCGCTTCTGATCTCCTGCCGTTCGGGCGCCCGCAGCTCCATGCCAGGCATGATGGACACCGTCCTGAACGTCGGTCTCGCTCCCAAGACAATCCCCGGCCTCATAAAGAAGACAAACAACCCTCGCTTCGTTTGGGATTCCTACCGGCGCCTGATCATGATGTACGCCGACGTCGTCATGGAGAAAGCCGAAGGGCGCGAGCCGGCCGGTGGCAAGGGCGTGCGCAAGATCATGGAGGAAATGCTCGATCAGTTTAAGCACAACAAGGGTTACAAGTCCGATACCGACATGACCACCGAGGATCTCCAGTTCCTCGCCGGCGAGCTCAAGAACGCCGTCCAGACACACCTTGGCAAGGCCTTCCCGGACGACCCGGAGAAGCAGCTCTGGGGCGGCATCGGTGCCGTGTTCAAGAGCTGGAACGGCAAGAAGGCTGTCTCCTACCGCCGCATCGAAGGCATTCCGGATCATTGGGGCACCGCCGTCAATGTGCAGTCCATGGTGTTCGGCAACATGGGCGACAGTTCGGCCACCGGCGTGGCATTCACGCGCAACCCGGCCACCGGCGAAGACAAGTTTTACGGTGAATGGCTTGTCAACGCCCAGGGTGAAGACGTCGTTGCAGGCATTCGCACACCAAGCCCGCTCAATGACGACACTAAGAACGAGCAGAACAAGCATCTACCCAGCATGCAGGAAGTCATGCCGGGGACCTATCGCGAGCTCGACGTCATCCGGACAAAGCTCGGGAAGCATTTCAAAGACATGCTGGATATCGAATTCACGATCCAGGAAGGCAAGCTCTACATGCTGCAGTGTCGCGTCGGCAAACGCACCGGCACCGCGGCGTTAAACATGGCAATGGACATGCTGAAGGAACGGTTGATCGACGAGAAGACGGCGGTCATGCGCCTGGCGCCCGCGCAACTCGACGAACTCCTGCATCCGATCGTGGATCCAGCGGCCGAGAAGAATGCGACAGTTCTGGCCAAGGGTCTCCCTGCCGGGCCGGGCGGCGCGTGCGGACAGATCGTGTTTACCGCCGAGGCCGCAGTTGCATGGGCCAAGGACGGAAAGAAGGTCATCCTGCTTCGTGAGGAAACCAACCCTGAAGATGTGGAAGGCATGCGCGCTGCAATCGGCATACTTACAGCACGCGGCGGCATGACCAGCCATGCGGCGCTCGTGGCCCGCGGCTGGGGCAAGTGCTGCATCGTGGGTGCCGCCGATCTGCACGTCAACGCTCGCGACCGCATATTGACCGTAAAGGGGCAGGCCTTCAAGGAAGGCGATTTTGTCACGTTGAACGGAACCAGGGGCTATGTCTACACCGGCCAGCTCCCGATGATCAGTGCAACGGAGAACCCGCGCTTCCAGACCTTCATGAAGATTGTCGACAAGCACCGCACCATGGGTGTTCGCGCCAACGCGGATACTCCCGAAGATGCGCGCATAGCCAGGGCGTTCGGCGCTGAAGGCATCGGCCTGTTCCGTACTGAACACATGTTCTATGGCAAGGGCAGCGATCAGCCGCTGTTCCTTCTGAGAAAGATGATTCTCAGCGTTACGCTGGAAGAACGCCGCAAGGCGCTGGATGAACTGATGGTTTTCGTAAAGCGCGATATCAAGGCGACTCTGGAAGCGATGGAAGGGTTGCCAGTCACGATCCGCCTGCTCGATCCCCCGCTGCACGAATTTGTGCCGCAGGGCGCTGAGAAGCAGGCCGAGCTTGCGGCTGCTCTCGGCATCGACGCCGCAGCCGTACATGCGCGCGGCGAAGCGCTGCACGAGAACAATCCCATGCTGGGACACCGCGGTGTGCGCCTCGGCATCACGTACCCGGAAGTCACCGAAATGCAGGTGAGAGCAATCTTCGAAGCCGCGGCGGAAATCGTTGCGTCGGGAAAGAAGTGCAAGCCTGAGATCATGATTCCAGTCACCTGTGACGTGGCCGAATTGAAAGACCAAAAGGCGCTCTGCCTGAAGGTCTATGCGGAAGTCTGCTCGAAGATGAAGGTGAAGAAGATAGAGCACTCTTTCGGAACAATGATCGAGATTCCGCGCGCCTGCCTGCTGGCCGACAGGATGGCCGAAGAAGCGTCGTTCTTCTCGTTCGGCACCAACGACTTAAGCCAAATGACCTTTGGTTTCAGTCGCGATGACATCGGGAGCTTCCTGCCGGAGTACCTTGACAGGAAGGTTCTCAAGGCCGATCCATTCCAGACTATCGATCAGGACGGCGTGGGCCAACTCATAGACATGTCAGTCAAGAAGGGACGCAGCGTACGCAAGGATCTCAAGGTCGGAATCTGCGGAGAACAGGGCGGCGATCCTGAATCCGTGAAGTTCTGCTACAAGGCCGGACTGAATTACGTCTCATGCAGTCCGTTCCGCGTTCCGATCGCGCGGCTCGCCGCTGCTCAGGCATCGCTGGGTAAGTAGTGGCACTGAAAACAGACAGGACGAACAGGATGATTACGTATTGCCGCCCCGGCGTTTCGGGGCGGCAATACGCAGATCATGCAATTGAATGATGAACCTTCTGCCTTTCTTGAATTGTATTCCTATCTGCGTTCATCTGCGTTCACCCGCCTGCTCCATCACTACGCCTGCGGGTCGGGGGTCAGGCTGGCGAGCGAGGGCGGGCAGGTCTGCGGCGGCTCTTTCTTCCCGGGTTCGTGGATCAGGCTTGGTTTTCATTCTCGCTTTGCTGCTTGCGTGCAATCCCGCCCATGGTCAATCCGAAACCACAGCGCCATCCACTGCCATCGCAACACACATCTCGCTCACGCAGGCCGCGATTCTGGGTGTTGTTGAGGGCCTCACTGAATACCTGCCTGTATCATCCACCGGCCACTTGATTCTCGCGGCGCACTGGATGGGACTCGGCGGATCGGGCGGCGAGCAGAACGGGGCGGGTCCGAAACTCCGGAAGGATCCGGCGCTCGACGCCTTTGAGATCGTCATCCAGCTTGGCGCCATCCTCGCCGTCCTGGGTTTGTACCGGAAAAGAGTCGGACAGATGTGCCTTGGATTGATTGGCCGCGACAAGACCGGATTCCGCCTGTTCGGAACGCTTATCGTGGCTTTTCTGCCCGCGGCGCTTATCGGCTTCTTCTGCGAAAAGACGGTAAAGCACTATCTGTTCAGTCCAATCCCTGTTGCAATCGCACTGGCGACAGGCGGTTTTGCGATGATCCTGATCGAACGCGCCATGGCAAGACGAGGTCCGGCACCGGTTCAAAACCTGGATGACGTACGGATGAAGCAGGCTCTGATAATAGGACTGGCCCAATGCATTGCGCTCTGTCCGGGCGTCTCGCGAAGCATGATTACCATCATAGCCGGGCTGGTTGTGGGGTTGAACATCATCACAGCCGCGGAATTCAGTTTTCTGCTGGCCCTCCCCACCCTCGGTGCCGCAACCGTCTATGAGGGAATCAAGAGCTGGCATGCTCTTATGAATGCCACCGGGCCAACCGGCCTTGCAATAGGTCTCATAACCAGCGGCATCGTCGCCGCACTGGCAGTGAAGGGTCTTGTCAAATGGCTCACCGGCCACGGCTTGCTGCCATTCGGTATTTACCGCATCCTCCTCGGCCTCGCGGTCCTCCTGCTGCTGTAGTGCTTGAATTGCCCGAAACCCTCGTGATACCCTCAAGAATCACTCTATTATCCGGAGTTCTGCATAATTCACGGGCACGGAGTGTGCCGGAATTGTGCGATGAGCCGAAGCGAAGTGCATGTATGAGAGAGATGAGACTTCTTAGAGCGATCACCGTGATTGTCGGCATCTTGTCCGGATGCGGCGGGCCGGGCTCCGGTCCGGTGCCCGGTGGTTCCACGACGACGAATGGCGGGGTGTTTCCGCCTGACAATTTCTGGAACACGCGCATAGACAGGCTTCCCGTCCATCCGCGATCCGCCGATTGGGTTGCCACCATAGGCGCGGCATCTCACTTCCATGCCGACTTCGGTTCCGGGAAATGGGATGGAGGACCCATCGGCATACCGCTGAATATCGCCGGATCAGACACGCCGCGATTCGAGGTGTCTTTCTACTATCCTGACGAGTCGGACGCAGGCCCCTATCCCATCCCCGCCAATGCGAGTCGGGAATGGGGCTCGGATCATCACATCCTGGTCACAGACACCACCGCGAACATGCTTTACGAACTATATGACGCTTCGTTCGACGGCTCACGGTGGTCCGCGGGTTCCGGCGCAATCTGGGATCTGAATTCGAACAACCTTCGTAAGCGCGACTGGACTTCCGCGGATCTTGCCGGCTTGCCAATTCTTCCTGGCCTGGTGCGCTTTGACGAGGTAGCCGCCGGAAGGATCAATCACGCACTGAGATTCTGCGCCTTCAACACCGCCGAGGGCTACATCTGGCCCGCTCGTCATCCCGTGCCGGACCTGACTGGAACAGATCACACCCTCTCAGCACCTCCAATGGGTGCCAGATTCAGGCTCAAAGCATCGTATGTCATACCGTCGGATGTCTCGCCAAGCGTCCGCATCATCCTGCAGGCAATGAAGGAATATGGCATTGTCCTGGCCGATCAGGGAAGTGAATGGTACGTAAGCGGTTGTCCCGACGAGCGCTGGAACAACGAGGAACTGCACTGGCTCGACGATAACCTCGCTGGTGCCGAATTCGAAGCCGTGGACACTTCAGTACTCATGATCGACCGCGATTCCGCAGCCTGCAGGGCGCAGTAGTGAGATTTGCCGAAGAAACCAACGGAAGGAGACACACGAGCGACAACTGGCGCAACCGTTCGCAATGAAACTTCATGCTCCAATTTCGATCAATGGACGGAATTACCCCAGGGGCACCGATGTTTCCTGGTATCAGATCTATCCCTTCTTCTTTATCCACATGCTGGCGTTCGGCGGATCGGGATTCTTCATGGCCTATTCCGGAAGATGTCCGGATGTGACTTTCCTCTATGCTCACGGGGGCATCGCGATCACAGTCTATACAGGCTTCTACATTGCCCTGTTCGGGCGTGACGAGGTCAAATGGATGTTTATCAATGCCGGTTTGGGTCTGCTTGGTATCTATAGCCAGATCGGATGGTTGCTGTCGCTGTTCGGCAAAAAAATCGGTGACTATCCGGCCAAAGTGCATGTGATCCCATTCTTGTATTTCGTGCTCTACACCTTCCTGATCCGGCACGCAGTACTGGATATCACACAGTCGCGCTATGACGAAAGACGCAGGAAGAAAGTGGAATATCTCTATGTTGCCATTTCTGTGTCGATATATCTGATCGCGTACTACTTCGAGCGAAGATAGCGAAAGGGCACAAACCATCGAAGCCAGATCCATACTATCACCGTCCCGCCTTGTCCTGCAGTCGATTGCCTCAACCGGTGCCCGGCTCACGACGACGGTCGCGTTGATCCTCACGGTCAGCCTGGCCGCGCGCAGAATGTCGGCGGAGGAATTCGGGCTCTGGTCGATCCTGCTCTCGATCATGTTCCTCGCGATGACCTTCGACCTCGGGTTCCGGTACGGTCTCTCCAACAGGCTGGCCGCCCAGGTCGCCTTACCGGAAGAACACCCTGCCGGACGGAACGAAATGACTTTCATGTCGGTCTTTGCGTCACAAACGGCTATAGCGACTGCAGGTGCGCTGGTCTGCTTCCTGGTTCTTCCGCACGTCCCGTGGGCAAGGCTCTTCAGCATTCATCAGAGCGATCTGGCGGAGCAGGTTCCGCAAATGGTCTCGGTTGTCTGCGGCCTGCTGTTTCTCTATCTTCCGTTCTCGCTGTGGAGTTCCGGATTCTATGCCTATCAGGAGGTCGCACTGGCAAGCATTCTGGGCGCAACTCAATCCCTCATTCTTCTCGGCGTCTTTGCTGTTTCGATCTTCACCTTGCCGTTCAAGCATGCTGTTCTCGTCTATTTTTCCGTCTACATATTGACCGGCGTATTCATGACGGCGATCCTGCTCCAGCAACGTGCATGGTCCTTTCGATGGGCGAAATGGGAGGAACAGATCGCCTGCCTTCGCTCAATCTCACGGCCCAGCCTGGATTTTTTCATACTCAGCGTGTCAAGCGCACTGACCGCAACCGCCGGCACTCTTCTTTCCGGCGCCGTCATCGGACTGAAGGAGGCAGGCGATTACTCGCTGATTCAGAAGATCTTCAGCCTGCTTGTGACGCTCCATCTTGCACTGCTCTCGCCACTGGCACCCGCTTACACGCGCAATGCACAACTCGGGAACTGGGACTGGGTCCTCCACAAACTGGCGTTCACTATACGTAGAATCTGGCCACTGGTCTTCATCGTCTGCGGCGGACTGTTTGTGATCTTCCACCCGATACTGATCAGAATCTGGGCCGGAAAATGGCTTGCTGACTTCACGCTTGCCGGCCTGCTGGCACTGTGGGCCATAACATCAGGCTGGATGAACTCCTACTCGGTTGTGCTGAACAGCCTTGGGCTCGTGCGCTTCCAGGCAATCCTGTCCATTGCAATGGTGATCCCGGTCGTTACCTTGCCGATGTTCCTTGGGCGCTGGCTGGGAGTGCACGGCATCGCCCTGTCCGCCTTCATCTGTGCATTGCCCGCAGCAATCATATTGCCCCGTTATGCGGCAAGGGCGATAAAGAACAGCTGGCTGCGGGTTTAATCCCCGCACGGGCACGTCTGATGCGTTTTCAGTAGTTGACCCGGAAGCAGCCTGGCCGCAAGTCCCGGCGAAAGCGAGAAGGGCGCCATGTGTATGACTCCAGCGTTATCCATAACAATACCGACTTATGGCCGCGCTTCCTACCTGCGACGTTGTCTGACCTGTGTTCTCCCACAAGTGTCAGAAAAGCCGGTTGAGGTGGTAGTCATTGATAATGCTTCACCCGACGAAACGCCACAAGTGATCTCGGAGTTTGCGGGACACTATCCGAACTTGAGAACCTATCGGAATGATGCCAATTTGGGATATGCTGGGAATCAGGCCGGATGCATCGAGCATGCCGCCGGGAACTACATCGCATTCCTTGGGGATGACGATGTCTATCAGCCAGGCGCAGTGGATGCCATCCTCCGGGTGATTGAGCAGAAAGAGTACGCCTTTGTCGGAATAAACTACTCCGGCTTCATCCACAATCCAAAGCGACCCGTGACGACGCATGTGGCCCCGGTGGAGGACCGGGAGTTCAGCCGGGCGTTTGATATCATCAATCATCCATCGGTTGGTCACTATTCAGGTTTTGTATTCAATGCCAGGCTGGCAAGAGCAGCGCTGGCGGATATTCTGCAAAGGCACAAGCTCTTAGATTTCGAACGTTTTCGCGGGATTCTCAGTGAATTGTCAGTTCGCACCACCGTTGCGACACCATTGCCGTCTTACTTCATCGGTCAACCTTTCGTTGGGGCCTGCATGCCTCTGGAAGTGGATTACGACTCACTACAGCACATTTGCATGGATTACTACGAATGGTGGTTGGGCAATTACATGAAGGGGTTGATTAATGACGCGGATCTTGCCTATCGGCGGCAGGTGGTCATGGGATGGTTGCCAAAGGCGTTATACCGGAATGCCTGCTACTTCGATTCACGTCGTTTGTCAGGACTTCGAGAACAACTGGATTCATGGTTTGGTTCCGATCCAGAATACAGGCAGCGGGTGCTTCCGGTGCTCGATAGACTGAAATACGCCTGGGTCCGGCTGGCATTGCGCGGGGTGTGCGAATGCTACAAACGAGCAAAGCCTGTGTATTGGAGACTCCGTGACTGAAGGTAATCTTTCTCCGCTTCTTTCGATAGGCATTCCGACATTCAACCGGGCGGCTTACCTGGACGAATGTTTGCAAAGCATAATCCTTTCGTCCAGTCGACATCAGGATCAGGTTGAGATCCTGGTCTCGGACAATGCAAGCACTGATAACACGGGAGAAGTCGTCAAACGACTGCAGACGGCGGGGTGCCCAATCCGCTATGTCAGGCAGTCCTCAAACATAGGCTGGGCGGCCAATTTCCGGGCTGTGGCGGAAAACGCGTCAGGGAAATACGTCTGGATCTTCGGCGACGACGATAAGATGAGGCTCGATGCCGTTGGCGCAGTCCTGAAGGCCATCGAACTTGGTGCTGATGCCGTCATCTGCAATACAGTGCTCTTCTCAAGGGACCTTCAGACTGTGGTCAAACAGCGCTTTATCCGGGCCACGACTGACATCGCGTTTGCCAACGCCAACCATGTCATGTGCCGGCTTGGCGCACATCCGGGATACATTTCGTCTGTCATACTAAAACGACATGGTTTTCTGGACGTTCCTCTGCCCGACTACATGTCATTTACAGGCGACGGAGCATGTTTCCTGTACGCTGCATACTGCGCCTTCCAGGATTGCGGACAGGTTGTTTTCCTGGCGCAACCCATCGTCCTGAATCGTGGTGATGCACCTGAAACTGACCTCGTCAACGCACGAGACACCGGGAATTGCGGAAAGACATTGGACGTTTCCGACGGTTCCGCATGGAATCGGGTCTTTCTGGAAGGTTTTTCACGGGCATTCCAGGTGCTTGAGACAAAGGGGTACTCGAAGCATGCCGTGGACAAGGCCAGAACTCGCATTCTTCTCGACTATATCCTGCCGCGCCTGTTGCTCACAAAGAACAGAGGATCCGGCTCCCGTCTTTTAACGATTCAAGCCATCAAGTATTTCAAGTCCTCATGGGCTTTGTGGCTCCTCTTCCTGCCTCTCGCACCCATGCCGGCCATTGTGCTGCGGGGCATCAAAAGGCTCAGGCGTGGACTCAGCCGGGCGACGACTATATGAATACAGACATCTCCGAGCATTACACCTCCGCGTACATACTGGCCTGCAAAGATGCAAGTCTACCATGTGCGGCAGGAAAGCAGGCCGGAGGCTTGGACAATCAATGAGTGATTTCGGCAGACAAATGGTGCCTCACGCTGCCCGCAGGCAGATCTTCATCTGGGCCGTGACCCTGACGGCCATAGTTTTCTGCATACATCTCCTCAAAATTGTGGCGACGGGAGGTATCGGCGGAGCGATCATGCTCCTCGTTCCATTTGTGGTCGTGGCATGGACGTTGTTTGCCCGCCAGCAGTGGTGGACGATACTGCCAGTTGCCTGCAGTTTCGGAGGAATGCTCTACTTCGGCTTCCGGATCTACACCCATGAACTGGGGCTGGTACTGGCGGTACTGGCATTGATTCCGCTGTTGGCGACACCAGGGACACATACCGGAAGCAGGCCGCCACTTTGGATGGCAGTATACCTGCTCATAGCCTACCTGGGAATCCATCTGGCCTTCAGTGAGTATTTCTGCTTCCAAGACAGGGCAGGCGGGGCCGGCAACATTCTGCGTGTGTACATGCATGGCCTGTGGGCGCCCATCTTCGCCATCATCTTCATCAGGTTCGGTTCCGTCACTCGGATCAAGCATATTCTGGTGGCGATGTATCTTGCCGCCCTATACAGGGTGATCCTTGGGTTCGTCGGGTACTATCTGCCTCACGCCTTCCTGTACATCCCGATCATTAACTATATCCCTTCAGGCATGGTTGGCGCAGGCGTGGACCTGAGGGCGTCAGTTCTCCTGCTGGCATCGCTGGCGTTGTGTCATGCAAGTCTTGCAAGATCACGCGTGGTCGCCGGATTACAGATGGCAGTCCTCCTTCCATCAGGCTACCTGCTGATGCTGGGTGGCGGCAGAGTGAGCCTGGCCGTCTTCTGTGGAACTATCGCATTATGGGCCCTTATTCAACGAAGGTTTGTATTTCTTGGCGCTGTTGCCGTCGCATTGCTCCTTGCTGTCGGCATCCTGAACAGGGACCCTTCGGTAATCTACAAGACGGACCCGCGCGTCCAGAGAGTATTGAGCATCCTCATAGTCCGCAGTTCCACTACTGAAGCCCACAGGATAGTCGAAGGGAGCAACCAGTGGCACCGCGACATAACGCGACTGGGACGCACCAGGTGGCTCACATCACCGGTAACGTTTCTTGTCGGGAACAGGGTGCATCGCTACGACGAAGTGTTTTTCCGCACCTGGATCGATCAGGCCTTTCGCGTGGAACTGGCTGCCAAACAGGGCTACTATGAAGCAGGACTCTGGACCGTTCTGGCTGTCATCGGCGCGATAGGAGCGGTGCTCTATATCTGTATTTTCTACAGTCTTCTCAGGGGTGTCGTTCCGTCGCTCATAGCAAATGGCATCAGATACCCAGCCGATGCCTTTTCCTTTCTCGCCGTGTCGGGCACTCTCATGTGGCTGCTGTTCTGCTGGATATACGGCCATTTCCCGAGCCAGGAGTTGTTGTGGGCTGTCATAGCAAAAGCAGCCTGTGACGACAGGCATAATCAGAACAAGATCAATACTGCTACTGTGCAATCCACAGCCATCACGAAAGGTGCCGATTGATGGCCAGGATAGGCATTGATCTCTTTGAATTGGCCGCCTTCCCATTTCGAGGCATTGCGCGTTACGAGCGTAATCTTGTCAGTGCACTCGCGGAGAGTATGGATCCATGCCACGAACTGGTCCTATTCTGGCCCCGAAGCTGCCCAATTCCAGCCAACATGCCGGATCTGGTGCGGCGGCAGATACACCTTGTCGGGCTTACACTCAAGCAGCGAAAGCTGGTGTGGCTGCTTTCTCATCTATGCCGCATCAATCTCGATAATCGGCTTAGTCGCCTGAATGCCTTCCACTCGCCGGATATGGTCGGGCCAAGACTGAACAGCACTCCCCTTATTCTGACTGTTCACGACCTCGCACCGTTTGTTTGCCCTGAGACGCGGACTCTTCTGAATACAGTCTACCTGCGGATGTCGTTTTCTAAATCAATACGCCTTGCCAGCCGGGTAATCGTTGATTCCGAGACCGTAGGCCGGGAAGTGTCCAGTCATACGCAGTTGCCTGCAGATAGAATATCGGTAATACCGCTGGCCGCGGACCCCGTATTTTCGCAGCGCACAGATGAAGCCGGCTTCAAGACCCTGAGCGAAAGGATCGGGTTGCACAGACCCTATTTTCTCACTGTAGGCACATTGGAGCCGCGAAAAAACCACGCGGTTTTGCTCGATGCATTTGCAGCCTTGCGTTCGGAAGTGCGTACGATTCCGGCACCGCAGTTGCTCATCGTTGGCAAGCCAGGCTGGAAATACCGCGACATTCAGCGCCGGGCAAAAGCTCTGAATCCCGGCAACGATATCGTACTTGTTGACTCAGTGACCGACGAGGATCTCTGCAAGTTGTATGTCCATTGCATTGCCACAATATACCCGTCTCTCTACGAGGGTTTCGGCCTGCCGATCCTGGAAGCAATGAGTTGCGGCTCTCCCGTCATCGCTTCGGACATACCTGTCCTGCGCGAAGTCGGAGGCAAAGCAGCTCTGTATGCCGCCCCCGGAAAACCTGGCGAGTTCAAACAATGCATGCAGGCAGTTCAGGCCGCCGGATTGAGAGCAGAACTGACCGACCGTGGTCTTAAACAAGCTCAACTCTTCTCCTGGCAAAAGACCGCCAGCCGGACGTGGAAAGTGTACACCGAATGCTCCCGCAAAGGGGAGACAGCATGACAACCGAGAAGCCCCGTCTTCTTGTCTTCGAAATGCGGATGCTCGGCGATGCCATCCTGAGCCTGCCTTTCATGCGCAGCGCTCTTTCAAAGTATGAAGTTTTCGTCTGCTGCAATCCAGGCGCTGAGCAAATCTTCGAGAGCATTGTCGCTCATGATCACTTGATAAGCTGGAAGGCTCCATGGTTGGCCGAAACCGGCAAATACCGGGCCTCAAGATGGAATCCGGAGGAATTGCGCGTTCTGATACGCAAACTGAAAGACGTCCGCGCTGAACTCGCAGTCTCTGTCTGGCCGGATGCCCGCGAACACATTCTCATGGCTCTCAGCGGCACCCCGGCGCGGCTCGGATTTCCGATGAACCGGAAGAACTATCTTGCCCATGAAAGACGCTGGCGTAACAGGCATCTGATCGCAGGACAGACACTGACGCTTCTGGCGGAACTTGCACTGCTCCGTCCACTTCTTACAACAAGACTTGATCGGGCTAATTATCTTCAGCAGCACCTTGAGGACTGGCATCAGATAGCGGATGCCATGAAACTCCCATGGGACACGTCCACGCCTTGGATCAAAGCCGGAGGGCATACACGGAACTCCGCCGTGGATCAATTCTGTTCCGCGGCACGGACTCGCGGTGAACAACTTTGGATGCTGCATCCTGGTGCCAGGCTGCCTTCAAAGCGCTGGCCCCTGCACAGGTTCCAGGAACTTGTCGATTCAGTATTCACTCCGCGTGGTCTTCCGCTGGTGATAATCAATCCGCCCGATTCCCCCTGCCCTATTCCACGCAATAGCCGCCAGCTCGTCGTGAAAACGCAGACCTTGCGAGACCTGATTGATGTGATAAACGCGGTTGATCTTGTTGTGTGCAACGACTCTGCAACAAGCCATCTGGCGTCAGCCCTGGGCAAGAGAGCGATAACACTGTTCAGCTCCGGGAGTCCATCTTGGTTTGGCCCTTTCGGAAACAATGAGTCTGTTGTGAAAGCCGACGCGTGCTCTTGCAGTCCGTGCATGGACAGATGCGAAATGCCATCCTATGTCTGCCAGGACAGCATAACAGTCGACATGGTGCGTGTCGCCATGGAGAAACTCCAGCGAGGCAAAGCGGCAACATGACACCAGTTTCCTTCTTTGGCGAATCTACTCACTGGACAACAGGCCATTGGACTCCAAGCCGGATAGCGGCGGCAGTCCACGTGCTGCTGCGCACAACGACGCTCCCGTCGCGCCCTGACGCCCGTATTCTGATCAAGCCTAACCTCAATAACGACCTGTCTGCTCTCACCGGTAATTCCACCGACTTGCGGGTCCTGGCAGCACTGGTGGGCGAGCTGAAAAAGCTCGGCTATTCAAACCTGACCATTGCCGATGGCCCCAACATAGGCGCCTGCCGTAAGGGTATCGATGTGTTTGGACGTCTCGGATTGAGGTCCCTGGCCGGGCATATACACGTTGAACTGCTGGATCTCAATCATTCACCTGCAGTTGAAGTACGCGTGGCAACAGGCAATGTTCACGTCGCCAGGGCATGTCTTGAAGCTGACTGCCTGATCAGCGTCCCGAAAATCAAAACCCACGCCGAAGCAGGCATAAGCTCGTCCATCAAGAACCTGATGGGCTGCGTCGCAGGCGCTGATAAATGGTTGATGCATGCCGATTTGCCGGCCAACCTTGTCAGTCTCAACAAGATCCTCAGACCGCATCTTATTCTCGTGGACGGTCTCATCGCCATGGAGGGCAACGGGCCCGGAGATGGCTCGCCGCGCCGCCTCGATTGGTTGCTGGCGGGAACAGATGCATTCAAGCTGGATTTGCTCGTCACCCGTTTGATCGGCATGGATTGGAACAATGTCCCATGCCTTACGACCGCATATGAAACAGGATCCATCAAGGAAGCAGACATCCTCGAAGCCGGCAAGGTTGATCCGGCGATCCAAATGGTGCCGGCACCGCCGCGCCGCCTGATAACGCGCCTGCTTGACCGGCGTGAACTTAAAGTCTTGCGCGACATCACCCGCCCGATCCACCGTTCCGAATCAGTGCGACGAACGCTTCATCGTGCCGGAATAATGCAGGACGTATACGAAAACACTGACGCCGGGATCCAGCGCCTTCAAATGGATAAAGCACGATGCACGAACTGTGGCCTTTGCGTGGATTATTGTCCCCTTGCGCTCCCTATTCTCGCCACGAACTTTGATTTCCAGAAATCGGCCTGCATCAAGTGCCTATACTGCTCTGATGTGTGCCCGGAGGAAGCCATCCTGACAGAGGGTGAATTGGGATACCTGAAACGACACCGCACTCGTTTCGCAGCAAAGGTCCGCGCCGCCGCGCAAGACAGCTGCGAAAGCACTCGCGCAAAGACGCAAAGCTCGCAAAGTTAGAATTCTTCGCGTTCTTGGCGGTTTTGCAAGATCATCTCTTTGGCGGAAAGACTCGACTCAAGCAAACATCGTACAAAGACATTGATGAGTATCTTCCTTGAGCCTGGCATATGAACAGCACATTCCCCAAGATCGATGTCCTCGGCGTCGGCATTTCCAGTCTGTGCACTGAGCAGCTGATTCAGACAGCGCTGGCGCGGGCGGAAAGCCGTACGGCAAGCACGATCCTCTACGCAAACGTGCACGTCTTGAATACGGCATGGCGCGATGAACACCTGCGAAACACTTTGAACCGGGCCGACGTCGTGTATTGCGATGGAGCCGGCGTCAGGTTTGGAGCACGGTTGCTCGGCAGATATCTGCCAGAGAGGATGACGGGCGCAGACTGGATTGAGCCGCTGTGCGCAGCTTGTGCCGCATGCAATGTCAGCCTGTTTCTTATCGGCGGCGAACCGGATATTGCAGCACAAGCGGCTTCGATCCTGTCAGCGCGCCATGCCGGACTGAGAATCACCGGCAGTCACCAGGGCTATCTATCCGAAACCTCAGTGAGCTTGGCCGCTATTGGGGAAGTAAATCGGACCAGGCCCGACATCCTGCTGGTGGGAATGGGCACACCTGCGCAGGAGCGATGGATTGCAGAACATCGCGCCGAACTGCAGACACCAGTGGTCTGGAGTGTTGGCGCACTTTTTGATTTCGTCGTCGGAGTCGAGCCGCGCGGCCCGCGATGGGTGATGGATCATGGCATGGAGTGGGTCTGCCGGCTTTACGCCAAACCAGGACGACTCTGGAAACGCTACCTTCTCGGTAATCCGCTGTTTATCTTCCGCATTCTTGGACAGAAATATGCGATGAGACAAAGACGGTAACCACAGATGAACGCAGATGAACACAGATAGAAAAACAATGTCGATGCATCACAGTATTTCACCATCTTCGTTTCCTTCGTTACCTTCTGTTCAAATTCCCTCTCTCGGCAATCTATGCGTACTGCGCGAGTCATTACTTCTTAGCCAAGGTGTTTCATGAAGATCTGGATTGCATATCCACCTCTGGACGGCAAAGGCAGCCCCATGCTGACCCAAAACCGTCAATTCCAGTGGTATCACGTTCCATCATACATCTACCCAGTAGTCGCCGCCTCGGCGGCCACGCTTCTCGCCCGGAGCAACTTCGAGGTGCGATGGGCAGATGGCATCACACAACAATGGACCTATGAGTATTTCATCAAAGAATTAGAACGGGATAAGCCGGACCTTGTCGTTATCGAATCCAAAACCCCGGTAGTACGCCAGCACTGGCGCATTATTGCCGATATCAAGCGGATTCATTCTTCATGCCGCGTCGTGCTTATTGGCGATCATGTCACCGCCCTGCCGGAGGAGAGCATGCGCGAAAGCCAGGTTGACTACGTTGCCACCGGCGGTCATTACGACATTGCCCTGCTCGCACTCGCCGAGCACATGAGGGATGGCAGGGCATTACCAACCGGCGTCTGGTACCGGGAAGAAGGTGTCATCAAGAATACCGGGCCTTTCCAACAGCAGGTAGACCTCAATGCCCTGCCATTCACAGACCGCACCCTTACAATGGCAACGCTCTATGGTGAGAAGTGGAAGAAGTACACTCCGTTCTTCTACACCATGGCCGGCCGCGATTGTCCCTGGGGCAAGTGCACATTCTGTTCATGGACAACCTTCTATCCAAAGTTCAGTGTCCGCTCCCCGGAGAGTCTGCTGGACGAGATAGGCCTTCTCATCGAGAAACACGGGGCCAGGGAAATCTTCGACGATACCGGCACGTTTCCAGCGGGCCAGTGGCTGGACCGCTTCTGTAAAGGCATGATCGAACGTGGCTACCACCGTAAGATCCTGTTTTCGTGCAACATGCGTTTCGGAATGCTGAAACCACACCATCCGGCGCTCATGAAATCAGCCGGTTTCCGCAAGTTGAAGATGGGACTCGAGTCGGCCACCCAGTCGACTCTCGACCGGATTGTCAAGGGTGTCAGCGTCGAACAGATCGTGGAAGGTTCAAAACACATCAGCAAAGCCGGCCTGGATATCCAGTTGACTGTAATGGTCGGCTATCCATGGGAAACCAAAGCCGATGCACAGCGAACCATCGACCTGGCAAAAAGCCTGATGTCAAACGGTTATGCTGAAATGCTGCAGGCCACGGTCGTGGTCCCGTACCCGGGCACGCCACTATACGCGGAAGCAGTCGAAAAGGGTTGGCTGCGATGCGATCCGCTGGATTACGAGCGTTTTGACATGACCGCATCCATCTTCAAACTGCCGGATATGACTCCAGAAGAGGCAAACGAAATGTGCGCCGGTGTTTACAAAGCCTTTCTCTCGCCGAGATATGTTTGCCGGCAACTTCTTCGCGTACGCTCCATCCGTGACCTGGACTACGTCCGTCGTGGTGCCGTTGCCGTGCTAGGCCATCTGCGCGACTTCGTCCGCCGGCGCTGAGCTTCAGTCACACCCGCCCCTCCATCTCTTCCTTGCCATCACACCTAAGTTCTGCCTCTTCCTCCGGTTGGCAGGCGACACGCCTGCTACTGCACCAGAGATACCCTTTCATTGCGTGGTTGCACCTGGGTCAACCTCTGCCTTCTGCCCTCTGATCTCTGGCCTCTTCTTCCCGTCCCGCAACCGCGCACCTACCAGGTTTGAAATCGCAAGCGCGCAGAACGCAATCAATAGAAGATCCGCCGGCAGACGGTAACGAATCCTGGTAAAGAATGCAGCCAGGAACATGCCGTGCAGCATGTAGAAGAGCAGACAGAATTGTTCCAGCGGCATGAGAGGCAGGTGCCGGGAAGACACAAGGCGCACAACCACAATCCCCAGCATCAGGCCGTAGGTCAACAGCATTACGAGATCGTTCAGCGAGTTGGCTTCCGATCGCGTTCTGAGGGTATTCCGGTAGTTGAAGTAATTCAGCAGCTTGAGCGCATACATCTTTGCGGACCGGCCCGGGTTTGCGGCGATAAACTTCAGAGCCTCACGCGTAAAATAGCGGTCTGTGTCAACCGGATCCATCTTGCGGGCGGTGGCCGTCTCGACGTACTTTCCAATGCCTGTATCGGCATTCACTCCGTTGTTGGCAGTGGTGTGTTCAGAATTTCCCAGGAGAAGCATGACTCCTGAATTGGAAGATATGAAGACCGTGCGATCAAGAACCACGGCATTCCGGACAATCCACGGGCAGATTGCGAGAAGACAGGCCGCGCAAACCGCGAGAATAGCACCGCCGGCTTGTCGCCTGCGCTGCCAGAAAAGCCATGCAAGACAGGTTACCGGCGCGGCAAACAGTACGGGCGCCAGCAAGAGCATGATGCCAAAACAAACACCGGCTCCTATGTTGTCCCACACCGGTGTCTTTGACTCCCGGAAGACAAATACAGTCCCGGCCAGAAGCATTGTGGATGCCAGGATCTGAGGGAACACGGTTCCAGCGGTATAGAAAAGAACCGGATATCCGAGAACCAGCGCCGGGCCAAGCAGACCGGCAAGGATCGAGAATCGCCGCAGCAGCGCGCGCAAAAGGAGCATACTCAGGCAGAGCGCGGCAAAATTCAGCATGCGGATCGCCACAATCCCGGCGCCGACCGAGTAAAGCAAGGCTATGATCGCGGGATAGCCCGGGGGGCGGGACGCCGAGGAATCAACTCCATCAAGGGAGAAGAAATGCTTTGAAACAATGTTGTGAGCAATCCGCAGATATTCCCACTCGTCGCCATACCTGATCTGGCTGCCAAGGTGGAAGGAATAAATCACCCCGGCAGTGAACATGACAAGAAGCATGGCGGCCAAGAGCGGAAGCTCCCTCTTCGCAAGAAACCCGCGCATTCGCTCTCCTGACAGCACCATGCC
>Ga0247841_10001570_pt1 | contig 50288 bp, 31 predicted proteins | sample LaCruzMarch2015__2_FD_192410 | JGI IMG/M metagenome (GOLD analysis project Ga0247841, IMG submission 192410) | Freshwater microbial communities from meromictic Lake La Cruz, Castile-La Mancha, Spain - LaCruzMarch2015_18m | ecosystem: Environmental > Aquatic > Freshwater > Lake | place: Spain... | reverse complement strand
CCTTACCTGGTATTTGACCAGACTATGACAAAATAAATTTTCACGGAAAGAATAACTATTTTTGGGACATAATTCAGTCTGATGATCAGGATATCTGCCGTTATTCTTACACTAAATGAGGAAAAAAACATCGAACGTTGCATCCGTTCTCTGGAGGGCGTAGCGGACGATATTGTAGTTGTCGATTCCTTTTCGGTTGACAAAACACAGGAACTTTGCGAAAGATCTGCGGTACGTTTTATTCAGCATCGTTTTGAAGGATATATTGAACAAAAGAACTGGGCTGTTACCCAGGCAGTAAATCCATATGTGCTTTCACTTGATGCCGATGAAGCATTGTCGCCGGAACTTAAAAAATCTATAATCCATATTAAAGAAAACTGGGATGCAGATGGTTATTATTTTAACCGTCTTACAAATTACTGCGGAAAGTGGATAAAGCACTGCGGATGGTATCCTGACAGGAAATTACGATTGTGGAACAGCAAAAAAGGCAGATGGACAGGAATTAATCCTCACGACCGTTATGTTCTGGATCCCGGATGTACGGAAAAATTCCTGGAAGGCGATCTTTTTCATTATTCATATTATTCAATATACCAGCATACCGAACAGGCAAATAAATTTTCCGAAATACTGGCCAGGGAATATTTCAATATGGGTAAGAAATTTAATCTGCTTGACATTATTACTAAACCAGTCTGGAAATTTATTCATTCTTATTTGCTGAATGCCGGTTTTATAGATGGTTATTACGGATTTGTGATTTGTATAATATCTGCTCATGCCACATTTCTTAAGTACGTTAAAACCAGACAATTGTTCAAGGAAAGTATTAAATAAGCAATTCATAATACCGGCTTTGAAAAGAATTATCATAAGCAGAACAGATAACCTGGGGGATGTTATTCTCACCCTTCCCATGGCGGGTATATTAAAATCATTATTTCATGAAGTGGAAATTCTGTTTCTCGGTAAAACATATACTCAGCCGGTTATTAGTTCCTGTTTGCATGTCGACAGATTCATCAACAAGAACGATTTATCAGTTCTTTCGGATTGTGAACAGATTGCTTTTTTCCGTGATCTTGATGCTGATTGCATAATTCATGTTTTTCCCGACCGTGAAATATCGTACATTGCGAGGAAAGCAGGAATACCCTTAAGGATAGGGACCAGCCACCGGTGGTATCATTTTATTAATTGCAATAAATTAGTAAACGCGGGAAGAAAAAAATCTAACCTTCATGAAGCTCAGCTTAACCTGAAATTATTGGCTCCACTTGGAGGTAAGCCTGTTTACCTGCCTGAGGAAATTATAATCAATTATGGGATCAGGGTAGATGAAATGCTTAAAGATGAAATTTTATCACTCATATCAGGAACAAAGACAAATATTATTCTACACCCAAGGTCAAAAGGAAGTGCCCGGGAATGGGGGCTTGATAACTTCAGCAGACTTATTCACATGCTTCCTGAAGAGCATTTTAATATTTTTGTTACCGGGACAGGTGATGAGGGAGAGCAAATAAGACATTTCCTTACAGAGCACAGTTCCAGGGTAAATGATCTGACAGGTAAGCTGACACTCCATGAACTTATATCGTTTATTGACAGATGTGATGCCCTTGTTGCAGCCAGTACAGGAGTTTTGCATATTGCTGCCGCACTTGGTATTTACTCGGTTGGATTATATGCCCCAATGCGTCCGATTTTTCCAACGAGATGGGGTCCACTGGGTAAAAAGGCGAATTATCTGGTGCTTGATAGAAAATGCAACGATTGCAGGAAGACAAACGATTGCATTTGCATCCGAAGTATTAAACCTGAGGATGTGGCGGCAAGATTATTTGCAGAATTTCGAAACATAACAGACTAATAAGCAGTAACCAGGAGGCAGTCCGCTATGGTGGAGAGAATTGAGCAGGAGTGAGTGTACATTCCTGATGACTTAAAGGAGTGGGCTGAACAGGCGTGCAACTGATTCGCGCAGTTTCTGGCTGAAAGGTCGTTTCGAAAAGTCATTCAGACTGAGCATTTCACTGTTTGAAAGATCCTCAAAAAAGGTTGCTTTTACCAGTTCGCAAATGTTCTGGTCGTAAACCAGGGCATTTACCTCAAAGTTCTGGTCGAAGCTTCTAACGTCCATATTAGCAGTCCCGACCGAAACAAATACACCGTCGACAATCAGTATTTTGCTATGTGTAAAACCTTTTTTATACAAGTACACCCTCACACCTGATTCCAACAGTTCTTCAATGTACGACCTGGAACTCCATTTAGCCAAAGTGGTATCAATCTGCATCGGAAGGATTATTCTTACGTCAACCCCGCTTAGTGCTGCTGTTTTCAATGCTGTAAGTATACTTTCGTTTGGCAGGAAATATGGAGTCGATATATAAACGTATTCATATGCTGTGGCAATGGCAGAAAAATAAGTCTGCATAATACTTGACCAGTCAGAGTCAGGACCACTTGCCAGCATCTGCACCAGATGTTTTTCAGTTATATCGTGGGCAGGAAAATAAATATTATCTTTCAGTAGCTGACCACTCATAAAGTACCAATCTGTAAGGAAAATGAACTGCAGGCTTTTAACCGCATCACCTTCAATTCTAAGGTGTGTATCACGCCAGTATGCAGGATCAGATTCATCACGGTTATAACGGTCAGCAATATTCAGTCCGCCAACATATCCTGTTTTTCCATCTATAACGATTATTTTCCGGTGGTTCCGGTAATTCAGTTTATTGGCAAAACGATAGGTTTTAACGGGCATGAAACTAAATACCTTTGCACCTGAATAAATCAGCTGGCTTATAAACCTTTTTGACAGACTCCAGCTTCCCACATCATCATATATTATTCTTACTTCAATACCTTCACGCGCCTTTTGTATGAGATGGTTTTTGATGGTATTGCCAATCTGGTCGTCTTCAATAATATAAAACTCAAGGTGTATATGATGTTCTGCCCGGCTAATATCGTTAATTATTGATGCAAACGTCAGTTTACCATAACTTAATACTTTAAGTGAATTATTTTCAGTGAGAAGCGACTTACTGTTATTTACAAGAAGTTTTGCCAGGTGTATCTTACTTTTGATCTTTTCGTCATCAAGAGTCATAATTCTGCTGACATCAATCTCGATTGGCTGAAGCAATTGTTTTGAGCTTTCAACATCAGACAATTCCTTACGTGAGAAAATTTTTACCTTTCGGTAGTTCCTGCCGAAATAAAAATATAGTACGATACCAACAAATGGCAACAACAGAAGTACAAGTAACCAGGCAAGGGTTTTAATAGGATTACGGTTCTCAAGAATTATTACCATAACAGGGAAAGCCACAAGCAGCAAAAGGAAAATGTCTATTACCAGCAACCAGGCACTGTCAATATTTAACCAGTTGAAAATATTCATAAGTTTTTAATAGATACTTATCCCGGCATTACTAATAAAACTGACTTTCAGGAGTGGACTAAGGTAAGTATATCCGATTGTTATGTCAGGCATCATCTGATTATTGTCATGAGCCTGTATAGCTGCGCTACGGGTGAGCTGAACCTGATAAGATAAATTCCCTGATTATACCCTGAGGCATCGAAGCTAATTACGTTTTCGCCTTTTTCAAGATGACCTTTAAAAATTACCCCGCATTTTTCCCCAACTGTGTTGTAAAGTACTATTTCAGCATAGGTTTCACATGGAGTTAATACTGGTATGTTAGTTGTGCCGGAAAAAGGATTCGGAAAATTCTGACCTATCAAATATCTGTTACTGGTATTGATTTCTTCAATTCCAATTACTATTTGTGCAGAACCTGTAATCAGGCACTGGTTTTCATCTGTTACTGATACTATATAATTACCCGGGATTAGTCCCGAAATATCCTCAAAGATGGAGCCGTTCGACCAATAGTACGAATAGGGGCTTATACCTCCTGAAACGTTCAGGTCAATTGCACCATCGCTGCCACCGGTTGAATTGGTAACGTTAAAAATCATTAATAATTCAGGTGGTTGGCTTATTGAATCGTTCGCCATATATGTATCAGAATTTGCTGAATTGATGGTCACTGAGTACGTTCCGGGCGCAAGTCCGTTTATATCCTGGGTTGTTGCACCATTACTCCAGTGATAACTATATGGTCCGGTTCCCCCCACGGGTGTAAGGTTTAACTCACCGTTATCAAGTCCATAACATGTTACATCAGCTGGTGTGATCACACCTGAAAGGTTTTGCACCGGTGTCGGAGTAATAATAAAATCATCGACCATAAACATGAAACCATTATTTGATATGCACTGAATTGCAATGTACACGCTATCGCCGCTGTATGCTGAGAGGTCAAAAGTAACCTCTGTCCATGCAGTGGACGGTGCTTCGGAATAGGGAAGGGGTGATATCGGCGTAAAATCCACAACATTATTTCCTGAGGCTGAAATCAGAACAACATATCTTTCCGGCCCGGGTGAACTTGTATGACTTTTAACCCAGAAACTTAAGGAAGAACCTGGCAGTAAATAATACTGCGGACTGATAAGCCAGTCGTTATTTGATGAAGAAACCGGTGAAAAACAGGCAGCAAATCTCTGACCCCCATGCGGTGAAGCACCGCTGTACGGGGGGCTGGTACTATCGGGATTGAAGGCAATGAAAGAACCGGGTGCGCCATTATCAGGGAAACTAACCCCGGTAATTATTTCGGTAGCATCGCCATCACCGTCGTATGTTGTCCATGGACAAAAATCCCTGGAAAAATCAGGAATATTTTCGAATCCTCCATCAGTAAGACATGGCTGAAGGTCAACATCCAGGTCAATGTTAAGATTTATAATGCAACCCAAAGTGTCGGTCACGGTTACCAGATAATTATCATATAAAAGACTATCAATATTTTGCGTTGTGGCCCCGGTAGACCATGAATATGAATATGGAGGTGTTCCGCCACTTACAGAAAGATTAATTGCACCATCCTGACAGGTATAACAGTTTGCCATAATTACAGATTCAGAAACCACGAAGTTCCCGCAAGAGGTTGCAAGGTTAAGACGAATCATCGGAACTGCTGTGATCGTATACCAGCTATTGCCTAATTTCATTGCTGTAGCAAGATTGTAATCCTGTGGGCTTGTATTATCGGCGCCGATATACAGGCTTGAAAATCCGTAATTCATTTTAATAAATGCCACATATCTGGTGTTTGCATCCAGGCTGTCATCACCCTGAATCAAAGGTACAAGAGGCAATTCAACCCAGTTTCCCCAGTCGCTGTAAGTAATTGAATGTTGCGCTGATTCAATCTGGAGTACCCTGGTACTCCCCTGATAACGGTATAATTGTGCAGTAATGGAAGTACCTGTGCTACTCAGCCAGTCAATATAAACTGAAATTGAGCCTACAGTTGCCGCTGAGGTTATATAATAATTGACCCCGAAACCATCTCCGTCTGCCCCTCCTGAATATTGATCAGGGTTCAGATATGTTGATTCCTCGTTATCCCGGGCATAAGTTTTAAGCGTATTTTCAAAATTAATATTTTCATGGTAATTATTCTGTGGATTCTCGTCAGCCTCGCTCTGAACTGCATGGTATTTTGCGGTGTAAATCCCGGTTTCTGAAGGTGTAAAATACGGAGTTAACAAAGTAATGGTCTGAGTTGCTGCCGGATTTAATGTTGCAATACTATTCTGAGATGTAAATTCTGTGATTGTATCTTTTTGAACTTCAACATTTAATGAAACATTATGCTGTGTAGAATAACCAAAGTTAAGTACTGAACCGCTGAAATTCATTTTCATAGCCTGGCTTACCGGTACCATGGAATAGTACCCGTCGGGTGATTGGGTGCCTGTTGCGGTTTCTTTTATACACCATGCTTTTACATAATTAAGGTCGACATCATTACTTGCAGCAGTAAGTAATGCAACATCGTCGATCATCCAGTAATAGTGGCTGATTCCTGCCTGGTAAAATTTAATATATACAGTCGGCTGATTTCCTGCAATCGTAGAAATATTGATTTTTACGGTATCAGGATCAGGACTGAACAGGTTTGCAGATATGCTGTGACGTACATCATAAGCTGTCCATGTGCTGCCATTGGAACTTACAAGTACTTTAAACACAGCCGCTGATTCACTGCAGCAATAGCGGAATTTCTGCTGGAATGTAAGAATAACACCCTGGTATCCGGAGCAATTAACCGGAGCCGATGTAATTGTTGAACTCATTGTAACTACATCAGTAACAATTATACCGGAAGGTTGGGTATTATAATAGTCGCTCGGAAGCATCAGAAATCCGTCGGATGAGGTAGTTGACTGAAGAACAGGTTCAGGATTAGGCCACGTTCCGGTATAAGCACCTGTCGGACCATCCAACGAATAAATCCAGTTGAAGTTATTTCCTGTAGAATCGTAAACCTGCCATCCTGCAGGTATTCCGTTTGCAAAACTCTCATACCAGATAGTATCACCTGACATCAGGTTTTTGAAGCCCGGTTTATTGCTATCACTTACACCTGAAATCTTACCGTTGACCTGGCTCCTTTCTTTTTCAGGTTTCTGAAACTGGCTGTATGCGGAGGTATTTATATTCAACGCAACAGCGTAAAAATAAAACGCAATAAGACAAATAAGTTTTTTCATAATTAATATATTTATTATCTTATCATTAAGCCAAAACATAAGTTTATGCTTTTATTCAATATGAAATTAAATGGCCGGGAAATCAGATACAAATGTAATAAATATTTTTGCCTTTTGATAACATGATGCAGTTTGGATTTTAAAGCTATTAAAAGATGGGTAAAGTAAAATATCATAAATGAACAACCAATTCATATATTAGAAACTTTAACTTTAATTTGAGGTTTAGTGATTGCCGGATTAGACCGGTATCTATCAAATATATTTTAAAATATTTTTTGACTTATTGAAAATACTGCCATATTTGCAATAATTGAAGGATTATTATTTTGCAATATTTTTAAATGAAAAAAATATGAAAAAATTAATTAACATAACATTCAGGTTATCAGTGTTTGTGGCTTCATTATTAATGATTGTCACATCCTGCAAAAAAGATGACGATTCCAGCAGTGTGTATTATGCCATACAGGGAGGGAAATTCAGCGGTACCATTAATGGAATTTCAACGGGTGACGTTGATTATGTCAAGGCTGTATTTTATTACATTTATGATGATTATTATTATGAATATATTCTTGGCGCTGATTCAATAAGTACTGATCATTTCTCAATCGACCTGACAGAACCGCCGTCTGAATACATGGAAGTAATTACTGTTGATTCAGGGATGGAGATAAGTGATAATACTGTAAAAGGTCTTAGTGTTTATATTACATGTTACAAGAATGGTGTTTATACCGGCAACCTTGGAAGGGCAAGCTCTATAACTGTTTTTGACGCCGATACCTTTAAGAAAGGAGATACATTCTGCGGTTTTATGTATGTTGACAAAGCTGTTAAAGTAAGCGGCCAGACGGTAGATAATGATGAATCCGGGGATAAGGTCTATAATTTTAATCTGAAAACTAAAGCAGGCTGGAATGAGTTGATAAATAAATGTACGAGTGATATCAATAATGTATTTACTTTTTCAGTATATGCAAATAATGAACCAGGAGGGCTTAACTGGTATTTGTATTAAACTTATTTCGTATTTTACAATGAAGGTTTGTCAGCAAAGGTATTCAGGGGAGAACAATTAAAAATAATATATGAAAAAATTAATGAACATAACATTCAGGTTATCAGTGTTTGTGGCTGCATTATTAATGATTGTCACATCCTGCAAAAAAGATGACGATTCCAGCAGCGTGTATTATGCCATACAGGGAGGGAAACTCAGCGGGACCATTAATGGAATTTTTTCGGGTGACATTGATTACATCCAGGCTTACATTTCAACAATTGATGATTATGTTGTAGGTGCTGATTCTGTAAACTCAGCAAATTTCTCAATGGACCTTGTTGATCCGCCGGCAGCGTTTCTGGAGATATTTACTGCTGACTCAGGAATAGTATTAAGTGATACTACTGTAAAAGGATGCATGTTATTCATTATCTGCTATAAAAATGGATCTTTCACGGGTAGTCTTGAGAGGTCAAATTCAATTAATATTTACACGGCAGATACCTTTAGCCAGGGTGATGTATTCTGCAGTTTTTTTTATTTTGATAAAAGTCTGACACTTTCCGGCCAGATAACTGGTCAACTTGACAGCGGAGTTATGGTCACAAATTTTGACGCAAGATTTAAACCAGGCTGGAATGAGTTGATATATAAATGTACCAGTGCCGGGAATGGTACTTATACCTTCTCAGCTTTTGCAAATAATGAGCCTGAGGGACTTAAATGGTACATGGTAAACTTGTTCGTAATTGAAAAACAAAGGCAACAGATCCGGTTTTTTCCCGGATTGCAACACGTTAAATCTTTTATTAATCGAGGAGTTTTTCAAAATCCTGTTCCAGTGGCCTGTTCTTCACAAAATCATATAGAGTGATTTTACGTATTGTATAATAGAAATTCCAGTAATTCCTCAAGGCTGAAATATAATTTCGTTTGTTGATATCTTTATCTGTAAGTGCAGTATTCAGCTCCAGCACATCGATCTTTCCGATAAGGAAGCGTTCTTTGGAGATATCGTAACGGAACTGTGCAATAGTATCGGCTTTTGCGGCAATAAATACCTGGTCGTCCTGAAGATTGAACTGCATGACCTTTAAATATATGTCCTGTTCAAAATCAATTTTATTCTGGGTCACCTGAGTGGATATTACTTCCTGGCTCGATTTTGCCATCTTAACTTTTCCGCGTCCCAGTCCCCAGTCGATAATAGGCATACTTATACCTATTGATGCTTTCTGCTGATCCTGCGGATTATTGTACAAATTAGAAAAAGTTGTCCCGCTCTGGGTTAATCCGTATGTTGCATTAAGATCAACATTGAGACGGCTTTCTGATTTCGCTTTTTCAACATCACGTTCAGATTCAATAATTTGCCTGTTATAGGCAATCATGTCGGGATTATTTTCCAATGCCTGGGCAATGGCTGATTTCACATCAATCTCGATATCAGGGATATAATACGGTATTTTCAACTGAATATCCACCGATTCATTAAATCCAAGAAAGGAACGAAGCCTGAATTTTTTTACTTCAAGGTCGAGATGTGCTTCACGCAAAGCTGACTGTGAATTCAGGAAACTTAATTCCATCTGAAGCAGTTCGTTCTGTGCAATGGTGCCAATATTGAACCTTCCCCGTGAGATTTTATAAAGAGTGTCGGCATTTGAATAATTAATATTTGCAATGCTCAGGTTGAGTTGAGCAAGTGAAAGGTCGAAAAAGTAACTGATTGCCGTTATTGAAATCTGTTCAATTGCTTCAATGTAGTTTTTCATTGCTTCCTGGTACACGAGAGGTTCAATCTTTCTTTCCCATTTATAACTGTTATATGCCAGTAATGGTTGACTGAATCCTATGCTCACCGGGGTTGACATATATGAAGTCTCGGTACTCTCACCAAACAGGTCGATGCGTTGCATATCAGAGTTAATAAATATGCTTCCCCCCGACCATCCGATGTTTTGGTTGAGAGACAAACTGGCATAGGAATCCATTAGTTTACGTTCCACAAACTTGTCGCTGCCATCGGGTAAAGTAACTTTTGAGATTGAGCGGTTCAGGTCAGGTATTGTAGCGTTAAGCGACAGTGAAGGAAGAAAATTGGCCTTATGAGTACGGTAGCGCCAATAACTTGCCCTGAAACTGTGCTTGGAAATGAGCGATTGTGGCGACTGTGTCTTTGCCAGTGATATTACTTCTTCTAATGTAAGTTCTATCAGCTTGTCCTGAGCCATGACATTACCGGCAAACGGGACAAGGGAAAACAGGCAGGCAGTTATTAATCCTTTAGTTATTCTATTCATTTAAAATTCAAAATTTTATAATTCAAAATTTCACTCATGTCTGAGTGATTCAACAGGATCTTTTTCAGCTGCTCTTTTAGCCGGCACGTAACCAAAAATTATTCCTACGGCAGCGGAAACGCAAAAGGCTATAAGTACTGAAAAGGGAGAGATAATGGTAAGTATCCCGGCAAACTTCATTACCAATTTTGATATAATGATTCCAAGGAGTACACCGATAAAGCCACCCGAAAGACTTATTAAAACAGATTCTGCAATAAACTGAAAGGAAATATCTTTACGAGTGGCTCCTATAGCCTGCCTTATCCCGATTTCCCTGATACGTTCGAGTACTGAAGCAAGCATGATATTCATTATGCCAATGCCTCCCACAATTAATGAAATGCTGGCAATTAAACCAAGTACAATATTGAAAATATCCTTTGTTCGTTGTTGTTGTTTAAGCAGCAGTTCAGGGACTTTAATTTCAAAATCTTTAATACCGGAGTGGCGGCGCAGAAAATAGCGGTTAAGTATTTCAACCGTGGTATTTATATTTTCTGTTTCTTTCACCTGTACTACTAATTTATCTAATTGATTATGATTGTTTTTTGCCTGTTGGTTATTAAACATGACAAAACCATCATCGATAACCATATCGCCACGTAGCGACTGTGCTGTTATCAGCGATCTGTTTACAAACTGCAGGAGCATTGTCCTGACAGGAATATATAATTCATTATCGGAATTACTTACCCCGGTTTTTTCGGCCGTGGCATCGGTCATGTTCCTTTTTTCAAGTATTCCGATTACTTTCAGCCAGACGTTACCACATTTGATTTTCTGTCCAACAGGATTGACCTTATCAAACAGTTTACTCCTGACATTTTCACCTATTATACATACGGGAAGGCCATGTTCGAGCTGATAATTGTCGAAGAACCTTCCCTCCCTGAGACAAAGATTAAATAACTCAAAAAAGGTATTACCGACACCGAATATTTTTACCGGTTTTTGTTTTCCGTTGTATAATACCCTTGATTCAATAATTATTTCAGGACTTATTTTATTTATTTCAGGAACGACATCCTTAATCCCTTCGGCATCAAGCAATGTAAGTCCCTTGGAGAATTTCCTGACATCTTTCTTATCAGATTGCTGGTCGTTGCCTGATGAACTTTCGCCTGAGTTATTGTCCTGTTTAATTACCGGTGTGATTACAATATTGTTTACACCAACCAATTTGATCTGATCGAGTATTTCCTGTTTTGCCCCCTTCCCGATTGCCATCATGCTTATTACAGCTGCCACGCCAAAAATGATACCCAGTGCAGTTAAAAAAGCTTTTAACTGATTTGTCATTATTGCCTCAACAGCAATATTTATATCCAGCGGGTATCTCTTAAACATATTAACCGATTATAAAATCTCAGTATTTTTTGTGAATTGTTTTTGAATACAACAAAAGTCTGATTGTCTGATTGTTCAATAAGTTCTGATTCTTTCTGAAAGGGTTATAATTTCATTAACCCTGCCTTTTGAAATTACCACCCTGCCTGCCTTTGAATTTTCCCTGTGGGTTTTTATTAAATTCGGGAATAGGGGGAATTTTTACTTTTTGTGAGTCAATGGATTTTTGTTTGGCAGCTAATTCATTTTTACTTTCCTGTTCTTTTTTCTTTATTTCCAGGTAAATATCAATTCCGTTGAAGGCCAGTTTTTCAGGTTTATCAGGTATTGTAAGTAAAACCACATCATTCTCAGAAAGTCCTTTTTTAATAATAATTTCATTTTCATTCGATTCACCTGTTTCAACCACCTGCCTGGTAACGTTTCCGCCGTCTTTTCTGAATACGTATGTTAACGAATCATTATTATGAATACATTCAAGGGGTAATGAAAGTACACTGTCGAATACTGCAGTAATTACGGAATTACTTGTGGTCATTGCAGGCCGTAACAATGTATCCTGTCCTTCAACTTTAATAAGCACTTCAAACACCTTTGCATCTGTATTAGGCAGGTTTTCGCCGACATTGGCCACTTCTGTTATCCTGCCGGTAAATTCTTTTTCAGGAAATGCATCGACTTTCATTTTTACTTCCTGTCCGGGTTTTACTTTGCTGATATCGATTTCGTTTACGTATGTTCTTGATATCATGGAAGTAAGGTCGGGCAAAGTAGCAACTACAGGATCCCAGGTACTTAATTCGTTTCCAACCTTACGTTTACTGCCGCCCCATTCTTTCACGTAAATCACCATTCCCGGCTTCGGGGCTTTAACTACAAACTGGTCAAGTACACCAAGAATATCCTCCCGTGCACGTTTTTGTTGCTGAAGTGTTATTTCCACTTCTTTCATTCTTGCTTTATTCTGCTGTATTTTTAGCTGATAGCTTTCAATTGCCTGGTCATAGGTGCGCTTTGCTTTTTCCAGGTTGATATTAGCCTGGCGGATGGCTGCCGGCGATTCGTATTTTGATTGTTCAAGCGTGATCTGGCTTTCTTCCAGTGCATATTTCAGGTTGATAAGATTGTCGCGTGCACCACGTAATTCAAGTGAAGTATCGAGTTGTATTTTCGTGAACTGCGACTGGGCTTTCATCAACTGGTCTCCTACGTCGGTTAACCGTGTGGTAATTTCAGTACGGTCTAAAGTGGCTATGTAATCACCCGAATCTACAATAGTTCCTTCAGGTATCAGGTCGCTTATCTTCACTCTCCATATATTTACCTGCCTGAGAGAAGGTCCCATTATCTTTTCCGAATTTTCTGCCTGTAATTCACCGGTTGTGGTGACAATTACTTCAAACCTGCCTTTTTTTACTTTTGTTTCAAGAGGAACATTATCGGCTTTGTCTGAACTTGAAATAATTACTATAACAATGATTATAAGTATGATACCTGCAAAGTAGTAATATTTACGTTTCATAAATCCATAAAGTTTGAAAAACCAGGATTTTTTAATGTCAAATGATCCTGGTATTAATAGCAAAAAAATATTAATTGAATTGATTTATAACTATTTTTCTGACAAAATATTTTTAATTTTGCAAAATAAACGTCTGACCATTCTGAATTTGAAACAACCATTTTTTTTTATTCACGTCTATTGGGAAATCTGTGGAATTAAGGATAAAAATCAATTAATTACAGGTATATAAGAATAAATCAAATTATTATGAGACGGATTATTAAGATTATCAGCAAAATGAATTATATAAAACTTTTAGTAATGGGTAAATTATCTGCAACATTATTTTTTGCTTTGGTCATTGTGAATATTTCTTATTCCCAGCTTACCATTGAAGCCGGAAATGATACATCCATCTGTCTGGGTACAACTGCATTGTTAACTGCAGTTCTTTCTGACACCATTGTAAATACCACAACCCAGTATACTATTCAGAATCCATTACAGTTAAACACTGCTTTTTCATATTCAGGCACCAATGCCGGAGTTACTTTAGATGACCAGGTGTATGGGCCTTTCAACATTGGATTCAACTTTTGTTTTTTCGATAGCACATACAGCCAGTTCTATATAGGTTCCAACGGATGGATTGGTTTCAGCGGTGCTCCGGCTGCTGGTACATTCGACCCATATATAACTACCACGGTACCAAATACCGGTACTGGTACCCCAAAGAATTGTATAATGGGCCCCTGGAAAGACTGGCAACCCGCTGTAGCTCCCACTCCTGGGCAATATGTATTTTACCAGGTTGTCGGTACAGCCCCTGATCAGAAGTTAGTGGTGAGCTACAGCAATATTCCTATGTTTAATTGTAATTCTACAATTGCAAAATTCCAGATAGTGCTTTATCAGACCACTAATGTCATAGAAACAAATTTTGTTAATATGACAGTTTGTATGACCTGGCCGTCTGGAACACCTGGGGTTGGTGTACATGCAATTCACAATCTTCCGGGAACTGTTGCATATGTCGTACCGGGAAGAAACAACACAGTGTTTACTGCATTGAATGAAACCACCAGGTGGATACCTTCCGGCCCGAGCGCTATTTCAAATGTCGCATGGTATATCGGCCCCACACAGGTTGGGACAGGAGATACATACCTGGTTAACAATACTACCGGTTCAGGTACAACAACTTATACAGCAAAGATCACCGTCTGCAGTTCGGTTATTTCAGATAATGTTGATGTTACGGTTCAACCTTGTGGTGAGCTTGCCATTACTGGTACAAATGTAAACTGCTATGGCTATAATACCGGTACTGCCACTGTTTCAATAACCAATGGCATACCCCCTTACACTTATATATGGTCGAACGGGTTTTCTGTACCCAATTCTACTGATACAGTTTGCACCGTTACCGGACTTGCTTCCGGAATTTACATGGTTACAGTTTCCACATTGAATGGTGCATACGATATGTACGAAAGCATCATGCTGACACAAAACCCTCAGATGTATGTTGAAACATCATCATTACCTGAAACCTGCCCCGGGGCTTCCGATGGCTCGGCAACCATATTACTTACAAATGGCATTCCCCCATTCACTTATTATATATCATCACAACCGCCACAGTCACAGAGTGCAACAAACTACACCTTTACAGGCCTTGCTACCGGAGCATATACAGTTACTGTTACCGACTACTGGGGGTGCTTTGTTACAGGTTTTGTTAATGTAGGACAGTTATCGCTTTCTTATACTACCAGTAATAATACACTTTCCTGTTATGGTGACGAAACCGGATTTGCGGCAATTACCGTTACCGGGGGCACACTGCCATATCTTTTCCAGTGGTCGAACGGAGCCACTACCCAGGGTGCTACAAATCTTGGAGCAGGAACATACAGCGTGGTGGTTATCGATGCCCATGGCTGCATGATTGGAAGTACCTTCGAGTTTCCTCAACCCGACCCCGTATTGTTTTATACCTCCGATGACCAGACAATCTGTCTGGGACATTCAGCAAATATTGTTTCTGCCGTAATAGGAGGAATCCCTCCTTACAATTATTACTGGACACCAGGAGGTTTTCCTTCCGGAATGGTTACCGTGAGCCCCATTCACGATATTGAATATTGTGCCTATGTTATCGATTCTCATGGATGTTACAGTAATACACGCTGTGTTTCGGTTTATGTAAATCCTGAATTGAAAATAAATGCATCATCAAATACTGATTCAATTTGCATAGGCGATACAGCAGTAATATTTGCCAACCTGACCGGTGGTAATGGCGGCCCGTATTTCTACGAGATATATAACGGACCAATGGTTATACCTCCTTTTGATGTAAGCCCGACCTCTACCAGGAAATACATAATAATCGGCAGTGACGGCTGTGGTACCCCCCCCGTTCAGGATACTGTTACAATTAATGTTCTTGATGCTCCCCAGATTAATTTTACCGCAGACCTTGTTTCCGGATGCCAGCCATTAACAATTAATTTCCTGGAGGAAACACCTGATGAAGGACAAACATACCTCTGGGATTTTCATGATATTGCAGCTTTTAATTACTCTGTTCTTAAAAGCCCTGCACATACATTTAAAAACCCGGGAGTATACGATATCACTCTTACGGTTACTTCACCTCTGGGTTGCTCCAGGTCATTTACGCAGAATAACATGGTTACAGTGTTTCCCGGCCCTCAGTCGAGGATTAAAGCTAACCCTGGTATAGTGTCAATTATTGAACCGGTCGTGTCATTCGAAAACCTTTCTCAGGGAGAGATTTATTCAATATGGTCATTTGGTGACGGTGATACCATAAATGCAGCAAATCCATTACCACATGAATATCCAGGACTTGGAAAATACCTTGTTTCACTAATGACCCAAAGCCAGGAAGGTTGCTGGGATACTGCGTTCTATGTTGTTGAAGTGGTAGATAAGGAAACATTTTATATACCCAATGCTTTTAATCCCTTTAGTCCGTTGTCACAAAACAGTATATTCCGGCCAACGGGACGCCTTATTAATCCTGATAAGTTCAATATGATTATCTATAACAGGTGGGGTGAAGAAGTGTTTGAAACTGCCGATTATTATACAGGATGGGATGGTAAAATTAAAAACGGAGAAATAGGTAAAATTGATGTATATAGCTGGATTATCAAGTATGAAGATATGGAAGGTAACAAGTACCAGAAAACCGGAACTGTTACACTGTATTATTAGTTGATAACCATAATTTCAAATAAATATTTTGCAATAACAAATTGATCGGAAGATGAGATTAAAAGCAATAATAATTGTGGCTGCTGTTTGCATTGCAACAGTTTCATCCGCACAACAGATGACCACATGTTCAACCTGCTATACACCTGAGGAACTTGTGCAGAATGTACTGGTTACAGGTTGTATAAGCGTTTCCAATGTGGTTTATGTTGGCGACCCGACTGCTCTTGGTTCTTTTGATGCCGCAGGCAGTACCTTCCCTTTTACCAGCGGTGTAATAATGGCTTCCGGAGATATTGCAAATGCAATAGGCCCTAATAATTCCACTGGAATTTCATCCCCTCTTAACACGCCCGGTGATATCATGCTTGATGCACTTATCCCGGGATTCCAGACAAATGATGCAGCAGTTCTTGAATTTGATTTTGTGCCTTCCAATTCACTTATGGAATTCCGTTATATTTTTGGTTCGGATGAATACCTGGAATATGTGGGAACATCCTTCAACGATGTATTCGCATTCTTTCTTACAGGGCCAAACCCCAGCGGTGGAAATTACACAAACCAGAATGTGGCTATTATTCCTACTACTACTATCCCCGTATCAATTAATAATGTGAATGATACATCATATCCTGCATATTATTTCGATAATGGTGATGGCAATGCTCCAAATAATGAAATATGCCAGTACGATGGCTATACGCTTGCATTGATTGCTCAGGCGAATGTTATCCCGTGTACAAGTTACCATATTAAACTGGCTATTGCCGATGCGGGAGACGATGCACTGGATTCCGGTGTGTTTCTGGAAGCAGGCAGTTTCGGTGATCCGGTAATCCCTACAGTGGAAAATTTTTGTAATGTGGGTAATGAATATGAAATAATTGAAGGCTGTACAGATTATTATGTTTTTGGTCGCCCTCCTGATATGAGTCTGACAGATCCCCTGATAATTAATTTAAATATCGGCGGAACTGCAACCAACGGTGTTGATATTACCCAGTTCCCTACTACTGTTACCATACCTGCCGGCCAGGCTGCTGATACAGTTTTTTATTCAGGAATAATAGATGATATTCCTGAAGGAAACGAGTACCTTATTTTTTCACTGAATGGCGCATGTCCATGCAATTATTCACCCATAAGCGATACTATCTGGATTATTGACAATTATACCCTTATTGCAGGAATAGTTGAAAACGATACAAGTTATTGTTCTGCCGACCAGGTGTTCCAGAATATGCATACATTCATTCCCCCTCTTACCAATCCATTTTTAATAAATTATAAATGGAGTACCGGTTCAACAAACAGCAGCCTTTATGCGCCACTTAACAGCGGTACTACGTCAACTTTTTATGTAACTATCACGGATGATTGTGGCCAGGAGGCTTACGACCAGGTTACATTCATAGTTTCCGATATGTCGGGGCTCACTTTTTCGAGTGTTGATAATATATGTTATGGTGATGCACACGGGACAATAAATGTTGCTCCGGTGGGAGGATTTAATCCTTACACCTATTCATGGTCACCTTCTGATGCCAACCCTGTAAACAGTGGTTATTCCAACACACTGGCAGCAGGGACATATACTGTAACTGTAACTGATTCCCTCGGCTGTTTTTATTTTGTGACGTTGCCTGTGGGCCAGCCTGATTCTCTGTTTTTCAGTTACCAGACAACAGATGTGACATGTTACAATGGTATCGACGGATCAACAAGTATTCAGGGATTCGGAGGAACTCCGCCGTATTTTTATCACTGGTCGACCGGTTCTACTTTTACAGGGCTGGATCAGATACACGGGGGATATTATCTTGTTACGATTACTGATGTCAACCTTTGTAAAGTAACAACTTCGATATTTGTTTATGAGCCCGACTCCCTGATTGTTCATCCTTCCCCTGATGTGTACATGTGCCTGGATCAGAATGCCGCAATATCTGTTACTGCAACAGGAGGCACACCGGCATATTATTATTTATGGTACAATGATCTGACCGGGGAGAGCGTCGGAGCTGGTGCCAATATTACTGTTTCACCTCTGAATACAGATATTTATTACGTTTTTTGTACCGATATTAACGAGTGTATTGCCGCCGTCGATTCCGTAGTGGTCAACATATATCCTGCCATAGGCGTACAGTTAAACACACCAAGGGATTCAATCTGTAATGGTGAAAGTACAATTATAAATGCACCGGTTACCGGAGGTACCGGAGGACCCTATAATTGCTACCTCCTTGATGGAGCAAGTTCAGTTATCGCTGCTCCGCCTTTTACTGTCAGCCCTGTCCATACAACCACCTACCAGGTTGTTGCACAGGATTTCTGTGGATCGCCCCAGGGCATTGCTTCCATTACAATCTATGTATTTAATCCGCCGGATGTAATATTTACTTCAGACGTAAACGAAGGATGTAAACCATTAACGGTAAATTTTGAAGAATTGAACGGACAACCGGGTATGATATACAAGTGGAATTTTGGTGATGGTACAAATTCATTATTAGCTGATTCAGCCAATCCTGCACATGTATTTATGAGTGAAGGGAAATTCGACATCACCCTTACACTTACAAGTCATGTTGGTTGTGTTAATTCAGGTACTATCGACGGGATGATTACAGTGCATCCAAATCCTGATGCCAGGTTTACCCCTGATTATAATGATGTAAGCATTCTTAAACCAATAATATTTTTCCAGAATAATTCGCAGGGTTCGATAATCAATTACTGGAGTTTTGGTGATAACAGCCCGGTATCAAATTCAGTAAGTCCCGAACATACATTTCCCGCTTTGGGAACATACCTTATTACTCTTATCACACAAAATGAATTTGGGTGCAGGGATACAGCCTATGCTAAGGTTAATATCCGTGATGAATATACAATGTATACACCAAATGCATTTAATCCTAACAGTTCAATTCCTGAAAACCGCACTTTTATGCCTATCGGCTATGGAATTGATCCTGATAATTACCATTTTATTGTATACGACCGATGGGGCAACAAAGTGTATGAAACATTTGACCTTGAACATCCCTGGGATGGGAATACCGGAAGTAACAAAGCTGATATTGGAAGCGTATATCCCTGGGTTGTTTTATATAGAGATTTTAACGGTACTGATCACAGGGTTTCAGGAACGGTAACTATAGTAAATTAATTTTGAAAATAAATCATTATGAAAAAAGTATTGATAATTCTTTCGGTTGTTCTGTTAACAGTGCATAGTGCAATGCCACAGATGACCATTAACAATCCCAATTATACACCAACGCAGTTAGTATTGAACGTACTATTGACAGGTTGCCTGCAGGCTTCAAATGTTTTATATACGGGTAGCCCGGTGGCCAGGGGATATTTCGCTTATCCTGGTCCGCCGACTCAATTTCCTTTTTCCAGCGGAGCAATTATGGGTTCGGGTAATATTACCCAGGCTCCCGGGAGCCCTGGTACTTTTGTTTCTGCCAGTAATGGATCTCCAGGATATGCTTTGCTTCAAACCCAGACCACAAGCCAGACTTATGATGCTGCCATTCTTGAGTTTGACTTTATTCCCGCCGATAATGTAATAGACTTCCGTTATATATTTGCATCTGAGGAGTATCCCGAATGGGTCGGAACCTCTTTCAATGATGTGTTTGCATTTTTTATTACCGGCCCTAATCCTACCGGCGGTAATTATACTAATGTCAATATTGCTATTGTACCTGGTACAGTGAGTACCCCGGTTAGTATAAACAACGTTAACCAGAATGTTAACACCGCATATTATGTTACAAATACAGGAAATGTAATTGTTTACGATGGCCGTACCGTTGCATTAACAGCTCATAAAACAGTGGTTCAATGCGGTAATTATCATATCAGGCTTGCAATATCCGATGCAGGTGACAGTATTTACGACAGTGCTGTTTTTCTGGAAGGAGGAAGTTTCGTTTCCGGTGAAGTTGTGGCAATGGATCCTTTCAATCCTGTTGGAGATAATCACCATATTTATGAAGGATGTACCGGATTTTTTGTATTTATCAGAACTGACCCTACAGTTGTAAATGTACCAATAAATATTCTTCTGAATCTTTCCGGAACGGCTACCAACGGGGTTGATTATTCAAGTTTTCCTACCCAGACAGCAATCCCTGTAGGGCAGGTATCCGACACTGTCTGGTTTACAACAACTATTGACAATATCACTGAAGGGACAGAATATTTTGTCGTGACCCTTTTAAATGGATGCCCCTGTTCAATTGGAAGTACAAATGATACTGTATGGATTTATGATAATCCGACAATTAATGCTGGTATAACTGAACCTGATACACTTATCTGCAGTACCACACCGGTAAGTGTAACCCTGCATGCATTTACAAATACTCCTGCTCCAATTACCCATTACCATTGGAATAATAACTCATTTGCAACTTCCATAACAGTAACACCACCGGTCGGTGCAATTACCACGTACTCTGTTACGGTAACCGACGACTGCGGACAACAGGCTGTCGATAATATAGTTATTACTGTTTCAAATATGTCGACATTAAATGTAACAACCAATAACCTGATATGTAACAATATATGTAACGGCAGTGTAAGTGTTGTACCCTTAACAGGTTTTCCACCTTACACATTTGCGTGGTTACCTCTTGGTACTGGTACTCCATCCTCCGGTATTGCCAATAATCTTTGCTCAGGAAATTATACGGTTACAGTTACTGATGTATTTGAATGTCAGGCGAACACGCCATTTACACTTACACAACCGCCACCTGTGTTGTTAAGTTTCACTTCCGATTCCGCCACCTGCCCCGGGGCAGCCGATGGATCGCTTACAGTTAACATTACAAACGGAGTATCACCATTTACATATGTATGTACAAATGTGCCAGTGCCTGTTACAGTTGCAGGTAATTCCTACACTTTTGAAAATATGTACGGAGGAACATATACCATAAACGTCACTGATGGTACTGGTTGTGTTGCTTCCGGATTATATTATGTTGGTGAACAGCAGATCACATTTTCTACCGATGTTCCGCCTCTGCAATGTTATGGTGACGATGACGGTGTTGCATCAGTAAGTATTACAGGCGCAACACCCCCATTAACTTACACCTGGTCGACAGGCGCATCAGGTTCAAATAATGTCACAGGATTATCGTCAGGATACTATACCTGTACCGTGATCGATGGTCATAGTTGCATTATTTTAGTACCTATTGAGGTTACCCAACCCGATTCTGTTACAATTACAGCCTCAGAGGATACGCTAATGTGTCTTACTGAAACAGCGACCATAAGTGCTCAGGGATTTGGAGGAACTCCAGGTTATACATATTTCTGGGATAATGTTCTCTCAACACAGTCAATTCAGGTTTCTCCCACACAAACTTCCTCATATACAGTTTATGCTGAAGATTCCCATGGATGCCAAAGCGTTACAACTGATGTGATGGTTGTATTGTATCCCGGTGTGCAAGCCTACCTGTACACGTTTGTTGATTCAATCTGTGCCGGTGATCCTACACTGATATATATTAATAATTCAGGAGGTAACGGAGGTCCATACACCAATATACTTGGTACTGATACTGTTGTTTCTCCGTTTAGTGTTTCTCCGGATGTCACTACAACTTATACAATTACCTCTTACGATAATTGTGGTTCTCCTTCGGGTACAGCAAGCATTCCTATTTATGTACTGAATGCCCCGGGAAGTAATGTCATGGCCGATATATCTACAGGTTGTGTGCCGCTTACCGTTACTTTTACAGACCCTAACCCCGATGAAGGACAGACTTATTTCTGGAATTTTGGTGATAATGGAGACGATGGTATTTCTGTCGCACGTCAGCCAACCCATACATATGAAGTAGTCGGAGTTTTCGATGTTACACTTACGACAAAATCAACATTTGGTTGTGTTAGTACCGTCATTTTTGAGAATATGATTACGGTTAACCCAACACCTGAAGCTGTTTTTTCTGCTCAACCTATAGCCGCTTCAATTGTCAGGCCGGTTATTGATTTTGAAAACCATAGTATTGATTTTATTCACGGATACTGGAATTTTGGAGATGGAACAACAGCCGAACAACCAGTGGTTCAGCATGCATTTACTGATACCGGTGCATTCAATGTACAACTGGTAGTCGTTAATGAGTATGAATGTACCGATACATTATCCCAAATGATATTTATAAACAGTGAAAGTACTTTCTGGGTACCAAATGTGTTTAATCCTATGAGTGCTAATCTTGAAAATACATCGTTCCGTCCTTTCGGCTATGGTATTGATCCGAATGAGTTTCATATGATAATTTATGATCGATGGGGTGGAAAAGTTTTTGAAACATACGATGCTAATCATGGATGGAACGGACGGCTTTCAAGTGGAAAAATGGCACCCGGCGGATCATATTCATGGGTTGTTATTTACAGAGATAACATACCTAACGGAAAAATTCAGCAAAAATCAGGCGCTGTTATTTTAATTGATTAATAATTTAAAGACAAAATATATGAAAAGCACAAAACAACTACTGACTGTCATAGTATTATTGTTGGTTTCGTGCCAGTTGTTTTCACAACAAAGGGCGGAGCTGAAAGCATATTATGATACCAAAAATGTTATAATATCCGAGGATGGCAAATCAGTCAGCAATTTTAAAATTGTTGCCGATGAACAACAGGTTTCTGATTTAAAAGAAAAGGCAAAGAATTTTCAGTCCATTTTTACTTTCATTATTGACGAAGGAAAAGATGAGGAAGGAAAATATGGATGCAAAATTACTTTCCTGCAACCGGCTGACAGTACTTTCCTGATAAAAATGTTAGGAGGCCTGGGAATATATAAAATAGTTGCCGGCAATGATGAGTATTCGTTGAATGATTTTATTAATAACAATAAATAGAAAAGACTGCTATGCGAAGATTTTTAGGGTTCATGTTAATGCTGTTCCTAAGCATACGCACTTTTTCTCAGATCATTACCGTAAATGCAGGGGCTGATACATCAATATGCCTTGGTACTTCAGCTACTCTCACTGCAGGAGTGCCATCATTCACCTTTCACCAGACCACCGATTACCTGATACAAACTACGGCATTTTCCCCTGAACCATATGCAGGGACGAATGCAGGCATCGGTACCGATGACTTGTGTTACGGACCATTTGCGATCGGTTTTACTTTTTGTTTTTACGGTAATTCGTATACCAATTTCTGGATTGGCGCAAATGGATGGGTAGGTTTCAGCGGTGCTCCGGGTACAGGAGGTTCCGGATATGATCCATGGGTGACCACAACCGTTCCTAATTCAGGAACCGGAACACCCAAGAACTGTATTATGGGACCATGGAGGGATTGGCATCCCGGTGCAGGACCCTCTCCCGGACAATATGTAAAATATACTACCACAGGCACTGCTCCCAACCGCAAATGTGTTGTGACTTATCATAGCATACCACTATTTAACTGTACAGGCACTTATTCCACATTTCAGATTGTGTTACATGAAACAACCAATATTATTGATAACCACCTGATAAATGTAAATGTATGTTCGCAATGGAACAGTGGAAACGGCACCCAGGCTGTTCACAACCAGACCGGCACTCAGGCTAAAGTTGTTACTGGCCGTAATTGTACACCATTCTCAGCCTCAAGTGAAACAAAGCAATTTGTTCCAAACGGACCTATAATTACAAATAGTGTGTCATGGTATGCTTTACCAAATACTACAAATGCTATTGGAACCGGAAACACCATTACAGTATCACCGTCGAGCCCGAGTGGGGTTTATCCGTATTCAGTGACTTACCAGGCTAAAGTTGTTGTTTGTACTAGCATAACAGATAACGTGGTAGTTACTGTAAATCCCTGCGGCTACCTTGACGGAATTACCGATAATGTGGATTGTTACGGTGCCAGTACAGGATCAGCATCGGTTTATATTTACGATGGAATACCTCCTTATACTTATTCCTGGTCAAATGGTGTGATATTGTCCAATACAAATGATAATTCAAGTACAATAACCAACCTGAATGCAGGAAATTACACGGTTACAGTTTCGATGTTCAATGGTGCTTATACCCTCGATACAACTTTTACCATTACTCAAAATCCCCAGATGTCTGTTGCACAACTTGGCACTACTCCTGAAGCCTGTGCCGCAGCAAATAACGGAACATTAACAGTGGAAGTTACAAACGGAACCCCGACATATTTTTATTCTATCGGAAACTTTACCGGTGCATCAAACGAAACCAGTTATCAGTTTACCGGCCTCGATGCAGGTTCTTACATGGTAACAGTAGCCGATACATATGGCTGTCTTACCATGGATAATTTTACTGTTGATGTTTTACCTCAGATGACGTTAAATATCAGTCCGGTTTCTGCTACCTGCCCGGGAGCTCCTGATGGAGCTATAATTGTTAATGTCAATAATGGAACACCTGATTATACTTACTTTTGTACGTTTTCACTTCAGCAACCTACTATTTCAAACTCTTCTTACACCTTTACCGGGATACAGGGAGGAAATTACAATATAAACGTTGTTGATGCAAATGGTTGTGTTGCAGGAGGGGTGACCGTTGTGGGAGAGTTACAGATCACCAGTACAGCTGATGTTGATGATGTAACATGTTATGCAGGACATAACGGTTCTGCATCTGTTCAAATTGCAGGTGGAACTCAGCCATACTCTTACTTATGGTCAACAGGTGGCGCAGGTCCATCAGTAAATTTGCTGTACGCCGGATATTATGCATGTAGCGTTACCGACGCTCATGATTGTGTCATTGTTGTTCCTGTTATTATTGAACAGCCAGACTCGATAGTTATCAGCAGTTCAGTTGATACTACCATGTGTCTGACTGAAACAGCCACTATTTCTTCATTTGCTACAGGAGGAACGTCTCCGTATACTTTTATATGGAACAATGGCCAGAACGGACAATCGATCCAGGTATCTCCAACCAGTACAACATCTTATTTTGCTCATGCTGTTGATGCAAATGGCTGCCTCAGTATCAACTCAGAGGTTACCGTGAGTATTTTTCCGCCAGTTACAATTTATTTATATACTTATATCGATTCTCTATGTGCCGGAGATTCAACAGCAATATTTGCCAACTTCGACGGAGGAAATGGAGGGCCATATAATTGCTTTGTCAATGATTCCCTTGTTGCACTTCCATATTATGTGCACCCGCAGGTAACAACAACATTTACCCTCACAGGTAAAGATACTTGCGGATCACCATCAGGTTCAAACAGTATTATTATTTATATTATGAATGCACCTGGCAGTAATGTACAGGCAATTCCGACCGATGGCTGTGCACCTATGACCGTAACCTTTATCGATCCAAGTCCTGATGAAGGACAGATTTATGTCTGGGATTTCGAGGATCTTGTGGAAAATGGTTATTCTGTTGCCCGTAATCCGGTTTATACCTATGACCATCCCGGACTTTACGATGTTACTCTTACTACAAAATCTACTTTCGGCTGTTATAGTACGGTAATATATACAGATTTTATTAATGTAAAATCCATGCCTGTGGCATCTTTTATCGCTGAACCTTTTACTGCCAGTATTTTTAAACCGGAAATTTATTTTCATAATTATTCTACTGACAATTTTTTGAATACCTGGATTTTTGGTGACGGATACAGTGCTGCATTAAGTGATGTTCAGCATACATACCAGGATACCGGAAGATTCCCGGTGTTGCTTATTGTCCAGAATGTTGAAGGTTGTGTTGATACATTAATTAAATATATCGAGATTACCCCGGAATATACTTTATGGGCTCCAAATGCTTTCAGTCCTCACAGTATTAATGGTGAAAATACAACCTTTATGCCGGTAGGCGCCGGAATTGACCCGGATAATTTCCACCTGATTGTTTATGACAGGTGGGGAGGTAAAGCATTTGAATCGTTTGATATGCACCACGGATGGAATGGAAAACTTATCAGTGGCGACTATGCAAAATCAGGTACTTATAACTGGGTGGTCATTTACAAGGATTATTCAGGAAAAACAAACCAGAAATCAGGAAGTGTAACGCTTATCGATTGATCTGTTACTTTCCCTATCTGACTGAAAAGTTTTTTTAACAATAAAGAAACCCTGTCTGAGTTGATCTGATAGGGTTTCTTATTTATTTGCAATTATATTTCAAATTATCATGTGCTCACAACAAAAAAATATTCATCCTGTTTTTCACTTTATGCTGAAAAGGGAAGACAGGGAAAAGTTAATTGGCCAACGGTCAAAAGTATTGTGGATGACAGGTTTGTCGGGTTCAGGCAAGACAACCATCGCCATTGGCCTGGAACAGGAACTGTACCGAAAGGGATTTATTACCCAGATACTGGATGGAGACAATGTGCGAACCGGGATTAATATGAACCTTGGCTTTTCCAATGAAGACAGATGGGAAAATATCCGCCGTATAGCAGAAGTGTCAAAATTATTTCTCAATTGTGGCATCATCACAATTAATTGTTTTGTTAGTCCGACAAAAGAGATAAGGGAACAGGCAAGGAATATAATCGGGGAAAACGATTTCATAGAAATTTATATTGATTCACCACTTGAGATTTGTGAACAAAGGGATGTAAAAGGTTTGTACAGTAAAGCCAGAGCAGGTAGTATAACTGATTTTACCGGGATTAGTGCTCCTTTTGAACCCCCGGTTGCACCTCACCTTATTATTAATACAGACAAACTTAGTGTTAATGAATCGATTAATAAAATTGTTGATTATCTTTTACCTTTAATCGTAATAAAATAGCAATTTTGCAGCTTATAATAGATTTGACTGTTAATTGTTTTAATGATATTAAGATTAATCTGAGATTTTTCAATTCTTTATGAGAAGATACAACATCAATCATCTGCGCGAACTGGAATCGGAGTCCATTTATGTTATTCGTGAGGTAGCTGCACAGTTCGAAAATCCGGCACTTCTTTTTTCGGGCGGAAAAGACTCTATCGTCTTGGTTCATATGTCTATGAAGGCATTTTTTCCGTCAAAAATTCCTTATCCTTTATTGCATATCGATACTGGTCATAACTTTCAGGAGACATTGGATTACCGTGATAATTTGGTAAAGGATACAGATACAAAACTTATTGTCCGTTATGTACAGGATTCCATTGACAAGGGAAGGGTTATTGAGGAAACTGGTATTAATGCAAGTCGTAATAAACTTCAAACGGTGACTTTATTGGATGCTATTGAAGAACTGAAATTTGATGCGGCAATTGGCGGCGGGCGAAGAGATGAGGAAAAAGCAAGAGCCAAAGAAAGATTTTTTTCCCATCGTGATGAGTTTGGACAGTGGGATCCAAAAAACCAAAGACCTGAACTCTGGAATATCTTTAACGGTAAAAAACATAAAGGTGAGCATTTCAGAGTTTTTCCCATAAGTAACTGGACAGAAATGGATGTTTGGCAATATGTATTGCTTGAAAATATCCAGATGCCCAGCCTCTATTTCAGTCATGAACGCGAAGTATTTATACGTGATGAAATGATGCTGGCAAAATCTGATATTCTAAAACTAAAGCCATTTGAAAAGGTGGAAAAAAAAGTGATCAGATTCAGAACTATTGGAGATATGAGCTGCACCGGTGCTGTTGAATCGAATGCCGGTACAGTTGAAGAAATTATTCAGGAAGTTGCTTCATCAAGAGTTACTGAACGAGGCAGCCGTGCTGATGATAAACGCTCTGATGCTGCAATGGAAGACCGTAAGAAAGAAGGATATTTTTAATTTGAGATTTCGTGATTAATAGGTACGCCGGGGCATGGTGAAAGGAGTAGGGAGTAGGGAGTAAGGAGTAAGGAGTAAGGAGTAAGAAAAGTAACCAATAATAAAACTGATAACGGTAAACAGAGAAATTAATAATGGCAAGAGAGAGGGGTTATTTAAGTATGGAGCTATTACGCTTCACAACAGCAGGAAGCGTGGATGATGGTAAAAGTACCTTGATAGGAAGGTTATTATACGATAGTAAAGCAATATTTGCCGATCAGTTGGAAGCGTTGAGACATGCCAGTGAAAAGAGGGGAGAAGACCGGATAAACCTTGCATTGCTGACCGATGGTTTACGTGCTGAACGTGAACAGGGAATAACCATTGATGTTGCTTACCGTTATTTTGCCACACCTAAGCGAAAATTCATCATTGCCGATACTCCGGGTCATATTCAATATACAAGGAATATGGTAACCGGTGCTTCAACTGCAAATGCTGCAATAATACTCGTGGATGCACGAAATGGTGTTATCGAACAAACAATCAGACATGCTTTTATTGCCTCATTGTTACAAATCCCTCACGTAATTGTGGCGATTAATAAAATGGACCTGGTAAATTTTAACGAAGATATTTTTGAAGAGATCAGGGATAATTTTTCTGCTGAAGCTGCAAAAATGGACATACAGGATATCCATTTTGTTCCTATCAGTGCCCTGCATGGTGATAATGTGGTAAAAAGATCGCAGAATACTGACTGGTATGGCGGACCAACACTGATGTACCTGTTGGAAAACCTTCATATTGGCAGTGATTATAATCATATCGACGCCCGGTTTCCTGTCCAGTATATTATACGTCCGAATAATGATAATTTCCATGATTACCGTGGCTATAGCGGCCGAATGGCAAGTGGAATATTTAAACCAGGTGATTCTGTTAAAATACTTCCTTCAGGTTTTACTACAATAATAAAATCAATTGATAATTTCAATGAAAGACTTGAAATGGCTTTTGCACCCCAATCGGTCACTATTACACTTGATGATGATATTGATATCAGTCGCGGAGATATGATTGTGAGAGAAAATAATGTGCCTAAAATTGACCAGGATATCGATATGATGATTTGCTGGTTAAATGAAAAACCTATGCAATTAGGTGGTAAATATACAGTTAAGCATACTTCTCATGAAGTAAGATGTATAACCAAAGAAATAACCTATAAAATCAATATAACAAATCTAAGCCGTGATGTTGACGATAAAAATATTATGCTCAATGATATTGCAAGAATAAAAATCCGTACTACAAAACCATTGTTTTTCGATCCTTATCGAAAAAACAGGATCACAGGCAGCCTAATTTTAATAGATGAAGCGACCAACGAAACTGTATGTGCCGGCATGATTGTTTAATAATAAGCTTAAAGGTCTTATTGATGCAAAATGAAAATTAAATTGTTGATTATTATCCTTTTTCTTTGCATAGTATTCCTGCAAGGCTATTCCCAGTCGTTAAAGAGTTTTACACCTGAAGATGACAGGTTCCTTGCAGAGTTAAAGGAGTTTCTTGAAAAAAGTGATCGTCCAAAAGCTAAGGATATATTTGAGGAATTTTATAATTTCTGGACAACCATTGGGTTTGCACAATCCGAAAAGACAGACATATTTTATACCTCAAATGCTTTGTTGAAAAAAAAAGCTACTGCTTTTCCTTACTTTGAAAGCTACCTTCGTGCACTTATTGATATTAAAAAAAGCCCTCTTGAAGGGAATGATTATACTGAATGGCAGAATGCCCTGAATTATTATCTCATAAATAAGGAAACTAAACTTAATAAGATTGATTTATTCCTGAATTCAATATCACAGCTTATTACCAGGAATATTCTTTACCAGGCTACAGGTATTAAATGGATATGTAAAAGCAAAAATTATAATTTTCTATTCACTGACAGTGTTTTCAGGGTGGAATTTGATAAGACCGACCTCTTATGTCTTTCAAAGAATGACAGCCTGAATATTTACAATGTTTCAGGTAATTTTTACCCGGTAAAAAAAATATGGATGGGAAAAAGCGGAACTGTTTTCTGGGACCGGGCAGGATTCAGCAGGGATAGTGTTCATGCAGAACTTTATAAATTTTATATTCAACTTTCAAAATCTTCATATGAAGCTGATTCAGCCCGGTTTCTCAACAGGAATTTCTCAAATGAATTTATTCCCGGCAAGGTAGAGGATAAAATAATAGTTTCAGTTAACGAGGACAGAATTTCTTATCCCCGCTTCAATCCTTACAGTAAAATATTGAAAGTTCAAAACCTTTATCCTGAAGTAGATTTTGAAGGTGCATTTTCGATACATGGAGGAAAATTTATTAGCTCAAATAAAAGTGGTGAGTATTCGTACCTGAATATAAAATACAAGGGAAAAACAGTAATGGCTGTTGTCTCAAAATCTTTTATTTTCAAAAAAGACCTGATAATTGGTCAGAACGCTGCGGTCACTATTAGAATTGACAGCGACTCCATTTTTCATCCCGGACTGCTTTTTAAATATTATGCAGCAAAAGGAGAGGTTCAGTTATTACGCAATGGTGAAGGAATGTCGAATAGCCCATGGTTTAATACCTATCACATGGTCGACATGGACGTTGAGTTACTCACATGGAAGATTTCCGAACCTAAGTTGGATTTCGGTACCCTGCGCGGTGGCGAGTTGCGGCCCTCTGTTTTCGAATCGGTCGGTTATTACAGCGGTGAACGTTACAGATTCCTGCAAATGATGGACAAGGAACATCCCTTTGTCTTGATTGCCAGGTATGCCAGAAAAATTAAATCTGATGAATTCACATCCGGAGAGTATTGTGATTATATCAATATGCCATATTCACAGGTTAAACAGCAATTGATGCAACTAAGTTATCTTGGAGTAATATCATACAATGAAGATAATGAACTTATTAAAGTAAAAAAGCGACTTTATACTTACCTGAATGCAAGCTTTGGGAAAACAGACTATGATGTTATCTCTTTCATTTCAAAATCCGGATCACCTGTTAATGCGTCTTTTAGTTTACTAACCTATGACCTGAAAATAACAGGTGTCCCGAAAATTACTCTTAGTGACTCACAGAACGTTTTTATTTATCCGTTGGATGGTAAATTGCTTTTAAAAAAGAACCGGGATTTTGAATTCGAAGGCAAGGTGAGAGCCGGATTATTCGATTTCTTTGGGAAAAAATTTAACTTTAATTATGATTTTTTTAAAATTGATCTTAATAGTATTGATTCACTGATTATCTGGGTTAAAAGTAATGAATACGACGAACTTTCCAGGCAACTGCTTGTAAGAGTAAAAACTGTAATTACTGATGTAACCGGCGATTTATTGATTGATGATCCCCTTAATAAATCGAGTATTAAAAAATTTCCCGAATACCCGGTTTTCAACTGCAAACGAAATTCATACGTGTACTACGATAAGCCCTCAATTCAAAAGGGCGTTTATAAAAGAGACAGGTTTTATTTCCAGGTTTTTCCTTACTCAATTGACAGCCTTAATACCTTTTCTACCCGTGGGCTCGAATTTGCCGGAAATTTTACCTCAGCCGGTATTTTCCCCCAATTTGATGAAAAACTCAGGGTGCAAAAAGATTTGTCGCTTGGATTTGTTCGTTTAACTCCTCCTGAAGGATTTAATGCATATGGCATTAAAGGGATTTATAAAAATATTATCGATTTAAGCAATTATGGCCTTCGTGGTAATGGTGAATTAAAGTACCTTACGTCAACTACGCTCTGTGATAATTTCTTTTTTTATCCTGATTCAATGAATGGCCATGCAACAAAGTTTACCGTCGGAAAGCGAACCTCAGGTGTGGAATATCCGTCAGTAGAAGGTGATAATGTGTATGTCCACTGGATACCTTATGAGGATGAGTTTTTCTGCTATAAAAAGCAATCCCCGTTGTCAATGTACGATAAAGAAGCTATCCTTCATGGTTTTGTAAAGTTACAGCCTACAGGACTGTCTGGAGCAGGCAGGATGGAGTTTGACAAAGCGGAACTTACTTCTGATCTTTTCGAATATAAATCGTCTGTTTTTGATTCCGACAGCTCAATGTTTCACCTTAAATCATCTGATAACGACGATTTTGTTTTTTTGGCTGACAATGTGAACTCACATGTTGATTTTAATGCCAGAAAAGGAAGATTCGAATTGAACGACAGGGAAGCATTTGTTGAATTTCCATATAATATGTACATCTGCTCAATGGATGTATTTAACTGGTATATGGATAAGGAGGAAATTGACATGAGTGTCAGCACACTAGCGGACAAGGACAGACAGATTCAGATACCTGCCGATCCGGCCGACCTGGTCGGAATGGAACTTGACGGTTCAAAATTCATTTCTGTTCATCCTGCACAGGATTCATTGAATTTTATTGCTTCACTTGGCAATTATAAAATTAAAGAACACCTGATTACTACTTACAATGTAAAAACAATAACTGTTGGCGACGCAACTGTGTTACCCGGAGATGGTATTGTTGTTCTGGAAAAGAAAGCAATTATGCGAACCCTTTTCAATGCAAGGATAGTTGCAAATAACGATACAAAATACCATTCGATTTATAATGCTGAGGTAAATATTTTCGGAAAGAAAAACTATTCAGCAACCGGAGATTACGATTATGTTGACGAACTGAATAAAAAGCAAAGAATTCATTTTACCCGGATAGCACTGAACGATTCGTTACGTACTTATGCAGATGGCACAATACCCGATTCGCTTAATTTTACTTTAAGTCCACAATTTATTTTCTGTGGAAATGTGAAACTAAATGCCCATCATGAGTTCCTGAACTTTACAGGTTCTGCGAAAATGACTTATAATTGCAGCAAAATTGCAAATAACCGGGTATGGTTCGACTCAGAAATTGATCCCTCCGGAATAAGAATACCAATTACTCCTGATCCGGTTGATATTAATAAGGATAATCTGGCTGCAGGATTTATTATTACTAAAGATTCAGCACACATTTATACTTCATTCCTGAATAAGCCTAAAAAAAATAGTGATGATAAAGTATTAACATCAAGCGGTTACCTTGTTTATGATAAAAATGCACACGAATACCAGATCGCTGGTAAGGAGAGGCTCGATGATCCGGGCTTGGCAGGTAATTACTTAAGTCTGAATACATCGACCTGTCGTGCCTATGGTGAAGGACCTGTTGATTTGGGCGTGTATACCGGCCAGGTAAAAATAACATCAAGTGGCAGTATATCTCACGATCTGGTTAAGGATAGCGTTGAACTTAGCCTGATGATGACAATGAACTTCTTTTTTCCTAAAAGCCTGCTGCAAATTCTTTCAGAAGCAATTACCCAGGGTTCCGGGCTTGATCCTGCCGATCTTTCAAGTGAAACATATATCAAAGGACTTGAATATCTGATGGGTAATGAAAAAGCAGAAAAAACACTAAAAGACCTCAGTATGTACGGCAAATACCAAAACTTTCCCGATGAACTGGAACGTACACTTGTGTTTACAAATTTGTTCTTTAAATGGAACTCACGTACAAAATCATATGTTTCCGAGGGCAGTCTAAGCATTGGTAACATCATGAAAAATGAGGTGAACCGGAGTGTGGATGGCAAGATAGAATTGTCGAACAAACGAACCGGTAATGAATTTACATTATATTTTGTAATAGGTTACGACAAATGGTTCTTTTTTAATTATAGCCGTAATACACTTGCTGTTCTGTCGTCAGATGAGAATTTTAACCAGACACTCCGGGAGATTAAACCTCAAAACAGGAAAAACGAAGAAAAAGGAGAACCTCCTCTTTCGATAATTTCTGCAACCGACAGAAAACGAAGGGACTTTCTCAGGAAATTCAATATTGAAGAACAAATGGAGGAAAAAGAAGATAGCAGCGAATAGACTTTTTCTTCAATATGAATAACCCGGATAATAAATTGGATTACTTTTTCCGGATTTTTCCGTTTGAAATATCATTAAATATAGAAAATTTAATCTGTTTTTAATTAAATTATTAAGGTTTTTGAAGGAATTGATACAACAATAGATAATTTTGTAATATTATTTAACCTTATTTTATTCTATCGAAAATAGTATTGTTTAATTATTTATTAAGTTAAAATCCATATTAATATGAAAGCTTTTACCAGAATTTCAATTTTAGGGGTACTTACCGTATTTTTACTGTATTCATGCAGCAATAACAAAGGTTCAGCACTAAAACTCAGCGGCGATGATGCTAAGGACATAATCGGAATATGGAAAAGCGAAGGCTCAAAAAAAACACTTTGGATCGATTTCAGGCCAGATGGTCTTTATGACCAGGGATTTCCCGGCGAAGTCAAAGAACAGAACCAGCCATATGAGTTAAACACATCAAATAAGCAATTGGTATTAAAATCGGAAAAGGGCGACAGGACCTTTTCATATAAATTCGAGGATGATTTTTTAATTATTACCCTCCAGGGTAAAGACAGGGCAATTAAGTTTGAAAAAGTCAATGTTCGCCCGACCGGGAAATGATTTTAATATCTTTTCATTTATTATCCTTTCTGATTTACTATCTTTTTATTTCTTTTATTCTTTCAGACTACTATGATTATTGTCATTTGATATTTGCATATTTTTGTATCTTCATCCTGAAAAATTTAATTAATTTGCCGATAAATAGTATCTTAAAGTTTATTCATAACCAAATAGTATTCCATCATGGCAAAAAAAAGACTGAATTTTAATTTTGACAAGCTGGTATTTCAATGGCTTATCGTACTCCTTCTGGTATATATGGTTGTTCGTTTATGGCTTGATTCATCATATTCGCCTGATTTTGAAGCCTATTGTCCTTTTGGTGGAATGCTTGCACTATCGAGCTACCTGGAAAGTAACACATTAGCATGTTCAATGACCAGTATGCAGATAGCTTTTGGGGTAATTCTTCTGGCAGGCGTTTTATTGTTCAGTAAATTGTTTTGCGGATATCTTTGTCCTGTTGGGATATTTACCGAATGGTTGGGTAAACTGGGTGAAAGAATTAAATTCAGGTTGACAATTACCGGTCTGGCTGATCGGTTGCTCAGGGTTTTAAAGTACGGACTGCTTTTTATAACATTTTATTTTACTATTAAATCGAGTGAATTGTTCTGCAAACAATATGATCCATACTATGCAATATTTTCATGGTTTAGTAGTGATGTAAACATGGTTTTTGCAATCATTTCAATTTCAATAATGTTACTTGGTGCAATTTTCCTTAGACAATTCTGGTGCAAGTATCTTTGCCCATTAAGTGCTATATCGAATATTTTTTCATTCCTTATCACTTCATTGATTATTGTTGCATTATATATCATTCTTATTTTGCTGGGAGTACCTGTTAACTGGGTATATCTTCTTGCTGCACTATGTTTGTTTTCGTTTGTTCGGGAAGCTGTAAAGATGGAAATCCATTATTTTCCGATGTTAAAAATTACCCGGCATGAAGAAGTATGTATTGATTGTAACCTTTGTACGAAAGCCTGTCCTCAGGCAATTGATGTGGCTAAAGTTAAATGGACGGTTAAGCACATTGATTGCAACATGTGTTCCGATTGTATAGCAAAGTGTCCGGCAGAGGGTGCATTGAAAATAAATAAAAGAAAAATATACAGGTTTCCTGCGTTAATAATAATCGTCCTTCTGGCAGCAGGTCTGTTTATTGGTTCTACTTTTGAACTTCCTACAGTTAATGTCAGGTGGGGTACCGGTGAAGAAATTGACAGGGCTGCGGTATACGAGCAATCAGGAATAAAAAACGTAAAATGCTTTGGCAGTTCCATGTCTTTTGTCGAACAGATGAAAAAAGTTAAGGGCGTGCTTGGTGTCGAAACATTTACAGGTTCACGGTCAGTAAAAATATTCTTTGATCCTGCCATACTTGACACAGCCAAAGTTAAAAAAGCAATCTTTACCCCCGTGAAATATATGCTGAATTATCCCGATTCACTCACCACTACTGTAAAATATTTCAGGTTCGGTATTGACCGCTTTTTTGATAAGTATGATTCATTTTACCTTACACGATTACTCGAAAATCAGAAAGGTATTTTTGGATTTACCACTGACTTCGGTGAACCAGTCATTGTTTGTGTTTATTATGATGATAAAGTCTTTAACCCCGATTATCTGAAACCGATTGTAGAAAGCAGATCCGTGACCTATGAGGCAGATAACCAGATGTATACTGAACCTGTTAATTTCAGGTATATTCCTTTGGGTTATGAAAAAATGGATATAACCATAAGTGATTTAAAAAATCTGATGTTCGAACCTTATTACGACTCATTCAATCACTTTGAAGATTATTCACAAAGTGAAATAAAAGTGTATGTTATTGAAATGCCGCAGGCTGCCGATCCGCTCTTGAAGCGCTGGCTTCCTTACCTTGAAAGCCATATTTCGAAAGATACAGGCATAATTGCATTTGAAACAGTATTGCCTGCTGATGTTCCCTTTGCCAATATTTATTTCGTGGAAAAAATTACTTACCCCGAAAAAATATTTGCATCCCTTAGTAAGGATTCCCTTTTAATAACCTACCGAAACGGAGAAAAGGAAAAAGTAAAAAATCCCTATCATTTTATAAAAGGCGGAATGATAATGAAGCCTGAATAAAATAAGATCAGGAAGGATGGTCTTCATGGAATTTTTTCAGCCGGTACTCAAGGTCGTTAAACTGGCTGCGCTTGACCTGTGAAACACATGCCCGTAGGCCTTCTTTCCTTTCACTCCCTGTAATATCAAGAGATATGGCGCTGATTCCATAATATAACAGTTCTTCCGCAAGCTGAATTCCACTGAATCCGGGATAAGCAAACGTGAAATAAAAACCATCGGCGATAGGCTGGTCGATATCGGTATCATAAACAATGAAGAATCCGTTATCTGTAAAGTATTTCTTCATAATTTTTGCCCTTTCACCGTACTCTTTCACATCATCAATAAAATGATAAGTTCCATCGTTGGCTGCTTTAAGCATAGCATGAAGTGCATATTGTCCTGAGTGGCATGTACCTGATGAAATTGAATAAACGGCTCCGTATATCATTGCATAGCCAAAAATGTCAGAACTGAAGTACCTCCTGAGGTCAGGGAAACGGCGATCGAACAATTTATCGGATATAGCCATTATTCCTATTCGCTGTCCGGCATAACTAAATGCTTTTGAGCTTGATATGAGTAAAATGTAATTACCTGTATAGTTGGCAACACTGGGTTGGTAGGGCGGTAAGCCAGGTTTTGAGTAATCTTTCCTGAAATCCATTGCAAAATAAGCCAGGTCTTCAACAACTACCACATCATACTTTTCAGCAAGTTCAGCAACGATTTTTAATTCTTCATCTGTAAAGCAAATCCAGGATGGGTTGTTGGGATTGGAGTAAATTATTGTTGAAATATTACCTTTTGAAAGAAAATATTCCATCTTTTCCCTTAGTTTAGTACCACGGTAATTATATACATCAAATGTCTCGTATTTAAGTCCGAGTACATGGTGCTGTTGTTTCTGAACAGGGAACCCGGGATCAATAAACAAGGTAGTGTCTTTTTTTATTTCCCTCCTGCAAGATACCAGAAATGATGCAAAAGCACCCATCATCGATCCGACAGTTGGAATACAATGAGAGGGCTGGACGCCAATATTAAGAAATAGTTTTACAAATCTGGAAGCTTCGGTTTTCAAATCGTCAACACCCTCAATCATTGGATAAATGGAGGCTACTCCATTTCTGAGGGCTTTAATTTCTGCTTCAGTTCCAATTTCAGAAGGGCTTAATCCTGGTACACCCATTTCCATACGGATATATTTATCACCGGTTTCTTTTTCAATAACGTTGATCAATCGTACAAGTTCGCGGATTGATGCTCTTCCAACTACCGGCAGGCCGCTTTCCACAATCTTTGATTTTACTGCCGTATAATTTATGGGTGTGTTTTTCATAAAATATTTATTTTGATAAATTATTTAACGTAAGTGATTAAAGTAAATACTCCAGGTAAAAAATGTAAATCAAATTTATGTTTTGTGAAATAATACTTATAAAACAATGCTTTTTGCTATTATTTATTGCCTTGGTGCAAAATATTACTTTTTACATTAAGACATGATTTATCTGCAATATTAATCATTTTGTAAATGAAAAAACAGCAGAATAAAATATGTTTTGGAAAATATGAAAGGCAGAATATTTATGGCCTGAGTCTACTGAAAATAATCAGAGAATAAATAAAAAAAGGTAAGAACCCGGATATGCTCTTACCTTTTTTAATATTGTAATAAAGTATATTTATTGCTTATGCCTGGGTTCGTCAGAAACCGTAAGCTTTTTCCTCCCTTTTGCCCGACGGGATGCTAATACCCTTCGGCCATTTGCAGTAGCCATTCTTTCCCTGAATCCATGTTTGTTTTTCCTTTTTCTGTTCGAGGGCTGAAATGTTCTTTTCATTGCTGTAATAATTTAATTTGTCACTATTATTTTCGGAGTGCAAAAATAGCACTATCTTTTTAACCGGCAAAACATTTTTAAATATTTTATCTTTGACCGTTTGTATTATTGTTAAAATTTATACTTTTGCAGTCCCAAAAGTTTTTGTAAACGATAATAATTATAGCGATGTATGCAATAGTAGAAATAGCAGGTCAACAGTTTAAGGTTGAGAAAGATAAGAATATTTATGTTCATCGTCTTGAAGCCGAGGAAGGAGCAGCAGTTGATTTTGAAAAAGTCCTTCTGGTTGACCAGGATGGCGAGGTAAAGGTTGGGAAGCCGGTTGTAGAAGGGGCAAAGATATCTGCATCAGTGGTATCGCATGTAAGGGGAGATAAAGTTACTGTCTTTAAAAAGAAGAACAGGAAGGGTTACCAGATCAGGAACGGTCATCGTCAGGACTTTACACAGATAAAAATTGAAGATATTGTATTACAGTAAAATAAAAAATCATGGCACATAAGAAAGGGGCAGGTAGTTCCCGTAACGGAAGAGAATCGCACAGTAAGCGTTTAGGTTTGAAGATATATGGCGGACAAATTGCTAAATCGGGCAATATTATTGTAAGACAGAGGGGAACAGTACATAACCCCGGATTAAATGTCGGGATTGGAAAGGATCATACTTTATTCGCATTAACTGACGGGATTGTTGTTTTTAAGAAGAAAAAAGACAATCGTTCATATGTATCGGTTATGCCTGTTGAACAGCATGCTGTTCTTGAAACCGAAACAGCAAAAATTACTGAAGAAGCCGTTTAGGAAGTCTTTACAAGCTTTTTTTGAGTCTCCTGTTTTTTACTTGCGAAAGAAAGATCAGGAGATTTTTTTTATATTTATTTTGTAGTGTGTAAAAATTTATAAACTGATGCTAAGTCTTAAATTTATTCAGGAAAACAAGGAGAAAGTCATAGAGGGGTTAGCAGTAAAGAATTTCGATGCTTCCGGGATCATTGAAATAGTTACTTTGCTTGATAATCAGAGAAAACAAACTCAAAGCAGTCTGGACAATACCCTTGCTGAAATTAACAATATCTCAAGGAATATCGGTATACTCATAAAAAGTAATAAAACTGGTGAAGCTGAATCCGCAAGAAAACAGACGACCGAATTGAAAGAAAAGTCGAAAGAACTGGGGCAAAGGATTTCCGAAATTGAAAATGAACTTCATAATACACTTATCCAGATTCCAAATATACCACATTCAACGGTTCCGGCAGGTAAAGGTTCAGCCGGTAACCTGATTGTAAGGGAAGGTGGAGTTATTCCCCGGCTTGAAGATGGTTCACTCGCACACTGGGACATTGCCAAAAAATACAACATTATAGATTTTGAACTTGGTAATAAACTTACAGGTTCAGGATTTCCGGTTTATAAAGGAAAAGGGGCAAGGCTGCAAAGGTCATTGATCAGTTTTTTTCTGGATGAAGCTGTTTCTGCCGGTTATTCTGAGGTGATTCCTCCATTATTGGTTAACGAAGATTCGGGTTTTGGGACAGGTCAGTTACCCGATAAGGAAGGTCAGATGTATTATGTTTGTTTGGATAATTTTTACCTTATTCCTACTGCTGAAGTTCCTGTTACTAATATTTACCGTGATGTAATACTTAGCGCTGCAGAATTTCCGGTAAAAACAACGGCTTATACACCCTGTTTTAGACGAGAAGCTGGTTCGTACGGGAAAGATGTCCGGGGACTAAACCGGTTGCATCAGTTCGATAAGGTTGAAATTGTTGTAATTGAGCACCCTGATCGTTCGTACATTGCATTGGAAAACATGGTTAATCATGTCGAGAACCTGGTGCAGAAACTTGGTCTTGCCTACAGGATTGTGAAATTATGTGGTGGAGATATGAGTTTTACTTCAGCGATGACATATGATTTTGAAGTATATTCTGCCGGACAGGATAAATGGCTGGAGGTAAGCTCTGTGTCTAATTTTGAATCATTCCAGGCTAACCGGCTTAAGCTTCGTTTCAAAGATGAAGGAGAAAAAAAAACACGGCTTGCACATACACTTAATGGCAGTGCTCTTGCGCTACCAAGAATTGTTGCGGCATTACTTGAGAACAATCAGACTTCTAAAGGGATAATAATCCCCAGGTGTCTTATTCCTTATACTGGTTTTGAAATTATTGATTAATCCGTATTTCAGGTATTTTTATCAAAATAATCTAACATGGCTCTGATAAAAACCGTTAGAGGATTTACTCCGCAGTATGGAAAAAACTGCTTTCTGGCTGACAATGCTGTCATTATAGGAGATGTAATAATGGGTGACGATTGTACTGTCTGGTTTAATGCAGTCGTTCGTGGTGATGTTCATTATATTCGTATTGGTAATAATGTAAATATTCAGGATTGCGCTGTAATACATGGGACATATGAAAAATCAGCAGTAAATATTGGTAATAATGTATCCATTGCACATAGTGCAGTGGTACATGGTTGTACAATTCACGACAATGTCCTGATAGGTATCGGTGCCATTATTTTAGACGATGCAGTTATTGAAAGTAATTCCCTGATTGCAGCAGGAGCGCTTATTTCAAAAGGTACAAGGGTGGAACCGGGAAGTGTCTACGCAGGAGTACCTGCAAGGAAAATAAAAACAGTAAGCCCTGAGCTGCTCGAAGGTGAAATAATGCGTATTGCCAGCAGCTACATTAAGTATGCTGAATGGTTCCGTTCAGCATGAATTTACTGAATCCCTGTATTGTTTTCATAATTATTTGTAATTTCATCCTTCAGTTAAAAACCAATAATTGAACTTCATGATCATGAAAAAAGAAATGAAGAAGAAGCAGGTGAAAATAACCAGAGAGTCAAAAACAAAAAACATTCCTCATGAAAGTTATATAGCATTCCTTATTATCATGGCATTTGCTTTTATTTTATACGGGAATACTATTTTACATGATTATGCGCTTGATGATTCATATGTAATTACTGAGAATGATTATACACAAAAAGGTATTGGTGGTATAGGTGACATTTTTACCAAAGATTTTTTTTCTGGCCGTTATGATAAATATGGTAAAAACGAGAATATTGTCACAGGCGGAAGATACAGGCCATTATCAGTGGTAACATTTGCAATTGAATACCAGTTTTTCAAGAAAAGTCCTCATATAAGCCACTTAATTAATATTTTATTATATGGCTTTACCTGCATTATTTTATACCGGGTTTTACAAAAACTGTTTCGAAAATATACCGGTGGTCAGAAATGGTACCTGTCATTTTCTTTTATTGCAACAATTCTGTTTATTTCACATCCTTTACATACCGAAGTTGTTGCAAATATCAAGGGCAGGGACGAGATAATGTCATTGTTGGGGTCACTGCTTACCCTGCTGACAGTGCTTAAATTTCTTGAATCGGAAAAGTTAAAGTACCTGGTATACAGTTTTATATTTTTCTTTCTAGGACTGTTATCAAAAGAGAACACTATTACCTTCCTTGCCGTTGTTCCGCTTTCTGTGTATTTTTTCACCTCAGTTACAATTAAGAAGAACCTGTCGGCAATAATACCTGCAGTTATTGCTGCTCTTCTCTTTCTTGGGATACGGCAGTCGGTTCTGGGTTCTAATACGGGTGAGGTTGAAAAGGAACTAATGAACAATCCTTTTCTTAATACAGGTTTTGCTGATAAATATGCCACCATTTTCTACACATTGGGATTATATATAAAGTTGCTTATCTTTCCTCATCCTCTTACATTTGATTATTATCCCTATCATATTCCAATTATCACCTGGGCAGATCTCAGGGCAATTATTCCTCTGATAGTTAATATTGCGCTGTTTGTTTATGCTGTATTCGGGATGAAAAAAAAGAATCCGGTTTCTTACAGCTTGTGGTTGTATTTTGCAACACTTTCAATTGCATCAAACCTGTTGTTTCCGATAGGTGTTTTTATGAACGAACGATTTGTTTTTGCATCATCCATAGGTTATTGTATTATACTTGCTTATGTCACGACTGTCAAACTACCTGTTATTATAAAAGACAAAAATTTATTCCGGATAATTTTGGCAAGCTTTGTTGGTGTCATCCTTATTTTGTATTCAGTTAAAACAATCAGCCGGAATTTGGCATGGAAGGATAATAAGACTCTTTTCAGTACTGATGTTGTGACATCATCAAACAGTGTAAAAAGCAATTCCGGGCTGGGTGAGCTACTTTATCATGAGGGAGAAAAGGTCACAGATATTAAAGCCAGGAAAGAAATCCTTAAGCAGTCAATAAAATATCTTGACAAGGCTGTCAGTATTCATCCCGATTATGTAAATGCTCTCATCTTGCTTGCGAATGCATATTTCGAATATAACCGGAATACCGATACAACTCTGATGTATTATATGAGAATATTGCGGGTAAGCCCAAAATTCCAGGATGTTTACACTAATTTACCGGTTGTGGTAAAAACAATTCCCGAAATAGATAAAAGAATAAAATTTTACGAAGAAGTATATTCAATAAATGAGGATCGCCCGGATGTATGTTATGAGTTAGGATTGTTATATGGTAAAGATAGGAAAGATTATCAAAAGGCCATATTTTATTTAGAGAGATCGGTATCCCTCAATACTTCAAATAGTGACGTATTCAACAGCCTGGGAATGGCTTACGGAATGTCAGGGAACCTGAAAAAGGCGCTTGAAAATTTTCAGAAAGCTGATGCTCTGAAACCAAACGATAAACAGATAATGACAGGCCTGGGGATAACGCTGCAACAGTTAGGTGAACTGCAAAAAGCAAAATATTATTTTGATAAAGTCAACAGTATGTATTGATTATAATTTCAAAACCCTATTTCAGAATTATCTGTTTTTTGTCGAAATATTTTGCAAGCATCCTGATGACTACTTCCATGACTGTATCATTTGTGTAAGGCTTTGAAATATAGTCATCCATTCCTGCTCTGATGCACTTTTCCTTATCTGTTTTTAAAGCATCTGCCGTTATCGCAACTATCGGAGTATATTTAGAAATATTTTTTTCGAATTCCCTGATTGAATTTGTAACTTCAAAACCATCCATTTCCGGCATATGAATATCGAGTAAAATCAGGTCAACTGAATTTTCATGATATTTATCCAAGGTTTCTTTTCCGTTACATGCTTCAATAATTTTCAACCCGGCCTGGGATAACATTTCCCGCATAATTAGCATATTCATCTCATTATCTTCTGCTACCAGCACAGTTGCAGTCTCTTTTGATTCAGTTGATTTTGAGATATTATTTTTATGTATTTCAGCAAGTTTATCAAGAAAGTCTGTCTGGCTGAGAAAATAATTTCATGAAGTTCTTCAATTTTAAGGGGTTTTGTAAGTATTTTATTGATTCCGAGAAGCCTGCATTTTTCCAGTATATTATCCTTATCCACTGAAGAGAACATCATTATCAATGGTTCGTTAGGCAGGTCAAATTCATTAAGTATTCTGGAAGCAACGGTGAGGCCATCCATATCCGGCATTTGAGCATCTAGAATAATTAAATCGTACAGCCTGCTTGTCTGAAGCGAGGTGTTGATCTTATCTATGGCCATATTACCGTTATTGCACAAATCGCAGACTATACTCCAGTGTCCTAAAATTTCACCAAGAATTCTTAAATTAGTATTGTTATCATCAACTATTAGCGCATGTTTGATCGGGCCATATTTTTTTACAAGCACCGGTTTTTGCTCTTCAGAAATATTTAGAGTCAAATAGTACGAAAATGCGCTTCCTTTTTCAGGTTCGCTGGATACTTTGAGATCCCCTCCCATAATTGTGGCAATTCTCTTTGATATAGTGAGCCCCAATCCTGTTCCCCCGAAGCGACGGGTCATTGAACCATCAGCCTGGGTAAAACTGTCAAAAATGATCTGTTGCTTATCTAATGGAATACCAATTCCTGTATCTTTTACGGTAATAACCAGTGAAAGTAGCTTGTTGTCATCAACCTGGGTATTAGCATCTTTTTTCACTGATATAAGTATTTCACCGGAGGAGGTAAATTTTTCAGCATTGCTGAGCAGATTCACCATCACCTGCCTTATCCGGACTGAATCACCGGTAACGATTCTTGGTAAATTTGATTCATATTCAAAAAGTAATTCGATGTTCTTGTCATAACATTTTGTACAAATCAGGTTCATGGCCTTTTCTATAAGGTCGTATAAGTCAAATACCGAATTGTAAATCTCCAGTTTACCTGCTTCAATTTTAGAAAGGTCAAGGATCTCATTTATTATATCCAGCAAAGTATATGCTGAGTACTTGATGTTTTCAATGTAATTAAACTGTTGTTTATTCAGCTCTGTCATCAATACAAGATCTGTCATTCCGATTATTCCATTCATTGGAGTCCTGATTTCGTGACTCATGTTCGCGAGGAATTCAGTTTTTGCATTATTGGCTTTTTCTGCAATATTACGCGCTATAATAAGTTGTTCTTCAGTGTGTTTGCGTTTTTTTAAATAAAATTGTGAAATGAGAAATATAATCAGAATAAGTGCCGTAATAATAATTACAATGCTCTGATTCTTGTGGATATTTGAAATCCATTCAGTTGCTTCAATATCAACTCCCAGCACATACTTGACATTTCCTGTTACCGGTTCTGTAACTGGTACCAGGGCGGATATAAATGTTCCCCATTTATCTGTTTCGGGTTCGGTGGTTAGAGGTGTTCCTGTCCGAAACGCAGACATTAATGATTCTGTTGTGTCGGTATAAATTTCACCCGGCTGTGCCAATGGTTCTGATGATCCTGCAAGTGTGTAACGTTCAGGTTCCGAATCAACATAGAAAAAAACGTTTCCATCCCTGATCCCCATCAGGTAAATGTAACGAATAGTTTTTGACGCATTTCCTGTACTAATAAGGTTTTCCTTTAATTCATGATATTCGGGAATGTTAACATCATTGGCACTTCCTTCTAACGACAAAATAATTCTTTCACTGATAGAAGAATTTATCATTGTTGCTGTTTCGATTAAATTATTTTGTTCTTTATGGCCTGTGTAATTACCAATTATAAAAATTGCAAATGCACCGGAAATAAGGATAATCATTATCCCGATAATTAACCATAGTCCGGAAAATTGTTTTAGTATTTGAGTAATAATCCTCATATTCAATATAATAAAATTTTTGGTAGAAATATTTTAGTCGTCACCGAAAAGTCAGTTTATAGCAATTGTGGTATATATAAAAATTTTGCCCCCGGTCAGACTCTTTAAAATATTTAACAATAAGGCAAAAATAATTAATAATAACGAAGATGCAATAGTATAACTGTAATTTGAAACCAGCAGCCTATTTACTCTTTTAAGCAATGAGATAAATTTAATGAGAAGCATGACAGCGACTGATTAGTTTTTCTTTAAAATAAAAAGTGCAGAAGATATTATAATGATTATCATCCCACCTGTTATGCTTAAAACATCCGGGATTTCCGACCATATTAAAAACCCCAGAAATGCAGAAAAAAGAATATTTGTATAATTATAGATGACTATCTCAGAGGCATTTGCAAGCCGGTATGCAAATGAAAGACCATATTGACCAAGTGTTGCGAACAAACCTGCCGCCACAAGATAAATTGTCTGATCAGCAGTTGGAATAACAAAGTTGAATAATGAAAAGGGGATGATGATAATAGTTGAAAACACAGAAAAGTAAAATACAATTGTTAAAGGATTTTCCTTATTATTAAGATACCTTACTATGGTATATGCTATTCCTGATGCAATAGCCGACATAAATCCTGCTAAAGCAGGTAATACCTGCAAATCAAATCTGGGTTTGATAATCAGGAGTGAGGCAATAAAAATGATAATCAAAACAGGTACCTGCCACTTTGATAATTTTTCCTTCAGGAAAATGGCTGCAAGTACAGTTACGACAAACGGAGAGAGGTTGTTAAGCATAGATGCATCAGCAAGATACAAATTGCTTATTGCATAAAATGATAATATCATGCCAAAAGTGCCAAATAATGCACGGCTGAATAAGTACGGCCGGTTTTCTTTTTTACCGAACAGGCTTTTACCAGCGCTTTTTATTGTGAAGAAAGAAATTATCAGGCTGATAATATTTCGGAATAGTACCTTTTCAAATATAGGGATATCTCCTGATTTTTTTACCATGACTGCCATTATAGAAAATGACAGGGCAGTAAACAACATAAGGATTATTGCTTTTGATTTATCAGACATTTAAGTAAAAGATTCGGACATTCAATTGTTCATCTGATGGCAATAAGCCTTCGAACATTCATGCTGTCCTGTTGTCATGATTTCGGAATTCAAAAATATGTGAACCATTTCAGGAATGTAAAACCGATAAAAATAAAAAACCCTACCGAAGCAGGGAGTTTTATTTTGTCAGGCCTGGGCTGTTTGGCCGCCAAAATTGGTTGGCATTATAGGACCGCCTGATATTGCTTTAATTGGTCCGTTTACTGATTCAAATTTGGCAATATTTTCTTTCATAGCCAGATATAATCGTTTTGTGTGCTCAGGAGTAAGTACAATTCTTGATTTTACTTTTGCTTTCGGTATTCCTGGCATCATACGGATAAAATCGATAATAAATTCAGACTGTGAATGAGTAATTACTGCAAGATTAGAATAAATGCCCTGTGCAGTCTCTTCATCCAGTTCAATATTTAACTGGTTTTGATTTGCGTTCTCGGTCATACTGATAAAATTGATAATTTCAAAAAAATATTATTCTGGTAATTTCTGATAATAAAGAACTGTTACACCGCTTAAAGATTATCCGTCAATAAGTGCCTGCATTTCTTTACGTTTGGAACTCATTAGTGATTCGTATTCTTCTTTTGAACCGACAACGATTTTTTCGTATTCGCGCAGTCCTGTCCCGGCAGGAATAAGATGTCCGCATATCACGTTTTCCTTAAGGCCTTCAAGGGTGTCGATTTTCCCATTAATAGCCGCTTCATTCAAGACTTTTGTAGTTTCCTGGAATGATGCCGCCGACATAAAGCTTTGAGTCTGTAAAGCAGCACGTGTAATACCCTGAAGAACCTGGCTGGATGTTGCAGGTTTTGCATCACGTGCAACAATCGGTTTCATATCTTTCCTCTTCAGGAGTGAGTTTTCGTCGCGAAGTTTGCGTGCGGTAATAATCTGGCCGGGTTTAACTGAGGTTGAACTACCTGAATCGATCACTACCATCTTTCCGAAAATATCATCGTTTTCTTCAAAGAAATCCCATTTGTCAACAATCTGTCTTTCGAGAAATCTGGTATCACCCGGATCAATTATTTCAACTTTACGCATCATTTGCCTGACGATAATTTCAAAATGTTTATCGTTGATTTTTACTCCCTGCAGACGATAGACTTCCTGAATTTCATTTACAATATATTCCTGCACTTGTGTCGGGCCTTTTATTGCCAGGATATCTGAGGGTGTAATTGCACCATCGGATAATGGTATACCGGCTTTAACGTAGTCGTTCTGCTGCACAAGTATCTGTTTTGTTAAAGGAACCAGGTATTTTTTCACTTCACCGGTCTTTGATGTTATGATAATTTCACGGTTTCCTCTCTTAACCTTTCCATAAGTTACTTCACCATCAATTTCTGATACAACTGCAGGGTTTGAAGGGTTTCTTGCTTCGAAAAGCTCTGTAACTCTTGGAAGTCCACCTGTTATGTCGCCTGCTTTTCCTAAAGCACGGGGGATTTTTACAATAACCTGGCCTTTACGGACTTTTTCTTTCTGATCAATTATGACATGGGCTCCAACCGGAAGATTGTAGCTGTTCAAAACTTCATCAGTTCCTGAGAGCACCTTTATTTCCGGGTTCTTTGTCTTGTCCCTCGATTCAATTATAACTTTCTCACGGTAACCTGTTTGTTCGTCAGCTTCCTCTTTAAATGTTATTCCCTCGATTAAACTCTCGAAATTAACAATACCGGTCGATTCAGAAATTATAACCGCATTGTACGGGTCCCATTCGCAGAGTACTTCACCTTTTTTTACAAACTGACCGTTTTGAACATAAAGTTTTGATCCATAAGGGATAGGTGCAGTAGTAAGAGTAATGTTTGTATTTTTGTCTATTATTCTGAGTTCAGCTAAACGCCCGATTACAATCTGCATCTGGGTTCCTTCATCAGATGTGTATTCTACCGAACGGAGTTCATCGATATCAACCATGCCATCATAACGGGCATTTATGCTTGATTCGGCTGCGATATTACCGGCAATACCTCCTACGTGGAAGGTTCGCAGGGTAAGCTGAGTACCTGGCTCACCAATCGACTGTGCTGCTATTACACCAACTGCTTCTCCGTTTTGAATCATTCTTCCTGTTGCAAGGTTACGGCCATAACATTTACTGCAAACACCTTTCTTCGATTCACAGGTAAGTACCGAACGAATTTCAACATGCTCGACAGGTGAATTCTCAATTGCCTCACATACATCTTCAGTCAATTGGTTCCCTGCACTTATAATCAGTTCTCCGCTTATTGGATGGTAAATATCATGAACGGTTGTTCTTCCTAATATTCTATCGTATAATGATTCTACAACTTCCTCATTATTTTTAAGTGCCGTGGCAATCAATCCGCGTAATGTTCCGCAGTCGTCTTCGGTAATGATAACATCCTGTGAAACGTCAACAAGACGTCTTGTAAGGTATCCGGCGTCTGCAGTTTTGAGTGCAGTATCAGCAAGACCTTTTCTGGCACCATGGGTAGAAATAAAATACTCGATTACCGACAAACCTTCTTTAAAATTCGAAAGAATGGGGTTCTCAATGATCTCAGCACTTGTTGCACCGGATTTCTGGGGTTTAGCCATAAGACCTCTCATTCCGGACAACTGCCTGATCTGTTCCTTTGAACCTCTTGCACCGGAATCAAGCATCATATACACAGGATTGAACCCATCTTTACTCGATGAGAGTTCTTTCAGAAGAATCTGTGTAAGTTTTGCGTTGGTATGTGTCCAGATATCGATAATCTGGTTGTATCGTTCGTTATTTGTAATAAAACCGTTATTATAGTTTTCCATTACCTCATCAACCTGGGAGTAACCTTCGTTTATTAATTCCTCTTTATGCAAAGGAACAATAACATCATCAAGGTTAAATGACAATCCACCCTTAAAAGCCATGTTGAAACCAAGGTTTTTAATATTGTCAAGGAAATCGGCTGTCTGAGAGGTACCTGCTTTTTTAAGAACTTTGCTGATAATATCGCGAAGGGATTTTTTTGTAAGAAGTTCATTAATGTAACCAACCTTTTTGGGAACATGCTGGTTGAAAAGAATTCTGCCAACGGTTGTTTCAATTACTCTAACTGTTTCAATATCATCTACAATGTCATTAGTTTTAACTTTAACCAGTGCGTGCAGATCAACCTTCTTTTCATTATATGCGATAATGGCTTCTTCGGGTGAATAAAATGAAAGACCTTCTCCGTTCACTTTAAAATCAGGTGTACTTTTTCTGGCCTTGGTAATATAGTAAAGTCCGAGCACCATATCCTGGGAAGGAACCGTAATAGGTGCACCGTTTGCAGGATTAAGAATATTGTGGGAAGCAAGCATCAGAAGCTGAGCTTCAAGGATAGCAGCATTCCCGAGAGGAACATGAACCGCCATCTGATCACCATCGAAGTCGGCGTTGAAAGCTGTACAAACCAAAGGGTGCAACTGGATGGCCTTTCCTTCAATAAGTTTGGGCTGAAATGCCTGAATACCCAAACGGTGAAGGGTAGGAGCACGGTTTAGTAATATCGGGTGACCTTTCAAAACATTTTCAAGAA
>Ga0247841_10001568_pt1 | contig 50295 bp, 41 predicted proteins | sample LaCruzMarch2015__2_FD_192410 | JGI IMG/M metagenome (GOLD analysis project Ga0247841, IMG submission 192410) | Freshwater microbial communities from meromictic Lake La Cruz, Castile-La Mancha, Spain - LaCruzMarch2015_18m | ecosystem: Environmental > Aquatic > Freshwater > Lake | place: Spain... | reverse complement strand
TGGTTAGTATTATAATTATAACCAATTTATTTAAAACTGTACTTACGGATTTTCACCACAAAGATCACAAAGCGCACAAAGAACTCACCAAGAATGTCGAACGAAGCCGGCTCCGGCGGCCCAGACCAGCGCGGGCAGCCACGCTCGCCCAGGTGGACCCGGACCCGCAGGCAGGCGTACGCGCCCCGGCAGCGGATAAAAAAGCCCAGACGGCTATCGCCGCACCTAAATCATTTGCACATTTCTCTTCTGCTTGACCTTCTCGTACAGCTTTCGATCCATGGTCAGCAGTGGGGCATTCTTCCTTTCTGAAGCTGCCAGAAAGAGTGAGTCGTAAAAAGCAATCTTGTCTTCAACAGCAATTCGATATGCCTCCCTGATCAGGCCGCTCGCCCGGATCATGGTACAAGCCTCAGAAATAAAGCCCATGCATTCCTGGAGGGCAGAAAATGTCAGCTCAGGGTCTTCACGAAAATGAACCACACGTTTCCAGGCGACATTGCCCACCTCCGCCATCGACAGATCCAGAGCCATCAGATTCATCTCGGCAATGGCATCCGCAGCTTTCTCAGACGTTGCGTCATGAAAGAAGAAGAGAGCCGCTATGACGGATGAATCCAGAATGACATTATCGGGCATCTCTGTCCTCTCTGATCATCTCTGCGGCGCTGCTCTCAATGGGCAACATTCTTATCCTCAACTGGCGAGCCTCTGCCAGGAAGTGGTGCTTCTTCTTCTCCCGGACCATCTTCTCCACAGCTTCCCTGATCTCTGCCTGCCAGTTGACGTCTCTTATCTCGTCCATCATGCGCCGCACGCGATCGTCCAAACGGATGCTGTAAACACTGGTTGACATAATAGCATGGTTTACTTTTTAGTATATGCAAATATTGCTCAACTAGGATCAGACTCATTTTAACTCATCTGATGAAGAATCTCTTGCAAGGGGCTGACCGGGCGCGCCTGCGTGCCTTCAAGGAAAGCCCGCTGCGGAAAATAATGCATATGGTCACATGCACGCGCACGCCTGGGCGACCCCGCTGATCGCCTCCTTGGTAGCGCGGCGGAAGAGGGCGGGTTGAAGGGAGGCAAAATTGCACGCCCTGGCCTAGATGAGCCCCCACGCCGTCGGTACAGTGCGCCTTGGAGGGCCCCCGGCCCGAAAACCCCCACTCACGTCGTCTGCGGGTCCATGCGCTTCTTTGAAAAGCCTGTGCTATCCTGTAAGTCGAGAATATTCTGGCAGGGGGGCGAAGCAAGCTATTAATATTAAAAAAAGAGACTAACATTTGGAGTGGATTTAGTATGCTAAAAACGGTTTTTATAACTGTGGCAGCCATGCTCGCTCTAGCATGCCTGGGTCTCGCGGAAGATACAACACCACCTGTAGGCTCGCAAAACAGAATTACGCCCATAGATGATGGAACCATTCGAGTGAATACGTTTGAGAATGGTGCTCTGATTAATGATATTGATAATCTCGGATCGTATATATCCCGTGATCAAGATCGAAAAAATGGATCAGTGGCCTATGCCATTTTCGACCTTAACAGTCTCGTGCAAGTCGCCGATCAGAATCTAGTATTGCTCAAGATATACGCGGACAACTCTAACGATCTGGAAGAATTAGTTATCGTAAGCGATCGGATTCTCTCGATGAAGGATGGCACTTCCAACGCGGGATTTTTTATGGGTTCCGACCATTACATTGAAGCGGGATCCGGTTTTGCTCTGTTTAATCTGACGGATCAGATTAAGACTCTGCAGCAGCATGGACAGAATGAGATAGCTATATTCTTCATTGGCGAAAACCTGTCAATAGGGACAATCGAGGGAGGAAAGCCTGTAGAGATAATTGTGATATAAACTCAACTAATAATCCACAAAAATTTCCGATCACAATCATCTCAGGCGGCGCTCCACATGCACGAAGGCAGCCACGCTAGCCCGAGCGTGCCCACCTGCATCCGCCCGGTCCTGCGCAGACACGCACGTGCGCGCGCCCGGGGTGGCCCCGCGGATCGCCTCAGCGGTACGCGGCGGAAGAGGACAGGTTGGCTATGGAGCGCCTCGCATTATTGGTGAGCAAAAAACTCACTTGATCGTCTTTGTGCGTACTTTGTGAGCTTCGTGAGCTTCGTGGTTAGTATTATAATTATAACCAATTTATTTAAAACTGTACTTACGGATTTTCACCACAAAGATCACAAAGCGCACAAAGAACTCACCAAGAATGTCGAACGAAGCCGGCTCCGGCGGCCCAGACCCGGCATGCGGGCAGCCACGCTCGCCCAGGCGGGCCCTGGTCCGCAGGCACGCACGCGCGCGCGAGCCCCCGGCCCTGACGGGGTAGAAGAGCCCCTAACGCGTCGTCCGTCCAGCACGCCTTGGTGGGCAGCAGCCCGGCAAGGCCTTCCTATTCGCGCCCGCGTTGGCGGGCATGTTCTCCTGCTCAAAGCAAGCGTCATCCTTTAAGTCAAGATCAAGAGCATTATGGCAGGAAGGGGCGAGTAAGCTATTAATATCCAAAAAGAGAGTGACAGTTGGAGTGGATTTGAAATGCTAAAAGCTGTTTTTATAACAGTGGCAGCCATGCTCGCTCTGGCATGCCTCGGTCTGGCAGAAGATGTAGCACCTCCCGCGGGCACGCAAAACAGAATTACGCCCATAGATGACGGGACAATTCAATTGAATAAATTGGGCGACGACAAGATTATGTTCACAAATATTGATAATCAGGGATTCCGCCTTAAAGAAAATACTAATGATGCATCCCTTGGTTACCTGCGCTTTGATCTGAGCGATCTCATGCCGGTTGCTGATCAAAACCTGGTCATGCTGAAGATATACACGGACAACCCCAGCCGGCGGCCGAATGAGCTAATAATTACAAGTGATCGGCTTCTCTCAATTAAAGATGGCACTTCTCTATCCGGATTCCTCTTTATGCCAAGATCTAACTTGGACGTAACCACAGGACCCGGCTTTGCTCTGTTCAATCTTACGGATGAGGTCAAAACTTTGCAGCAGCATGAACAGAAGACCATCGCCATATTCTTTTTCGGCGAGGACCTGTCCATTGGAACCATGGAGAGCGGCAAGCCTGCCGAGATGATAGTGCTGTAAGACGGCACATAATTTTTTGTCTGGATTTCGAGAGATCTTTTTCAGCTAGCCGCGGCCAGCCCCGCGGATCGCCTCAGTGGTGCGCAGGTGGAAGATGACAATTGAGTGGAGGCGCGAGACCCAAGGCCCCAACCGGGGGCAAGCCCCGTTGCCGCATGACAGGAGGGGCGAGTAAGCTATAAATATCCAAAAAGAGAGTGACAGTTGGAGATGATTTATAATGCTAAAAGCTGTTTTTGTAATTGTGGCCGCTATGCTCGCTCTGGCATGCCTCGGTTTGGCGGAAGATGCAACACCTCCAGTGGGCACGCAAAACCGAATCACGCCCGAAGATGACGGTACAATTCTATTGAATGAATTAGGCAATGATATGCTTATGTTCTCAGATATTGATCTTCAGGGATCCCGCCTGAGCGAATCCGGTTACTCTAAAGAAAATCGGACTATTGGCTACTTGCTCTTTGATCTGAGTGCTCTTATGCCGGTTGCCGATCAAAATCTGGTCATGCTGAAGATATACGCAGACAACTCCCGCGATCTGAACGATGATTTGATAATTGTCAGTGGCAGGGTGCTGGCAATTGCAGACGGTATTTCCCCCTCTGGATTTTTATTGCTCCCCAAACACAACTCGCAGGAAATTGCCGGGCCTGGATTTGTTCTCTTCAACCTGACGGAAGAGGTCAAGACCTTGCAGGAGCATGAACAGAAGACCATAGGGATATTCTTTGCCGGCGAGGACCAGACGATTGGCACCATGGAGAGCGGCAAGCCTGCCGAGATGATAGTATTATAAGACCGGCTTCCATCTTTTTTTAGTTCGGTTATTCGGGATGCTCTTTTCCAGCCCGAGGCAGTCGCGCTACGGTATCTGCGAAGGAAAGAGATGGATCGCTAAAAGAGCTGACTTTTTTTACAATCTAATAAAAATCCTCACTCCTTCTTCCTCTTCCTCGCCGCCTTGTACTTGGGCCAGCTCTGTCGGGCCAGCCCCTTGTTTGCGTAGCTGGCCGCCACGCTGTCGGAGACGGCCCGCTCAATCCTATCGTCGCGACTCCTTCGCTCCGATGCCGCCTTCTTGACGATGATGTAGTTGGCGATGAGAAAGAGGGGGAACATGAGAATACAGATCACGACTATCTGCCAGATTTCCATAATAAAAATCTGTTTCTGGAATATAAAAGGAGCACCTTGAGCCCGAGTAACAGTATGCTTAAGCCCGCTGTCCTCTGTGGTTAGATTCCATAACCATGGGTCGCTAGTACAGCCGGGCCTAATTAAATCCATGATTGTGAGAAGATAACGTGCCTTTGTGAACGACTGATCGTTCTTTGCGCCAATCAAGGCTTCGCGTGAGATTCAACAGGGTCCCGTTTCACGCGAAGGCGCGAAGCCGCGAAGTCAAAACATTGGTTTATTTTTATCGCAATACCCCGATGCTTGCATCGGGGATAAAGGGCATGCGTATTCATCTTCACAATGTTGCGACCGACGTAACATCCCCCGCTGTAAATGCCGGCACCTAGTTGGGCTGCCTGGTTATTTTTTATGGAGCCACCAGTAAGGTAAATTGTAGCTATAGTTCCTCCACCACCACTATTGAAAACGCCTCCGCCATTATAGGCAATGTTCTGGGTCACTGACGTTCCGCGGTTTAGGGACAGTAATATTTTCTTTGTAGCTTCTCAGGGGATTCGGGAGCGAAAATCAGCTTCTAAAAATCGATATTGGTAGTGCGGGGAATGGGATTCGAACCCACGAACACCTTCGTGACTGGACCCTGAATCCAGCGCCTTTGACCTGGCTTGGCAATCCCCGCAAAAGATGCAGCCAATCTCATGCAGTAGTAGTATTTAACAGTATTCGTGGGCCCGCCCGGCACCCGCCGGGGAGGCCCTTCCCCTCAATCGGTCTGCAGCCTGGTCTATTCAGCGCCCTCACGATCTTGGTAGGCCGGTTTTGGAGGATGCTCCCCAAAAACCCATGTCATTTCATCGTTCTCTGTGCGTCCTCTGTGTCTCCGTGATGAGGCTTATCTCACACCGGAAGCGTCCAGAGAGATTGATAAGATTGTGAAGGATTTTCGTGAAGGAAGGCTTCTGGCAAAGCCCATTGCTGCCGGTGAGGTCGAGCTTAAGATGAAGGAGGCGGCTTGATCGGATTGACATGCAAAAGGACCGGAAAATGACCGCCCCCGTCATCTACCCATCGCCGTCTCCTCGCCCGTCTTCCTCGCCAAAGCTCGCTGCTGGAAATCCCCCGCGTCTCCCTCGTGATCGTGGAGGGCCGCGCTCCCATCTGGCGCTACGGCATGGCCCTGTACAGGCTGCACGGCTCGCCTGCTGCCGCCGTGGCCTTCTACGATCCGAAGCTGGGCGAAGTGATAGTGGCCAGCCACAGCAGGGAGTGGCAGGTGGGCCAGGTTGTGGATGTGACACTGCCTGCAGAAATATAGGGAAAAAAAATTAAAGGAGAATTGCAGTGCCCTGGAAAGTGAAGCGATATGGACAAACAAGAGCAACTTGAAGAGTTGAAAGCCAACCCCAGGAAGATCCGGTTCACAAGATTGTGCCAAATAGCCGAGGCTTTTGGCTTTGAAACCCGAAAAGGAACTGGAAGCCATCGAGTTTATTTTAGAGAAGGAATATGGGAGATATTGAACTTCCAGAACGAGGACGGATGGGCAAAGGCTTATCAGGTCAGACAGTTTATAAAAGTAATTGAGAAATATAATCTTCAAGAGGGTTGATGTACGCAATTGAGATTTTTTATAGTGAAGAAGATGAGGGGTTCATCGCCATTGTTCCGGAGCTTGCTGGTTGCTCAGCCTTTGGCGAGACAGAGGAGAGGGCTTTGCAGGAGGTCAAAGTTGCCATGCAGCTTTGGCTGGAAACGGCAAAAGATATCGGCAGAGCCGTTCCTGTTCCTCAGAAGCGAAGCCTCGTTGCGGGTCTTGCATAGAATATAATAATAAATATAATCATTCGCTTCATTGCTGTTATGCCTCTCCGCGGCCATCTGGCGTTACGGCATGGCCCTTCACCCGGCTAGCACGCCCCGTCCGCTGCCGTCGTGGCCGGTCTGTCGATCCGCGCCTGAGGGGCGGGCAGCGGGCCACAGCATCATGATAATAATCAATGAGGCATTTTCATAGATGCTGAGCACAAAGATATTTATCGTTTATTGCCAATAGTGAAACTATGGATATTGAGGCTGAGGTCGTAGAGATGAAGCAAATGCTCATTGACATCTCCAGAAGGATTGATGACGTGCTTGACGAGAGCATGACCGAAGAACTCATGAAACTATCTGAGGAATCTATCATGGAACTGTATGAGGATGAACCGGACCTCTATAGCGTCGCAGACTTAAAGGTAAGATACAAATGAAGGGAAAAATCATCTTGATACCTGTCCCTTACACAGATTTGACTGCTGCAAAGCTGCGGCCTGCGCTGGTCATCTTTGAGGGAAGGCGGGATTTGATTGTGGCTGCCATAACAACGACAATGTTCAATGTATTTCCTGAATGGGATGTTTATATCGGCACGGAAGATCCAGAGTTTTATCAAACTGGCTTGAAAGCGGCATCCGTCCTAAAGCTGACCAAAATCTCAACTGTTCGCAAAGATCTGGCAGAAGGCGAGATAGGGAAGATCGATGGCGATCTGAGAGACGAAGTCAATCAAAAGATGAAGAGAATTTTCGAGATATGATTAGCGAACACTCTGGACAGGGCGCTTATGAGCTCTCTAAGCTGAATGGCTGGACTGCAGGCCGCACGCACTCATCAATATTGCGATTGGAGAAAAAAGGGCTCGTATTTGTGGAGCGTATTGTGCAAGGTGGGAGGACAACGCTTGTAGTTCGCCCCCGGGCCCTGGCAGGAGTTCTTCACTCCAGAGGAGCTCGAAGAAATGCGCCAGCCCGGATACTTCGATGAAGTCGAGAAAATGGTGAAGCGGACAGAGGGCTGAAGGGCCACATAATTGAAACGCCCATGAGCCCGGGCAGGGGCTCACACGTGACGGATGGGAAACAAGAATCTATGGACGTTAAAATTCAGTTTCCCATGGGAAACTTGCGGAAAAAATAGTTACGGATCTTCGCGATTTCCCGTTTTTAAAGGAAACTCTATGCGTCCTCTGTGAGCTGTGTGTCTCTGTGGTGGAATAGTCGTTAGCTGTTGGTTATGATCCAAATGGCTGACGGTACTACCACCACCGTAGACACGAGAAGCGCACGGAGGACTCACAGAGGACTTGATTTATTCCATGATCTGTTCGGGAGAGTTAACCGATTTCAGCGCGCGTCGCAGTACCTCACCTCATCCACATCCAGCATAAGAGGCGTGCCGGGCTCAAAGTTGGTGATCTTTCTTACTCTTCCTACGCCCACCAGTTGCAGTTGTGCTCTTGCCGCCTGAGCCTCACGTTCTTCGTAGTAGTCCTCGCTGGATTGGACGGTGCGGTGGGTAATGATCTGCAGAGCTTTTATGCCGGCGATCAGGCCCCCCGTTCCGGGAACTATATCCGGGGCGCTGGACTCGGTAAGAAATATCCTGTCTCCCGGCGAAACGCCTAAAAGCGCAAAGAAGTTGTTGGGGCTCCTAATCTCCACTGTCCTGACTTTAGCAGCAGTAAGCTCCTTCATTACATGTCTTGCCAATCCCGTTAGTGCTATGTAGATCATGAGGCATCACCCGTACAAGGGAAAATCTTTGGGCATCTGAGAGAGCTGTTCCTCGGGAGTTGCCCCTTTCATCTGCTGGGCCAGTTGCGCCATCTGCACCTCGATCTGCTCCGCCTGCTCTGAGAGCTTGGCCGTGTCTATCCCCAAATCGTAGATCTTATTGAGCATCTCGATGGTGGCAATAGCCGCTCTTGGGTCGGGTTCCGCTGAAGCCGTCTCGCCCAAAAGGCAGATAGCGGGCATATTTTTTATGCGGCACTCGTTCATGATGCTGCCGGTAATGCCGGTAATTGTCCCCAGCTCAAAGACCTCCGCCTTGTCCTTTATCTTATCGAGCAATTCCGGACGGGTTACTGCGCCAAAGACCCTGTGCTGATCGCCCATCACCGTTATGCCTGCCAGACAGATCATCTCTTTTGCGCCAATGGACTGTGCAAAGGATACGATCTCCTTGCCGATCTCATAAGAGGCCAGGGGATGCACGGGAATGTCGGCGGTGAGAATTACTATGCCCTTGGCCGCATCCTCATAAATGCGAACTGGCATATTCACCACGCCGCCCAGGAGAACGGCCAGGGGCGGGAAGTACCTGGAACTCATGGCCCCCAGATAAGTCATTTTCAGTTCGTTGACGATGTACTGGCTGGCGATATTGCCTACCAGGCCTATTCCCGGGAATCCCTCTATCAAGATGGGGTTCTTGACGGAGAGCTCCTTCTCAAGGATGACCTGGACGATTTCCTTATCCATGTAAAATTATTGGGCATTTATCTGAGATAAGAGCATCGCTTCAGCGACAAAAAAATTCCAAGTCGGGCAAGCTTTTTAAGGAGGCAATCCCGCTAAACAAATGCATAGCTGCAAACGAGAATTTGCAATTTCGGGGTCAAAATGGCAAAGCAATATAGAGAGGTTATTAATCGGGCATTGGCCGAAGGCAGGACCTACCTGATGGAGCATGAGAGCAAAGCCGTTCTGGAAAGCCTGGGCATCACCACCACCGGGGCCGGAGTGGCAAAGTCAGAGGAACAAGCCGTAGAGATATTCCAATCTCTGGCCGTTCCCGTGGCGATGAAGGTGCTCTCCCCTGATGTAGTCCATAAATCCGATGCCGGCGGAGTTAAGCTCAATTTAAGAGATGCCGATGAGGTGCGAAGAGCCTATCGGGAAATCACCCAGGCATTCCTGGACAAAAAGGTCGCGGGCATCTCTGTGCAGAGGATGGCCCGCCCAGGTGTGGAGGCAATCGTTGGAGTGGCCAATGACGCCACTTTCGGTCCGATTTTGATGTTTGGTCTGGGCGGAGTCTTTGTAGAGGTCTTAAAGGATGTCTCCTTCCGCTCCATTCCCATCTATGCCTCCGATGCCAAAGATATGATCGAGGAGATCAAAGGTTATGCTCTTTTGCGAGGCTATCGCGGCATCTCAGCGGATATCGAGGCGCTGGAGAGGCTATTGATGGCCATATCGGACTTTGTCATAAATAATCCCGACATCTCGGAGATGGATCTCAACCCTGTGTTCCTCTATCCGGATGGCTATATGGTGGTTGATGCCCGCATAATCCTGGGAGAGCCAAGGCCCGCCCTTCCCGCGGCCGTCAAGCAGGACTTGCACGACCTGTTTTATCCCAGGAGCATTGCCGTCATTGGCGCCTCCGGCACGCCGGGAAAGCTGGGCTGGAACGTCTTTACCAATCTCGTCAGCCACCAATTCAAGGGGAAGCTCTATCCTATCAATCCCAGGGCCGATGAGATTCAGGGCTGCAAAGCCTATCCCTGCATCAGCGCCGTGCCGGAATCGGTGGACGTGGCCATCATCCTCGTCTCGGCAGGCGTAACACCGGATGTGGTTGAGGAATGCTGCAAGTGCGGTGTGCGCTACATCGTGGTCGAGTCAGCCGGCTTCGCGGAGCTGGGCGAGGACGGCAAGAAGCTTGAACTGATGATGAAGGATATTGCCGACAGGTACGGCGTACGGCTGCTCGGCCCCAACTGCTCCGGCATCATTAACACCCATTGCAGCATGGTCCAATCCATCGGCATTGTGGATGCTCTCTCTATGGGCAATATCGGTCTGGTCTCCCAGGCGGGAGTGTGCGCGGCCGGCATGCTCTGGGGGCTGCGCCACATCATGGATTTCGGCATAATCGCCACCATCGGCAACAAGCTGGACATCAACGAGACCGATATTCTGGAGGCGGTGAGCAAAGACGAGAACATCAATGTCATCTGCATGTATCTTGAGTCAGTGAAAGGCGGGCGGCGTTTCATAGATGTGGCCCGGCGCATCACTTTTGAAAAGCCCATCGTTGTCCTTAAGTCCGGCAGAACTTTGGCCGGCAAAAAGGCGGTGGCATCCCATACGGCGTCCTTAGCCGGCAACGACCAGATCTTCAGCGCCGCGTTTCGCCAGTCCGGGATCATCCGGGCCCGCGATTATGAACACATGTTCAACTTAGCCCGTGCCATCTCCAAGCAGCCCCTGCCGGACAGAGAGGGCGTCTTCATAATAACCTATGCCGGTTCCCTGGGCGTCATTGCCGCCGACGCCATCACCGATAACGGCATGTGTCTCTCTGAACTGGAGCCGCATTTATTGGAACGGCTGAAGAGCCTGCTGCCAGATTATGTCTGCGGCATGAATCCGGTGGACTACACCTTCAGCCAGGATGCTGAAACTGTGAAGAAGACCATTGAGATCGGTGTGGACAGCCAGGACGTGGGCAGCTTTATCGTCGTCTTGCAGGCGGAGATCCTGGGCAGCTACGTGGATACTCTCAAGAATATCGATTACCAGGGCAAGCCCATCATCGCCTGCGTGGCGGGAAAGGAGTTTGCCCAGGCAGATGTCATTAAAATGGAAAATGCCGGCATTCCTGTCTTTGGCACGCCCGAACAGGTTGCCGACGCCCTGGGCATCATGTACCGCCACCAGAAGAGAGTCGCCAAAGAAAGGTCCTGAGGCCGATATCCAGGAAGTCTCGATTGGGCAAGTCCAGGAAATATATCGCTCCTGGACCAGGCCGTTTAAGGTACCTCGTAATTGGACGCACAACTGCACAGGGCCGCATCCTTTTCCAGCTCATCGTAATAGGCTTCCGACTCCGCTGAACATTCAGTCATATTGCCGGTGATATTGAAACAGGGGGACGGATTCCATGCACCCCAATATCCAATAACCGGTGTAGCATTAAAGAGACTGGTGGCATTGATCTTGCTGTCCGCATCGGCGCCTGTGCCCACTCCCGGGCAGCAGGGGAGCGGCTGATAGTAAGCCTCAAAGGTGGTGCTGTTCCTGGCCTCAACTATGCTCTCTTTACAGGTGGCCCTGACGCGCACGGTATTCGTATAATCGGCGCGCCCGCCATCCACCCTGGCCCTCATCTTTATGGTCAGCGTTCTGCCGATATCAAGGGAGGGAAGGGTCCAATTGACCATACTGCCGTTCGTCTTCGCTCTGATGCTGGAGTTGATGAAGCTGCAGCCTTTGGGAAGATAATCGGTTACATTAAGTGGTTTGAGCAACTTGTTGCCGTCGTTGCTGACATTGATGAGAAAGAGGACGGTATTTTCATCCAGCATGACTGCCGTCTTGCTGATATTCACATGGGGATATAGATGCTTGGGCGTGGCGTGGATGCTTATCGCCGTATCTATCTGAAAGCTTCCGACGAGTGTCTCATCCAGACCGATGCGCGGCCCGTTTACCATTTTTATATTGAGGGTTCCATTGAACTTGCCGAGAATGGAAAGGGAGGATTTCTCCATCAAAGCCTCCTTATCGACAGATGTTGCATAAAGGATATTTTCGCTGATAAAAACCCCATTCTCTGCATCTTTGGTCAGAAGCCCCTCATTCCATAAATTCGCATAGCTGAGGTTTTGCGATCCGGCCCTGAGAAAAGCAGGCGCATATTGCATTTTGGTGTATTTGTCGACTGAGCCGAGCTGGGATGACTCCTGAGAAGAGTAGTAACCGCTGCCTGACTCATAAGATCTTTGCAGCCCTTTTACACTTTTGTCGGAAGATACAAATCCTTTGCCAATTCCCGATTTGGTGAATTTTACGCTCTCCCCGTATGAGTCCACCGCCTCATTTATCCGGAAGCTGCCGTGGTAGTTTTCATCAATCTCCTGGGTGACAGCTTTGCCGTCGGTGGCATGTTTTTTATAGCTTATCTGAGCCATGCCGGAGTTGAAATCGGTCTCGGATTTATATACGGTCTGGTTCATATCCGCTACAAAAGAGCTGTTCTGATTCAGAGTATCTGCATAGAGATATTTTTCGCTGAGGGAATCGCCCAGGATCCTGTTCTCAACCCGAGTCCTATCCGACCACAATGAATCGTAATTAAGGCTCATATTTCCGGGCAGGAGAAAAGCAGTCCTCTGGTATTTGGCAAACAGATTCTTTTCCAGGCTGATGCTCTTATTCTCTTGATGCAGACTGCTCTTTGCCTCCTCTTCGTAATGGCCGCTTCCATGCTCCAGACTGGAAATGCTGGTACCGGGAGAGCCGAGAATCGTGACGGTTGAATTGCTTGAGTTTTTATCTAATTTATTATTATCATCATAGTATCCTGATATTTCAGCTCTATTTATAAGAGCTTCTTTTTTTTCCTTCGTGGAAAATCCTTTCCTGACGTAAGCATAGCCATCGCCCTGCACCAGAGAGGTCTCATAAAAATTCGCCTTTGCTTTCTTTGGGATTTGTACTATTATTTGGATGGCACCGTTTTTATTTGCATCCAGAGGTCCTATTGTCCAGTTCAGAACATTACTGCTGCTCAAATCCGTGGGCGGAGGAGACGCGCTGATGAAATCCACCTCCGGAAGGAAGTCGGTGACCGTCACATTAATGGCACGTTTTTCTGGATCAGCATTTCCGTAATTAATGGTGTAAGTTATATTCTCTTCCCTGTTGTAAGCGCTCTTATCTGCCTTCTTCTTGATCCAGAGGCCTTGAGTCACATCCGGGTGAATCACACCCGTTTCTAATGTCGCATTTTTTCCTGGAAACTGGGTGGAATTTATTCCATAAGTATTGATGATTTTAGAAACATCCTCTGGCATAATACCATTTACCGTCACGTTTATGGTTATTTTACCTCCCTCGCTCGAGTTCAAATATCTCCGGTACCATGAGAGATAATTTCCGGAGCTCTTATTGACCAGAGGCGGATTGGCATTGGCATCAACCAGATCGACGTTCTTGTCCAGCCAATCATGAATCGTCACATTGGTCTGATGTATGGAACCCACATTTTGATATGTTATGGTATAGGTCAGGTTCTCGCCGGGCAGAACGAGATCTTTGGATGCGATCTTTATAATATTCAATCCACCACGAATCACACCCGTCACTAATGTTCCTGTTTTTCCGGCATACTGGAGGGAATTTATTCGATATTTATTAATGATTTTAGAAGCACTCACCGGAATCGAATTATTTACCTTTACCGCTATGGTTATTGTGCCCCACTCGCCCGGATTCAAGTCTCCCAGCCGCCACAAGAGATATTTTTGGGAGCTGCCGTTGATCAGATCGACGTATTGGTCCAGCCAATCATGAATGGTCACATTGGTCTGCTTTATAGAACCATTATTTCGATATGTTATGAAATAGGTCAGGTTCTTGCCGGGAGACACGAAATTTGCAGAAGCGCTCTTGGTAATATTCAAATCATTGCCACCCACAGTGGTATTGATGATACAAATTGCGGAGGAGTTTTCCTTGCACGTCAGAACTACCTGATTGGTAATTACCGATCCGGGCAATGCAAGGGCACTGACCCTGCCCAGGATCAGTATCCTGCCCGACTCCCCCATCTTGAGGTCTCCCAGGCTCCATCGATTTACTGTCCCAGTATCTGGTGCAGGGTCCGACCGGAGGAAGGTGAGGCTCCGGTTGTAAGTCTCCTTTATCACAACATCATGGGCATCTGCACCACCGGCATTTTCATAAACAATGGAATAGTTTAGGAGACCGCCTGGGATAGCCAATTCCGGCTGGGCGATCTTTGTCACCCGCAAATTGGGCACGGGCCGCAAGACCTCCAAAGTGAATGAATCTGAATCAGATACCTCTTTTCCGTCTCGGGCCTTGGCCGTCACTGTGGCCGTATTCCTGAGGAAATATTTTTCTTCGTATAACTTGTATCCGGGAGTTATTCTATACTCCTTGCTCAAAATATTTCCTTTGCCGTCTACAATCAATACCAGTGTATCACCAGATTTATAATCAATTATAGTAATAGTATTATATCCATTGGCCGGCAAATCGTACTCTATTTTGAGGTACTCTTTGGTTCCGGGTGGGGGGTAGTAGAGTTCTTCCGAGAGGATCTTGCCAAATGTTGTATATTGCACAGTCAACACAGCACTCGTGATGGGATCTATGTAGATGGTTCTATTCAGATTGCCAATAGAATCAACTATTTTGCTGAAGGATTCGCCCGTCACTTCATTGCTGTAGTTGTAAAATGTATAGTTTATTCCTCCCCGGATTTCATGGCTTGTGACCAGTTCGGCTGCCTGCATATCGAACTGGCTTGCGGACCGACGCAAGTTCTCCAATACAATCTCCAGGCGAACCTTCATTTCCATCAGCCTTTGTATAGTCTCCGACAACTGCGTGGAACCTTTCTCACTTTGCATGATGCGAAGCATGGGATAATCGGATGGATCGGCGACAAGATAACGGCATTCATACCACCATGATTCACCCGGATCAAGCATTCCATTTCCATCATCACCACTTTTATAAATGGGCAGGCTATTTGGTCCCCAGTTCTGCAGGTCGGTGAGATTCAAGTCCGCTAGAGGCAGATTTCCCGGGTTTGTTACGTTATATGTGTATAATACATGGTCCCCAATTCTGACGGGAGCCGTGAATAAGCAATCTTTTTTCAAGGAGATCTTGGCCATCGATTTAGGGACCACACGAATATTATAGGTATTATTATGATTTTTGCAGCAACCATAGGAGTTGGTTATATTTAATGATATGACCACGTTATTGGGAGATTCGACAATAGGTGCCGTCCAGCGAAAAGATCTTTCCGTGGAGCTCGTTGGGCTCCCACCAGATGCATTCCATTCGAATGACACATCTTCCTGAGATATGTTCTGGGCAACAAAGTTGAAAATGCTCCCGGACTGCACCTCTTTTTCCATTGCAGCCAGAGCAGGAGCAATGCTCCAAAATGCCAAAATAAAAGCAGCGCTAGCTAAGATTACAAATGTCTTTGCAAGGAGGCATGATCGCGCAAAATGCCCAAATGAATTAGAACATTTTTTCAATCAATCTCCCACCATTGCCTTCCTTTTCAGCCTCGCATCTCTCGATAATATTGCCCATCCTGTTTAGTATATTATATTATCTCGTCCAGTCATCTCCTTTTTTAATCTCATACTACCATGCGAATAGTGGCTACTGGCTCAGGTGTAACGGTTATGGTCATGTTACACGCGGCCCACTGCTTCGGGCCGTTCTCGGTTTTTTCATCAGTCACATAAACCTGTAGATCATGCTGGCCTTCCCCAAAATCATGCCAATTAATATCTATGCTCCCATCTTCTCGCGACTCTCCCCCGTCGATCTCTCTTCCGTCCAGATGCCATTGAATTGAGCCGATCATAGCGACCTGGTAGGTCTCGGTCTTTCCCAGACATGCGTGATCCTGCCCGACAATAGTGCAGGGACAGACATTAACGACGAGCTGCCGGCTGGCAGAAGCCTCCTTGCCGGATTGATCTCTTGCCAGCAATCTCACGGTGTAGTTTCCGGGGACCTTATAAGTGTGAGTCGGATTTTTCTCCTGGCTATGAAATCCGTCGCCAAAATCCCAATCGCAGGCATATGGTCCAAATCCTCCCGTCGTCCGGTCAAAGAAACTGACCATTGCAGAGCAATCCTCCAGATCCTGGGCGAAGAAGACAGAAAGAGGCGTCTCTACCAGGAACTCAGCTTCTTTGCTTTCATAGCACTTGGTATTGCGATTGCTGCACTTGCGATTGGCCTGGCTGCAGCTTGTACCTTTGGCCGTTTCCCAGCTCAGCACTAATCTTTTAAGCCTAATCTCATCTCCTCTCGTCCAGATCATACCGTAGAGGGGATGGCTCACGGTGGACTTTGCTTCTATTTTGTCCAGGACGCAAAGGCCTTCGTCATAAAAAGATCGGCTTAGCGTGCCATTGAGGTACAAATCGGCCAGCAGGATGGCCGCATATCGAGGCGCTTTGGCGTTATTATTAAATGTAGCCCAGAGATAACAGGATTGCTTTTCACCCGGCGCTGCAGAAAACAGATCATCTCCCCGCTCGTCGCCCAGCCACAGTCGTGATACCGTTACATCATTGGCCTGGCACTGGAACTTGCAGTCCGGCCAGTTCTCAGAGAGAGCAGGCTGCATGACCAAAGCAAGAAGAATGAGACGGCAGATGCTGGCCCAAATCACAGTCATAATTCACCTACATAAGACAATGGACTGATTATCCTTTTTTTCTCAGTAATGCATATAATCGTATATATTTCTATGTTGTCCCTCATTTATAATATAAAACAATTTAAAATAATTTATTAATTATATAATCTTTGCTTCAAATAATAAAAATTTAGCACCTGAGCGCAGTGGCTCAGGTGCTAAACCGCATCATCCGTTTTTTTATCCCTCCTCCGTCATGGATATGTCCGCGGACGGTTCCGGTATGACCTTAATGTCCATGCTGCATTCTTTGCTGGACCAGACCGTTTCCAGGTAATTCCTGGTTACCCGCACCTTGAGCTTGTGTTCTCCCATCTCGAAGTTGCTTCCGGAGATGGTAATGCTCTTGCCGGAGCCCAGGGGTTTCTCATCCATAAACCAGTCATAGCGTTGCTTGAACTGAGTATCCTCTTTGGGAGTGTAGCTGTAGGTCTCCTCCTTATTCTTGCACAGAGCTGAAGGCCCGTCCAATCCGCAACCCGCCTGAGAGCATCCTGGGGAGTTCTTGTTGGCCTCGACAGACTTGCCGTCCAGATGCCAGACGATAGCATCGCCCTTGGATACGACTGCAAAGACAGCGGTCTGGCTTCCTGGTTCAAAGGTGGTGGGCTGTCCCTGGCTGTCCGGTGACGGAGTGAACCGGTTATTCTTTCCGATGGATAGGCTTACTGCTACGCTATTGGTGTTTTTGTAGCCGAAGAAGGCGGTGTAAGTGCCGTCTTTGTTCTCAGACTCGCCAGCACTATCTCCAGAAGCGCTAACTCCACTGGAAGACACGCAATCCAGGATAGGTGTAATGGCATCCCTGTAAACGCCGGCAGTAACTGTTGCCACGTCTGACTTGATCGGCTTGCCTACGGAGGTTCCTGAAGACGTAGCCGTATTTACGATGTTGGAGCTAAGTTCCTCGCCCATGTCAGTCTGGACAACTTTATGGATCAGGCTGCCGGTAGCTTTCTCTCCCGCGGCCAGGGTATTCCTGTCCAGCGTGACTTGACCCAGCTTGTCATCGATGACACTTATCGCGCTAACCGTGGTAGTACCCGTGTTGGATACCACATAGGTATAGACAATATCATCGCCAAGCTTTGCGCCTTTGCCTGCAATCCAAAGCGGTGATTTTGAAGTCGCCGTTTTGGCCAGGCTGATCGAGGAGGTATAGGTTAGAGCGACCGTTGCCGTTGCTTTGGCGCTGGCGGCATTGTTCTGGCTGTCTGTGCCTGACACGGTTACGATGTTGGTCAAGGGTCCGGGCAGATCTCCCTCTACGACGAGGTGAGTCGCAGAACCATTAGCACTTGCACCCGGAGCCAGAGAATTCTTGTCCAGGGGAATGGTGCCGAGCTTGTCATCCGTCATGGTCAAGCCATTGATGGTGACGGTTCCAGAGTTCTTTACCGTGTAGTTGTAGGTTATGGTCGTTCCCACGGCTGCGGTTCTCGTCGATGCCGCTTTGGCAACTTCCAGTTTGGTGGTGTAAGTCAGAGTGACCGTTGCCGTTGCCGTAGTTGTTACGGCCTGGTTCTGGCTGTCCGTGGCGGTAACAGTTACGATGTTGGTGAGCGGTCCGGGCAGGTCGCTTTCCAGCACGATGTAAGTGCCGGTTCCGGTTGTGGTCTCTCCCGAAGCGAGAGTGGTCTTGGCTGGTGTTATCGTGCCGACCTTGTCGTCGCTCAGAGTCAGACCGTTGAGGGTTACGTTACCCGTGTTCCTTACGGTGTAGGTGTAGGTTACCTGTTCTCCTACAGCGGCCGTTGTGCTAGAAGGCACCTTGGCAACGCTCATGCTGGCCGTATAGGTCAGGGTGACCGTTGCTGTTGCCGTAGTTGTTACGGCCTGGTTCTGGCTGTCCGTGGCTGCAACAGTTACGATGTTGGTGAGCGGTCCGGGCAGATCTCTTTCCAGAATGGTGTAAGTAATGGTGCCGGTTGTGGTCTCTCCCGAAGCGAGGGTGGTCTTGCCTGGTTTTATAGCGCCGGCCTTGTCGTCGCTCAGAGTCAGACCGTTGAGGGTTACGTTACCCGTGTTCTTCACGGTGTAGGTGTACGTTACTTTGTCTCCTACGGTGGCCGTTGTTCTTGATGGTACCTTGGCCACGTTCAGGCTGGCCGTATAGGTCAGGGTGACTGTTGCCGTTGCCGTAGCTGTAACCGGCTTATTCAGGCTGTCCGTGGCCGCAGCGGTTACGATGTTGGTGAGCGGTCCGGGCAGATCTTTTTCCAGAACGGTGTAAGTAACGGTGCCGATTGTGTTCTCACCAGGAGCCAGTGTAGTCTTGGCGGTGGTTATTGCACCGAGTTTGTCGTCGCTCAGAGACAATCTGTTGATGGTTATGCTACCTGTGTTATTCACAGTGTAGGTGTAGGTTATGCTTTCTCCTACCCTGGCCGTTGTACTGGAAGGTACCTTGGCAATGCTCATGCTGGACCTGTAAGTCAGGGTAACTGTTGCCGTTGCCGTTGCTGTAACCGGCTTATTCTGGCTGTCCGTGCCTTTGGCTGTGGCAACGTTGGTCAGGGGTCCGGGCAGGTCCGTCTCCACGATGGTGTGCGTTGCTGATCCCGTAGCAATCGCGCCAGGAGCCAGCAGTGCCGTATTCAGGGTGATGTCGCCCAGCTTGTCATCCGTCAGAGTCAGAGCGTTTACGGTTACGTTTCCAGTGTTAGTGACGGAGAACTGGTAGGTAACGGTCTCACCCATGGCAGCCGTGCTCGCGGATGGCGTCTTGGTCACCTGCAGGGCGGCGGCGTAGGTAAGCTGGACCGTGGCCGTTGCTGTGGCGCTGGCGGCATTGTTCTGGCTGTCTGTGCCTGAGACCGTTACGATATTGGTGAGCGGTCCGGGCAGATCTCCCTCTACGACGGGGTGAGTCGCAGAACCATTAGCACTTGCACCCGGAGCCAGAGAATTCTTGTCCAGGGGAATGGTGCCGAGCTTGTCATCCGTCATGGTCAAGCCATTGATGGTGACGGTTCCCGAGTTCTTTACCGTGTAGTTGTAGGTTATGGTCGTTCCCACGGCTGCGGTTCTCGTCGATGCCGCTTTGGCAACTTCCAGTTTGGTGGTGTAAGTCAGAGTGACCGTTGCCGTTGCCGTAGTTGTTACGGCCTGGTTCTGGCTGTCCGTGGCGGTAACAGTTACGATGTTGGTGAGCGGTCCGGGCAGGTCGCTTTCCAGCACGATGTAAGTGCCGGTTCCGGTTGTGGTCTCTCCCGAAGCGAGAGTGGTCTTGGCTGGTGTTATCGTGCCGACCTTGTCGTCGCTCAGAGTCAGACCGTTGAGGGTTACGTTACCCGTGTTCCTTACGGTGTAGGTGTAGGTTACCTGTTCTCCTACAGCGGCCGTTGTGCTAGAAGGCACCTTGGCAACGCTCATGCTGGCCGTATAGGTCAGGGTGACCGTTGCTGTTGCCGTAGTTGTTACGGCCTGGTTCTGGCTGTCCGTGGCTGCAACAGTTACGATGTTGGTGAGCGGTCCGGGCAGATCTCTTTCCAGAATGGTGTAAGTAATGGTGCCGGTTGTGGTCTCTCCCGAAGCGAGGGTGGTCTTGCCTGGTTTTATAGCGCCGGCCTTGTCGTCGCTCAGAGTCAGACCGTTGAGGGTTACGTTACCCGTGTTCTTCACGGTGTAGGTGTACGTTACTTTGTCTCCTACGGTGGCCGTTGTTCTTGATGGTACCTTGGCCACGTTCAGGCTGGCCGTATAGGTCAGGGTGACTGTTGCCGTTGCCGTAGCTGTAACCGGCTTATTCAGGCTGTCCGTGGCCGCAGCGGTTACGATGTTGGTGAGCGGTCCGGGCAGATCGGCTTCCAGAATGGTGTAAGTGATGGTGCCGATGGTGTTCTCACCGGGAGCCAGTGTAGTCTTGTCTGTGGTTATTGCACCGAGTTTGTCGTCGCTCAGAGACAATCTGTTGATGGTTATGCTACCTGTGTTATTCACAGTGTAGGTGTAGGTTATGCTGTCTCCTACCCTGGCCGTTGTACTGGAAGGTACCTTGGCCACGCTCATGCTGGCCGTATAGGTCAGGGTGACTGTAGCCGTTGCCGTTGCTGTAACCGGCTTATTCTGGCTGTCCGTGCCTTTGGCTGTGGCAACGTTGGTCAGGGGTCCGGGCAGGTCCGTCTCCACGATGGTGTGCGTTGCTGATCCCGTAGCAGTTGCGCCTGGAGCCAGCAGTGCCGTATTCAGGGTGATGACGCCCAGCTTGTCATCCGTCAGAGTCAGAGCGTTTACGGTTACGTTTCCAGTGTTAGTGACGGAGAACTGGTAGGTAACGGTCTCACCCATGGCAGCCGTGCTCGCTGATGGCGTCTTTGTCACCTGCAGGGCGGCGGCGTAGGTAAGCTTGACCGAGGCGGTAGCTTGACCTGCAACCGGCTTATTTTGGCTGTCCGTGCCTGAGACGGATGCGACGTTGGTCAGGGGTCCGGGCAGATCCGTCTCGATGACTAAGTGCGCCGCCGATCCATTGGCGGTCTCGCCTGGGGCCAGAGAATTTCTGTCCAGGGCGACTATACCAAGCTTGTCGTCGTTCAGAGCCAGAGCATTGATAGTAACCGATCCCGTGTTCTTCACCAGGAATTGATAGGTGACGGTCTCGCCTACGTTGGCAGTTGTGGCGGAAGGAGTCTTGGTTACTTGCAGAGTGGCGGTGTAGGTAAGCGCGACCGATGCGGTAGCCTGGCCCGTAACCGCCGCTCCCTGGCTGTCTGTGCCTGAGGCCGTGGCCACATTGGTCAGCGGTCCGGGCAGGTCCGTCTCGACGATGATGTGCGTTGTCGATCCCGTGGCCGTCTCGCCTGGGGCCAGAGAATTCTTGTCCAGGGTGATGACGCCCAGCTTGTCATCGGTCAAGGTCAGACCATTTATTGTGACCGAACCGTTGTTCTTCACACTGAACTGGTAAGTTACATTATCTCCTACTTTTGCGGTATCTGACGATGCCTTTTTGGTTACGGCCAGACCGGCGGTATAGGTCAGAGCAATAGATGCTGTAGCGGTTGTCGTAACCGGCTGGTTCTGGCTATCCGTGCCCTGGATGGTGGCCACATTGGTCAGAGGTCCGGGCAGATCGCTCTCCAGTATGACATGGGTTGCCGAAGCTGATGCAGTAGCTCCCGGAGCCAGGTCCTTCTTGTCGGTACTAATGGTTCCCAGCTTGTCATCCGTCAGGTTCAAGCCCTTTATTGTGACGTTTCCGGTGTTCGTAACCGTGAACCTGTAGGTCACCGTATCTCCCACCTTGGCGGTGGTAGAGGAGGGCACTTTAGTCAGACTTAAGGCGGCGTTATAGGTCAGAGCCACAGTGGCATTGGCTTTGGCACTGATCGGCTTATTGGTCCTGTCCTCAACACCTGATGCAGTTACTGTATTGTTCAGGGGCCCGGGCAGATCGCTCTCTTTTATGGTGTAAGTGCTGGTTGCAGTCGTTGTTGCTCCCGGCTGAATCGTCCTGGCAGCGGGCGCAAGCGTGCCGAGTTTGTCATCCACCAGGGTCAGAGCGTTTATGCCTATTGTTCCAGTATTTCGGACGGTATAGGTATAGGTAACGGCCTGGCCTACTGATGCTGTAGTTGCCGAGGCGGTCTTAACTATCTCCATTCCCGCAGTGTAGGTGACATTCGTCCTGTAAGTGCAGGTTATGCTGCGGAATGGATTGGTCGAACCGGGGGCCACATCAGAGTAATCCTTGGTTAAGGTCATGCCGATGGTGTGATTGATGGGATCGTATTGGGTCCAATCTATAGCGACATTTGGCCCAGTGGCTCCATCTATCTTCTTGCCGTCAACATTCCACACAAATGTCAGTCTGCTGCCTGTTGTGCCGCCCGTATAGCTATAGGTGGCGGTTTCATAGGGACCAACCTCACCGGGTCCGTCTATGCCGCAAACCGGCAGGGAATATACATTAATGTCAGTACTCGTCTGGTTGACACAACCTCCTTCTTTGGTTCTTATGAACAGCGAGATGGTGACAGCCTTCGAGCCCTCATCCTGAGATACCAGGGGAGCTTTAAATGAAAAACTCCGCGCCGTTCCAGCGCCAATGGTAGAGCCGCTGGTCACAGCGGTCCATTGATAGAGGTAATCTCCAGAAGGAGCTTGAAGGGTCACCGTCTGTCCAGAGGTTACGAGCTGGTTTACGGCCAGGCTGGGTGCGACCGCGCCCAGCGACGACCCTGCCAGCAGGTAAATCAGCGATAAGAGCATTACTGAAGCGATCGCTTTGTTGCGATATGACATTATTTTTCCTCCCATATCCTTATTTCTCGGCTTACATCCGGTTATCTTAATCAGAGACGTCTTTTCTATTGCCTTCAGGTCGATTTTTATCGAACAGATTATATGGGCAATTCTCTCTTTTTTTTCATACTTTTATTCATTGACCCCGGCAATAGCATTAGATACATCCTGTCAAAGATCAAATTCAGATAACCTTATTGTTAGTAATCAGCTTATCTATTTGAACTTTCTCTTCAATTTTTAGAATATATTTGTCAAACATATTGATATTTCTTCTTGATTTTTAAATATTTTTTAATTAACATTCGAACTTCATATGTCAGATTTGTATATGTTTTTCGCCTTTGCGTACCAATACAATATTTTTATATTTAGTTTAAACTGAGCTACTAAAATATGAATTTAAAATTATATTAATTTTTGATTAACTTTTATGCGCGATTATTATGATTTTTGACAACCACAAGTATTATTAGTATGAGAGGTACAAACAGTTTAAAAGATTTGGACCAATTCTAAATTAAAAGATAGGTGGATGGAAAATGGATATAAAGAGAATGCTGTTTTTTGCAGGACTGGCCATATTAATGGCACAGCTTCTGTTTGCAGGTGCGTCTGCGCAGAATGGAACCGGCGTTTTGAATCTGATCATAAAAATGGAGCAGTCACCTCTGGCAGAGGGTAAAAGTCAAGCGGAAAAGGAGAATTTAGAGATGAACTCCACCATAAATCTGCTCAATGAGGCGGACTCCAAAGGGCATGTTGTCTCGATATCCGTCACGGGAGATATTGCCAATAGTGTATATCCTCTCTATGTCACTATGCTCGGCTCCACAGAAAATCATGAACTGATGATGGGAGGTTTGAGCGGGGGCGAAGAATTGGTCTCCTTCGAGGATCAGGATGCAAGGCTGCGCAAGACCAAGAGATATGTTGAGGATGACTATATCTGCGGAGGAAAGCAGTCCAAGGTGGCAGGCTACCTTCCACAGCCCGATTCCTTTAACCAGACCAGCTACAAGATCCTGGATGATCTGGAGATATTGTACCTGGTAGACGAAACGGGACTGCCGGAGAGCCAGGGCAAGGCAGTACCGTACTTAAGGGAAGGATTTGCCTTCTACGTGGTTCCTGTGAGCGAGGGTCAGGGACTTCGCATGCAGGACGGGGCGGCAAAAGCGGCCGGCTTGAACGGCACGGATTGGTATAACCTTCTTGCCAGCAAATTCGATGAGTCCGCCGGCAAGGGTGAGCCGATGGTTGTGGTCTTCACCAATACCGTCTCCGGATCGGAAGAATACCTGGATGCCTACAAGAAGTTCGTAGAATATGCCGCAGGCAAAGGCGCCAGCTTTGTCACCACCAAGGAGCTGGTGGAAAGCAGCAAGAATGCATGAGGTTTATCGAGTGGGTAATAGAATAATAGAGTCCTCTGTGAGTCCTCCGTGCGCTTCTCGGGTCTCTGTGGTGAATGGTTAGTAACCATTGGTTATAACCAGTGGCGAACGACGCTTCAACCACAAAGATCACAAAGCTCACAAAGGACGCACAGAGCTACTTAGCAAAAACTGGAAACCCATGGTAGATTCAATTGTTAAACATCGATCTTTATGCCGAAGAGCTTCTCGAACTTCTCATACCTGGCCCGGGCTCGATAGATGTTTTGCCGGGTATAGGGCAAACCTTGCTGGCAGGCCAGCATGTCCCTGATCTCGGCCTGGGTGAAGACCGCCTCCAGCTTCTCTTTGCCTATTGTTGATACGCTCACTTTTTCCGTGCAAATCTCCAGATCAGAGTCGCCCTGCCAGTTCCACTGCAAGTCGTAGCGCATCAGAATAAGGTGCTCATTCTTGCAGCGCGCACAGACCAGCCAGTTCGATTCTGTAGAGTGATATGCCAGGCTCTCCAAATCCGAGTCGCACTTGCTGCAAAAGCCGACCATATTGCCCTCTAATGAGACCGGTTCCAGCCTTTTTCCTGCAAAAATGAGGGTTAGACTCTTCTCCTCAAGTTGGTTCATCTTGACTTCAAGACGTCCGCCATGCTGTAAATTCCAGGCTCTTTGCCGACTACCCACTCAACCGCCCGTACGGCGCCGCTGGCAAGTGCGGTTCTGCTGTGGGCCTGGTGCTTTATCTCGAGGCGCTCGCCAGCTCCCGCCAGGAGCACTGTGTGATCTCCCACAATATCTCCACCGCGTACAGCATGCACTCCAATCTCCTTTCCTCGGGGCATGATGCCTTCCCGGCCATACACGATCTCCTTCTCACCCAGAGCCCTCTTTATCGCCTCCACTGTGGCCAGAGCCGTGCCGCTGGGGGCGTCTTTCTTCTGATTATGATGGGCCTCAATGATCTCGATGTCGTAGTCCTTCAAGGCAGCCGCTGCATCGGCGACCAGCTTCCAGAAAACATTTACGCCTAAGGAGAAGTTGGGCGTTATAACCGCAGCCACATGGCCATCAATTGCTTTTTTCATCTGAGAATGCTGCTCTGGGGAAAAGCCCGTAGTTCCCACCACGAGGTCAATTCCGAGGTTAGCCGCCGTGCATACGTTATTTACCGCCGCTTTGGCAATGGTAAAGTCGATAAGAACATCCGGGTTGCTCTCCCTTAAGACCGACTCCAGATGCGAGGCGTCTTTTACTATGATGCCGCCGGGGAGAGCAGTTCCTGCTCCGACTACATCCAATCCGGCCACGAGCGGCATGTCTATTGCCCTGGCCGCCTCCTGGATGATCAAAGTGCCCATGCGCCCCAGGGCACCGGCTATGGCTATGCGCGTCATGCTCTCTCGCCCAGCCTTTCCAGGATCTCCTTTAAGATCAACTCCTTCTCCGGAGCCATTTGCCCCAGAGGAAGACGCATTGGTCCGCCGGCCCGCCCCAGATATTTTTGAGCGGTCTTCACGGGAATAGGATTGGTCTCCAGGAACATGGCCCGCACCAGGGGGGCAAGCTCATAGTGCAGCGACCTGGCTTTCTCGAAGTCGCCCTTCAAAATAGCGTCCACCATGGCCACCGTCTTTCTGGGTGCCACATTGGCCACCACGGAAACTACACCTTTGCCGCCCAGAGACATGGTGGGGAGAGTGAGATCATCATCTCCCGAGAGCAGGACAAAGTCGCTGCCCCGCGTCTGCTCGATGATTTGGGATTGCTGAGAAAGGCTCCCACTGGCCTCTTTTATGGCCACGATATTCTTCACCCTGGACAGTTTCGCGACCAATTCCGGCTTGAGGTCGATTCCGGTTCTCTTGGGAACATTATAGAGCACAATTGGGATGTCGCACTTCTCGGCTATGGTCTTGAAGTGTTCGAACATACCCCGGTCATTGGGCTTGTTATAGTAAGGCGTGATCAATAAAGCGGCAGATGCACCTGCTTTGGCCGCATGGCGCGTCAACTCCAAAGCCTCACGGGTATTGTTTGATCCCGTGCCTGCAATAACCGGCACCTTGGAAGATTCCACGGCAATCTCCACCACCCTTTTATGCTCCTCAAAGGTTAATGTGGCCGACTCACCAGTTGTGCCGCAGGGGACAATGCCTGCTATGCCCGTTTTATTCAGGTACTCAATGTTCTTCTTCAGTCCCTCCTCATCCAGGCTCTCATCTTCTAAAAATGGCGTAATTAAAGCGGGAAACACGCCTTTAAGCATCGATCTCGACCTCGCCTCGGCGAGTGCGTCTCTGCCGCATCACATTGGAAATATATCCTGCCACACGATTGCGTATGGTCTTATTTTTAATGTCTGTATACTCAGACACCTTTAGCTTATTCTGTTCAAAGTCAGGGCTAAATGAGCTTTCGTAGGTTCTCAACAGATCCATCGCGAAATTCTTGATATAACTAGGTTTTACGCTTCCCATAATCAACACTCCAGCTAGAGCAATTCTTTGTGCATCCTTGCCTCATCAATTTATATCTTCCCGTCCCACCGGCTACCTGCACTCCTTACCGCTTGCCTGGCCATGCTCATGGCCGCCGCGGTTTGCCGCGCCTGCAGCTGCCTGGTTGACCGGCCCCACGCCCTTTCCCACTCGCATGCTGCCGAGAAGCGCCCTTTCTGCGAACCTCTTGGCCTGGCGGGCCGCTTTTTTCAGGGGACTGCCTAGAGCAAGAAATGAGGTTAATGCGGCAGAGTAGGTGCATCCCACGCCGTGGTTCTCCCCTGCCACCCTCTCCCCCGGCAAAAGGATGATCTCAACACCTTCCACCAGGAGATCGGTGCAGTCCAGGTGTCCGCCCTTAACGATTACGGCCTTCGGCCCAAGCTGTAAGATCTTTTGGGCGGCGAGAAGGGCGCTGTCTCTATCGCGAACCTCTATTCCTGTTAGAGCCTGGGCCTCGAAGATATTGGGAGTTACAACCGTTGCCAGCGGGATGAGATGTGCTTTTAAAGCCTCTACCGCCTCAGGTCGAAGCAGCCTGCCGCCCGCTTCCGCCTCGATCACCGGATCCAGGACGAAGGGGATATCCCTCTTTCGCAGGTGATGGGCCACGGCAGTCACAATCTCGGCGGAGTAGAGCATGCCTGTCTTGGCAAAGGAGATGGTAAAATCATCGGTGATCGACCTCATCTGCTCTACTACTATCTCGGCTTCCAGGCCATAGACCCGTTGCACTCCCAGGGTATTTTGGGCGGTAATGGCGGTGACGGCGCAGGTTCCATGCAGTCCCAGAACGGAGAAAGTCTTGAGGTCCGCCTGGATGCCGGCCCCGCCCCCCGAGTCAGAGCCGCCTATGGTAAGCACGACATGTGGCATTAAGATATCTTCTTCTCGGCTGCCGCCGCCATTTCCGGCGGAAGCCTGTACTTTTGAGCGATCTTCAAGGCCTTGCGGTAAAGGCCTGCTTGCATATGCAACTCATAGGACTTCATGGCCGCTTGCAGCAACATCTCTTGAGGAAGCTCAAACTCCTCGGCAATCTCGGCCGCGTTCTTGACCAGACCAAAGCTCATGCTCTTATTGAAGGCCTGAACCGCCGCCTGCCGGACCATATCCTGGGAAAGGCCGTATTCCTTGGCATAATCGGCCGCCGCCCGGTAAAACTCGCTGTCGATTTTTCGGTTGAATGAACGCGCTGCCGCCTCCAGTCGAAGATTCGCGGGAAGGTCGTACTTCTTGGCCAGATCTGCGGCCATAGAGTAGTCGCCTTTCTTCATATTGGCGTCGTAGGCTTTGCGCACCGTCTCTATTAGCATATCATTTGGCAGACCGAAGTCGGACTTGATCTTTGCCGCCCCCTGGTAGGCCCCCAGGTTCATCTTTACGGCAAACTGCTTCGCACCTTCGGCCAGCTCACTATCAGCCATAGAAATCCTCCATAATCATTCCACACCCCTCTCCCGGAGATTGGTTACAAAAGCATACTGGGTGGTGGTGGGAAGCTTTCGACGTAGCTCCCTTACCTCTGCAAGATAGATTATTATCTGCCTTGTTTGAACTGGGGGCCTTTCTTTGCCCAAGATTTTGCTGACAACTTCTACTTCCGGCTCGCCCTGCACCCGGGCGGCGCCACTGCCATAGTCAGGTGACATCTCAATAAGCATGGGCAGTCGCAGGCGGCTCCAGAGAAACCTGGGGATGCTCTTTGAGATCAGATCCAGTTCGGCCTTGTCCATGATGAAAAAAGTATTATCCTTTCCCTTGATGCCGGGCTTTTCCATGGTCAAAAGTTCGGCCAAATTTATTCGCTTACTGGGCAGGTGCTGGTTCATGGTCTGAATGGTCTTGACCAGAATATTCCTGTTCATCGCCTGTCCGTCATCGGAAAATGCCATCCGTTCCTTTTGTGCTCTCTTGCGACTTAAAGGTAACCGTTATCGAGTATCTTTTGCGTCGCATTCAACTCGTTGCCCAAGGAGTCCCCATCCTTTAGGGTGGGGAGGAATTGGGCGGTCCCGTGAAGTATTTATGCTCACAAAACCATCTCCTGATTACGTTCTTGTGTGCCGCAAGGCACAACCTGAAATGCATTTGAGGGGAGAACTGTATTAGGGCCGCCTCGACCTTCTGAAATGGCTCGACGTATCTTGCAAATCTGTGTCAACCGGCCTATTGTCGTCCGTTGTTGGTCTGAACCCAACCGTCTTAAGAGGGACCACCCTCCTAACGAAAACTGGAACGGCAAGCCACCTCCTTCAGGGGGTGGTAGTTGACATTCAGTTATGTCCCCCATCTAACCATCTCTCGCAGGCCGTCTCTAAATACTCGAAAGCTTTTGGAATTATTTCTTTCCGGTTCCATGAATGCAGAAATAGTCTTTGCAGCCTCTATTTTGCGCAGACCGCCGGGAAAATAGCCTCTTTTATTGCTATTAAGCACACGCTCTAGCGCCTCCCATGTCCCGCCTTTTATCGAATCAGGATCATGATATTTCCATCTGCTTCCAAGAGTCTTAGGAACTTTATGGTAAGCCTGATTGATTGCGCTTACATCTCCGAAGAACCACGCCTCCAGCTCCTCTACTGCTATCCTGTTCATAACTTGAAATCTTGAGCAACTACTTGTTTTATCGGACATAGTACGGGTAATCAGTCCAGCATCTTTCGCTGCGTTCTCCAGTCGATCTTTGAGTGATTTGCAATTGCTTCGATCTTCATCGACCAAGACAACAATGCGCCAGTCGTCACGCAACCATTTGGCATAACTTCGCATAACCTGTGGTAGTTTTGACAGAAGATCGTTTTTGCACTGATAGGGGTGAATCTCGAAAGATGCGCTTGCACCCAGAATCTTCGGCACAAGATTGAGCAGGGCGGCTTCTGCAGAGAGCTCTTCCACTAAAAATACAATATGCATGAGATCATTACTCCGCTTGGGGCCTTGCCGTCTGGATTAATGAGGGCCGTTTTGGGCCGCCTGATGCCGTCAAAGGATCGCCTACCTCAAAGTGACCCTCCATCCAGAGGTAACCAAGCTGTGCCCCTTCATCCATGAACTCTTTGATGCCTTCCATATCTGCAGCACGCCGCGCCTGTGTGTAACCCTGTTCATCTCTGTAGAGCACCCAAAGCTCCTCCGGCCGGAGACCATTTACAAAAAAAGGCGAATGGGTTGTGACCATAAGCTGGGTTTTGGCTGCCGCATGTCTGCACTCTTCGGCAAGTTCCGGCAAGAGCCTGGGATGAAGCTGGTTTTCCGGCTCTTCAATTACTATGAGCTGAGGCGGCTGTGGATCATAGAGCAAAGTCAAGTAGGCCAGCATTTTAAGGGTGCCGTCTGAAGCGAATTTCGCCAGTATCGGCTGCTCAAAAGGAGCATCCTTAATCTGCAAGAGAAGCCGACCGTCAGGCATGAATTCGGACTCAACTTTCTCAAGTCTAGGAACACGATGAGATAATGTATTCAAAATCAGGTTCAAACGGTCCTCATGCTGTTCTTTAAGATATTGAATAACATTAGGCAGGTTATCGCCGGTTGCCGACAGCCGCTCCTGAGGACCCGCCTCAGAGAATCCCCGCATGCTATCTGCGGTAAGATATGAGAGATACCATCCGGTTATGAACTGGCGCAGAGCGCTAACTCTTGGATTTTTGGCAAGCTGGCCCAATGCGTTGACGGCAAGCATATCAGAAGACGTCAGCATCTCATGAATCCTCTCGCCCATCTCGACCGGCTTTTCTCCGGCAATTACCTGTCCCTCTCCATTTTTAAAATCGAGAAACTTAAAGGGTTTTCCTTGCTGTCTTCTCCTCCATTGCAGCCATTCCTCTGCCACATAAGGACCCGTGATGCCTTCTTCAAGGGAGAGGTGATAGGTGATGAGGGGCATGTCGCTTCTCTCTCGGTATTTCAGCTCGATCTCAATCGGACCGCGAGAGCCACGGGTGCGAAGCTCTTTGAACCGACCCCTTTTGTCCAGAGCTTTTCTAAGGCCCACTGAGAAGCATTCCGAGAGGAAGGCAAAGACATCGAAGATGGTCGATTTTCCGCTGCCGTTTGGTCCAAGGAAGACCGTTAAAGGGGTGATGCCTCTCAGCTCAAGGTTATGAAGGGCTCTGTAGTTCTTTATTTTTAAATACTCGATTCTTGGAACCGATTGCCTGACGCGGTCTCCTTCAGTCATTTTTTGATCTCCGACGGATTTTTCACATTATTATCATAATCTCACAGGAAATAAACTCTGGCAGTGGCCCGAGATAGATGGCGGCAAGCCTGGAGAGGGTGGCTTCTTCAACTTCTGATTCGGGGGGTTTCAAGATGCAAGCCCCGTTAAGTCCACGTCTGCCATTGGATTCTTGTCCATGATTGCAGCTCATTTCAGTCCTTTTTCCAAGACAAGTTTCTTGTAGATATCCCTAGCACTTGCTTTCTTCTTTGCCTCGAATTCTCCACTCAGAACTTCACAACTTGGAATATTCGTTTTTTGGTTGAGAAGAGCATAGAATAAAAGAATGGGAACGTCTCGGTTTTCGTCCAATATCTCTCTACGAAGGTCGCAGTTTTTCGGCACATCAAGTTCATTGAGCAAAGCAGTGGATCTTCTTTTGCTTCCTCCAAGGTTTTGCAGCGGTCAAGAAGCTCAATTGTTGGATTATCACTAGATATGCCATTGCTAGCTAAGACATTTTGTTTTACTTTGGCGATAAAATCAATCATCAGTGGATCTTTTCTTGCGTCGTCCAAAGAATGGCATCTGAGCAGGCAACTCTCTCGATCACATGTTTTCCCACCACAAAAGAAATAACTTAACCCGGTAGGATTTTCTGCTTTTTTCATTCTGACTCTTTTCATCTTGACCTCAGTACATCTCTTTTTCCTCTTTTCCTACGTAGATGAGCAATGTGATGCTAAGAAACAATATAAGGTTTTACTAGAACAACCTCTAAGCCCTTAGGAGTGTACTCCATGAGCCACCTCACCCACGTCCTCCTGCTCCCTTTGGTCCGGCCATTGTTCTGCAATGCATCAGCCAGCCCGCAGCCAAAGCAATCGTGCACGATGCCGCAGTCTCTTCGATGGAGTTCGTACTCGCTTGTGCGGAGGTGCCTTGCAGACAGAAGGATGGGCACGCAGGCTTGCGGGCGTGGGGGCGCAAGCGTGTCCCGCGCGAGGACGGGCGTGCGCGCGCGACCGGGCCAGTTTCGCTTCATTTAAAATGTATTTATATACCGGTAAATCAATCTATTTTTCTTGAGATTCAGACACCTGCGGGCCGCCTGGGCCACATTCTCTCGGTCTTCCTCCCGGCAGTAGATGCCAAAGCGCCAGGTAGCCCGGTGCGCTCTTTCCAGGATGCTGACCAGAGGCGACACCTCCCGCAGGGGTCTGACCTCACCCTCGACCAGAGCCGGAAAGTTGCCCTCCGGCGTATCCGGAAGCGTGGGGTTGTCCACCAGAATGTAATCTGTCTCTACTCCCGCCTCATGGGCAATCTCCTGGGCCAGCATCTTTTCGCTCGCCTTGAGAACTGTTGGGTCCAGGCACTCCAGGCCAACGTAAACGGCGCGCTTAAAAATTCTCCGAGATTTGATGCGTGAAGCCATCTCAGCCGCATAGCCGCCCGACCTTTCCAGGGAAGTGAAGAGCTGGATGTCATCCATTTCTTTTACGGCAGGAGCACTGGTTCCTTCTTCAATCATGCGCCGGATTGCGGCGGAGATCATGCACTCCGAGATGCGGCAGACATGATGATAGTAAACGGATGGATGCATGAGCAGCCGGGAGATGAGCAAGGAAGTCGCCGCCTGCACGCCTCCCGCCTCCACCACCAGCTCTCCCTGGTGAAGGGTCATCTTTTGCAGCAGACGCAGTCGATCTATCACTCCGTAGGCCACGCCCGTGTAGTGAGCATCCCGGATCAGGTAGTCCATCCTATCCACATCTATCTCGCCGCTCACGATCTGCCCCAGACCAACTCCATTTATGGCGGCCTGGATATCGGAGGCTTTCAGGCCATACTTGTCCAAGACCGCCCGAAGCTCGCCCTTCTTCAGTAGATCAATGATGCTCTCGTGATCCTTGCGCAGGTATGGAGCAAGAGCCGCCTCCGTGGCATGGGAGAGGGGACCATGGCCCACGTCGTGCAAAAGTGCCGCAGCGCCTACCAGCATCTTATCCTCTTCTGGCAGGCCGAGATGGTTCGCGAGCAGATCAGCCAGATGATAGGCCCCCAGGCTGTGCTCAAAGCGAGTATGATTGGCACCGGGATAGACCAGGCTCGCCAGGCCGAGCTGCTTGATCCAGCGCAGCCGCTGCATCTGGGGTGTGTCCGCGATTTCCAGGGCCAGGCCCTCCAGCAAAACATAGCCATGCACGGGGTCTCGGATCTCGGTCATCGGGCTAAACCCTGGTGTCTCCTACATTAAATATTGTTCTGGATGGGCAATTAAATCATTATGTGCCTCGATGCGCTACAAGCCAAGCTCGACGCCCTCAAGCGCCACCAGACGGAGACCGCCGCAAAGCTTGACGCGCTCCTGCCGGCTGTGCAGGATCCGGGCCTTGCGGGGCGAGCTCTGATGAAAAAGCTTACATCTAACATTTAGTGATACTATTACGAGGATATTATGGCCGAAGGAATAACGCGCATCACTGTAAAGGGCTTCAAGTCTATAGCCGATGAGTGCTCCATAGAAATTCGCCCCCTAACGATCTTAGCCGGGGCCAACAGCTCGGGCAAGTCGAGTATAATGCAGCCCTTCCTGATGATGAAGCAAACACTGGAGGCCCCTTATGATCCGGGTCCTCTTTTAATTGATGGCCCCAATGTCCGTTTTACCTCCGCAGAGCAGTTCCTCTCCCGCATGGACGGCGAGGTCATGGGCAAGTTCAGCATGGGGTTGGAAGTGAAAAGCTCGTTATTATTCAATGAGACCTTTATCAATAAGCCACAGACGGGAATGGAGATTGAGGTGATCTCCTACAAAAATGAAGAAGGTATCATAATCCTCCGGCCTGATATGACCCAAGAAGATATTAAGGCAGTTTCTCCTCCATGGGGTAATATTGGTTTAAATGGTTTAAAAACTTATAAATATAATACTACAAGTATAGAACGAAATAGATGCTTCTTGGAGCTAAAAATAATTAATAAATCTAAAAGACCATTTAGTCGCGAAACAGATTGGAGTAGAACTTTTTCAAACGCCATCCTGAGCCTCATTCATGTGCCAGCACTGCGAGGCAATCCGGAAAGAAATTATAAAAAGACATCCGTGGGCCCCATGTTTCCAGGAACATTTGAGATCTATGCAGCCAGCATAATCCACCACTGGCAAGCAACAGAGGACACCCGCCTGAATGACCTGGGAACTGCTCTGGAGAAATTGGGTTTAACCTGGAAGATCCGTTCAAAAAAGGTTGATGATGTCAGTTTTGAGGTAATGGTTGGCCGTCTCATTCACGGAACAAATGGCAACTCCAAAGACTTCGTGAGCATTGCCGATGTAGGATTTGGCATTTCTCAAATCCTTCCCGTTATCGTTGCCCTCTTGACTGCAGAGCCGGGCCAACTGGTCTACATCGAACAGCCCGAGATTCATCTCCACCCGCTAGCTCAGACGGCGCTGGCGCAGATTCTTGCAGATGCCGCCAATCGAGGCGTAAAGGTAGTAGCTGAGACGCACAGCTCTTTGCTGCTCTTGGGCATTCAATCTCTTGTTGCAGAAGGCAAGCTCTCCCCAGATAAAGTCAAGCTTCACTGGTTCAAGAGGCGGCCGGAGGACGGCGTTACAGAAGTATCCAGTGCCGATCTGGATAAAGCCGGTGCTTTTGGCGATTGGCCGGAAGATTTCTCCTCGGCGGAGATGGACGCCGATGCTCGTTACATACATGCCGCTGAAGCAAGACTGGAGTCCAATTGATGTCATCAGCAGAGTCAAAGCGTTTAGTCATTGACGCATCGGTTGCTACATCTACGGGGGAAAGAGGGGAGCGGGGAGTTCGGTGCCAGGCCTTCTTAAGGGTAATGATTGATGAAACATACCATCGCTTGGTGATGACGCGAGAGATTGGAGCGGAATGGGATATACATTCTCATCCTTTTGCTCGCGTCTGGCGAAGAAGCATGAATGCCAAGAGAAGGGTAGACCGACCGAACGCGTATCATGATACCGCATTTTGCCTGAAGATTGAAAGAGCAAGTAAAACCGAAAAGGCTCTTGTTGCTATGGAGAAGGATCTTCGTCTCATCGAAGCCGCGAGAATGACAGACAAGCGTGTCATTTCTTTGGATGACACCGCCAGAAGCTATTTTTCTGCAGTTTCAAGCCAGGTTGGCGAGCTCGGGGATATTCTATGGGTAAATCCAGTCAATGATGACGAGACGCCAAACAAATGGTTGACGGACGGGGCTCCGATCGAGGAGCAAAGGCAACTGCGCCCATGATCGACGCCCTCAAGCGCCACCAGGCACAGACCGCCGCCGAGCTGGACGCGCTGATGCCTTCCGTTTTGGATAGGGCATTTAGAGGAGAATTATGATCAATAGAAATGGTACTTTGGAAAGCATGCCAATAGAAATGATGATTAATCAAAAAATAATTTATATTAATAATAAGTGGAGTCGGTCATATGGTTAATGAGAATAAAGGGACCTTGAATAATATGATAAGTGCTCTTGCAGCAATTGTCAAATCTCTATATTCAATTGCCCCTGCGGTTGTTTTAGCCGGCATTCTCCTATTTGGGCTTTTAATGAATGCTACAATTCGACTTTCTGATACTATTATTATGGGTGTAGTTATATTAATTATTGTATTTACGTCACTATTAATAAGTTTGAAATATCGCCTTAATGGTGAGGCTTTGTTGGGTTTGACAGCGGGTCTTCTTACAGCATTTACAGTTTCATGGAGTTTGAATAGGTTCATTCTTTTCATGATCGCATGGTTTGTGTTCTTCGGATTTACGATGCTGTTTTGGAGCATTAAAATGGCCGCAGATTTGGAGCAAATCATCCGCCAATCGTCAATATGGATAGATAATTCTAATGTTGAAATAAATGAGAATAAATTAAATATTATTATTAAAAATAGTAATCTTCAATACTTAGATCGAATCAGTGCCGCCAAGGCCCTAAGGATATTGATTTTTAGAAAATTGCCACTCGATATTACTGGAAAGACGCTAAAATCCATAGAAATGTTTTCTTCGGTCACCGGTGTGAATTTCATGGAAATTACAATATTCTATGCATATCTATATCGAATTCTAAATGATAAACAAAAAGCATCTTTCTTCACCCAGATTGATTTGATTTTTGATGCCCTCAGATCAATTCCTGCATCCCCCGAAGATTTCATAATTTCTTTTCGAAGTAGTTTCAGACTAATACGAAGTAACAACTTAGATGTTGAATCATATCTTTATCTGATAGAAGCAGGATTCGAGAATGGTATTGCTCCAGATCAAATGCATGATTATATAAAATCGGTGAGCGGAAGTAAAAAACAGTCGCTAGATCATGTTTCAAATGAAGTTAATTGAGTCCGATCCAAGCTCGACGCCCTCAAGCGCCACCAGGCGGATACCGCCGCCGAGCTGGACGCGCTCCTTCCGGCTGTGCTGGTGCGGGCCTTCGGGGGCGAGCTTTGAAGCAGTCGCTCGCATCATTTGCATTTCCTGGATTACCCGCAAGAAGAATACTTTCGCCCAGCACGGGTGAGCTTTAATAATGAAAAATGCCTATTTAATTTTTGAAAGTTCTGCGATAGGAGCAAGAGATGTCAAATCAGGAGATACGCGACCCAATCCATAATTTCATCCGTCTGGAGCCAGGTGAGAAACAAGTTCTTGATAGTGCTCCTTTCCAGAGGCTCCGGCAGATCCACCAGCTCGCTTTGACCTATTTGCTCTATCCAGGCGCAACTCATCGTCGGTTCGAGCATTCTCTCGGCGTCATGGAGCTTGCCAGCAGAGTCTTCGATGTTGTAACAGATCCGGAAAACATCCACCATGAATCAGTCAGAGAAATAATTCCAAAGAAATTCGACCTTGAATATTGGAGAAGAACATTGCGCATGGCAGCTTTATGTCACGACCTCGGACACCTTCCCTTCTCTCATGCCGCAGAGACCGAGCTCTTGCCCAGCGGATGGGACCATGAGCGTTTCACAACGGAATTGATTTGCAGCGATGAAATGAGACAGATTTGGAGCCGGATGAAATTAGACTGTGTAGATGTGGCAAAGCTGGCTGTTGGCCCAAAGCATTACAAAGACCGCAGATTCACCGATTGGGAGGCGATCCTCTCCGAGATAATAGTAGGTGATGCTTTCGGAGTGGACCGTATGGACTACTTGCTTAGAGACTCTCATCACATAGGCGTTGCATATGGGCGCTTCGACCACTACCGTTTGATCGATACTCTCTGCATCCTGCCCAAGATTGACAAAGCCGAAGATGATGAGCTTGGATCTCAGGAGCTGGCTTTGGGCATAGAAGTAGGAGGCCTGCATTCTGCGGAAGCGTTGCTTTTAGCGAGATATTTTATGTTCTCGCAGGTCTATTGCCACCATGTTCGCCGCATTTACGACATTCATCTCAAGGACTTTCTAAAGAAATGGCTTTTGAATGGCATGTTCACAACAGCAATAGAAGACCTACTTCAGATCACGGATAACGAGATAATGTCTGAGCTTTCCAAGGCAGTACGTGATAAAGAGCATCCTGGCCATGATCCTGCTCGTCGCATCGCCAGAAGAGAACACTTCAGGCTGCTCTACCAGAGGACTCGGGAGGATCTCGAAATAAATCGTGAAGCAGGTAAAGCTGTCTTTGATGCGGCATGTATGGAATTTGGTGATTCGGAGGTCAGACACGATTACTACGTACAGAAAGAAGTCGGTCTCAATTATCCACTACTTTCCAGAGACAATCGCATCTGTTCTTCGTTCACTGAATCGGAGACGTTAGAAAAGGTGCCTTTGGTAGCAATTGATTATGTTTATATAAGCCCAGAGTGCAGGAAAAGAGCTGAGAAATGGCGTGACAAGAATTTGAAGAGGATTATAACTTTAAAGGAGGGTGAGGAAGAATGCTAAAACAAATGCAGCGAGACGCCATTTTGCTCTCGCTGATGAATGAGATGAGAGCAAAAGGCAGTTGGTGCGGCGAGACTCACATCCAGAAATCTGTATATTTCCTGCAAGAATTGCTAGAAGTCCCGATGAATCTCGAGTTCATACTCTACAAGCATGGACCTTACTCATTCGATCTGGCCGATGCAGTTACTGCCATGCGGGCGGATAGCTTGCTCGAATATAAATCACGCCGCCCCTACGGGCCAAGCCTTCTCCCCACAAAAACCGGCCAGGATTTCCTGAATCGATACCCAAAGACGCGAGGGAAATATGCCGAAAGAATGCAGTTTGTAGCCGAAAAGATTGGAAAAATGGGTGTTGCAGAGCTGGAGCGTCAGGCCACTGCCCTTTACGTTACCCTTAACGAAAAATGTGCAGGAAATTCACGGGCAATCTTGATTACAGAGCTGAAGCCTCATATCAAAATGGACCAGGCCGAAAAAGCTCTGGAAAGCGTAGACGCCATGATAAAAGAGGCCGCTGAAAAAGGACTGGGCAGTGGGCTGTAAATAATGAATTTCAAAGTTGTTCTTGTGCAAGACGTGGATGGCGGCTACATAGTGAGCTGCCCGGCGCTTCCTGGATGCCACTCCCAGGGCGACAGTGCAAAGGAAGCTCGTGAGAACATCAAAGAGGCGATAGAAGGCTGCATGCAGTCTCTGGCAGAAGAGCGGATGAAACCGGGCGCTCCTGGATTGGGTTGTTGAAGTGACCGTCCTATTTAGGATGCGAAAAACGACGGGCGATGGTTTTCAGAGATTGGTATCGACTACAGGTCGTATTTCTTTCGCGTCTCACTCCATGCCATCTCTCTTGCAGTCTCCAGCTCCATCAGGTCATCTTCGGTCAGGGAAAGCTCCTCCTTGCATCTCTGAAATAAGGCCCACTTCAACTCATCTTCATCCATTCAAATCGTAGAAATATTGCATTTGAAATGTATTAACCTTTCTGATTCACTGTTTTTCATGCTGTGTAGTCCCGAATGTCGTGTAGAGTCCTGAATGTCAGGATATCTTTATATACCAATACTGGAATCTTTATTCCTCTTATGGAGAACGACCAGGAGCAAGTAAGAAATCTCTCCGTTCTTCTCCAGTAAGAGGGATTAAATAATGGAATCAATTCCTGGCATGGCACCGAGAGATCTGAGGGTCTCCGGCTGGCTGACGACGGTAGCGGCAGGGACTGCTATGGTCAAGATCGGCAAGAATGGTGTCTTTGTGAGGATTTGCAGACATTCTTCAAGGTCAAGCGATTCTATATCTGGCCAGCGTGCCAGATAAAGTTTGATAAGATTATCTCCTTAAGATAATTCATCCGAAGGCGACATAAATGTCAATGGATTTTGCATACATAGCCCTGTTGTTAGGCACCCTGATAGTTCTGGCGTTGCCTACGGGAAGATATATTGCGAAAGTTTTCAACGGCGAGGCTACCCGAGTAACGCCTCTCTTCCGGCCTGTCGAAGAAGCGTTTTACAGAATGGCGGGCGTGGACGAGACAGGAGAGATGTCCTGGAAGAGCTACGTTGCCGCTCTCTTGATCTTCAATGCCCTGGGTCTGGCAGCCGTCTTTTTGCTGCAGGAATTGCAGGGCTTTCTTCCTTTCAATCCTCAGAACCTGGGAGCGGTTCGCTGGGATACGGCCCTCAATACTGCCGTCTCCTTCACCACCAACACCAACTGGCAGGCCTATAGCGGGGAACAGACGATGAGCTATCTTACCCAGATGCTGGGCTTGACTGTGCAAAATTTTCTCTCCGCCGCAGTGGGGCTATCTGCAGCCATGGCTGTCATTCGAGGCTTCACCCGCAAGAATGCCGCCACCCTGGGAAATTTCTGGGTCGACCTCACCCGGTCGGTGCTCTATCTGCTGCTGCCCCTGGCCCTCATCTGGGCTCTCTTATTTGCGTCCCAAGGCGTGATTCAGACCCTGGGCCCCAATGTCATTGCTCATACCCTTGAGGGTGGAGAGCAGGCCATCTCTTTGGGGCCCGTGGCTTCACAGGAGGCCATCAAGCTCCTGGGAACCAATGGAGGCGGCTTCTTCAATGCCAACTCCGCCCATCCTTTTGAGAACCCCACGCCCTTCACTGACTTCCTGCAGGTATTGGCCATGCTGCTGATAGCGGCATCGCTTCCCTTCGCCTTTGGCGCATTGGTCAATAACCCCAGACAGGGCTTTGCCATATTTGCGGCCATGTTCATTCTCTACTTGATGGGTTTGGGCTTCGCCCTCTGGGCGGAAGGACAGGGGAGCCCCTTGCTGGAGAAGCTGGGCGTGGCTGACGGCGTCAATATGGAGGGCAAAGAAGTGCGCTTCGGCATAGTGCCATCGGTGCTCTTTGCCCAGTCCACCACAGTGACCTCCTGTGGAGGCGTAAACAGCATGCACGACAGCTTTATGCCTCTAGCCGGCCTGGTTCTGCTCTTTAACATGTGCATAGGCGAAGTGATCTTCGGCGGAGTCGGGGTGGGACTGATAGGCATTTTCTTCTATGCCATCATGACTATGTTCTTAGCCGGCCTGATGATCGGCCGCACTCCTGAGCTCTTCGGCAAAAAACTGGAGCCCTTCGAGATGAGAATGGCAGTCATCGGTTTGCTGGCTCCTTCCATAGTTCTGCTCATGCTGGCAGGTCTTGCCATAGTGCTGCCCCAGGGCCTCTTTAGCCTGAACAACGGCGGACCGCACGGACTCACCGAGATCCTCTATGCCTTCGCCTCGGCCTGCGGCAATAACGGGTCCGCCTTTGCCGGCCTGAATGCCAACACCGCCTTCTACAACCTGACCCTGGCTCTGGCGATGCTGGTGGGCAGATTTGCCACGATATTGCCGGCGCTGGCCATAGCCGGCTCCCTGGCGACAAAGAGAATAGTGCCCGCCAGCACGGCTACCTTCCCCGTGGCCAGTCCGCTCTTCGTGATAATGCTGGTCGGCACGGTCATCATAGTCGGGGCGCTGACCTTCTTCCCAGTCTTTGTGCTGGGGCCCATACTCGAGCACCTGTTGATGCAGGCGGGCAGGACCTTTTGAGGAGGGATAATATGCACATCAATAAGTCCGATTTATGGCAGACTTCCCAGATAAAACAGGCCATAATAGATTCCATCCCCAAGCTGGACCCGCGCCGCCTCTGGCACAGCCCAGTGATGCTCGCCGTGGAGATGGGAGCCATCCTGACCACTCTGATCACGGCACGCGATTTGATCTCAGGCGGGAATGCGGGATTCGACGGCCAGATCAGCCTCTGGCTGTGGTTCACCATACTCTTCGCCAATTTCGCTGAGGCTCTGGCGGAAGGACGGGGCCGGGCCCAGGCTGAGACCCTTCGCCAGGCGAAGAGCGAGGCCATAGCCGAAAGATTGCTTGCCAATGGCAGCATTGAGCAGGTATCGGCCCTGCTGCTTGTCAAAGGCGATCTTGTCCTGGCAAAGGACGGCGAGACCATCCCCAGCGACGGCGAGATCGTGGAGGGGGTCGCACTGGTGGACGAATCAGCCATCACGGGCGAATCGGCACCTGTAGTCCGCGAAGCTGGAGGCGACCTGTGTGGCGTAACTGGCGGAACCAAAGTACTCTCCGGGAAGATCAGGATCCTCATCACTGCGGACCCGGGCAAGACCTTCCTGGACCAGATGATAGGAATGGTGGAGAGCGCCAAGCGCCAGAAGACACCCAATGAGCAGGCCCTGGAGATATTGCTCATTGGTCTCACCGGGCTGTTCATGGTGGTGGTAATCACCCTGAATGTCTTTGCCGGGTACATGGGTATCATCGTTCCCGTGCCTGTGCTGGTGGCGCTGCTGGTCTGCCTGATGCCCACCACTATCGGCGGCCTGCTGCCCGCCATCGGCATCGCCGGCATGGACCGGCTGCTTTCTCATAACGTCATCGCCATGAGCGGCAGGGCCGTGGAGGCCTCGGGCGACGTGGATGTGGTGCTCATGGACAAGACCGGCACCATCACTCTGGGAAACAGGATGGCCACACAGTTCCTGCCCTCCGTTGGAGTGACGAAAGAAGAGCTGGCTTATGCAGCAATGTACTCCTCACTGGCGGACGTGACGCCGGAAGGGCGCAGCATAGTGGATCTGTGCAAGGAGACGATTGGCATCCGCGGCAGAGATATCCGGGCGCCGGAGGGCTCCTCCTTCATCCCCTTTCGCGCCGAGACGCGCATGAGCGGCATAGACTGGAGCGGGGGGGAGATTCGCAAAGGTGCCCATGACGCCATTGAGGAATATGTGAAAAATAAGGGCGGCATAACGCCTGAAAGCATCAGAATTGCAGTTGACAGCATTGCCAGAGATGGCGGCACACCTCTGGTGGTCGCCGATGGCGCGAGGATTTTGGGGGCCGTCCGTCTCAAGGATGTGCTCAAGGAGAATATCAAGGAACGCCTATCTCGCCTGCGATTGGTTGGCATTCGCTCCGTCATGATCACGGGAGACAATCCCATGACGGCAGCTGCCATCGCCGCGGAGGCTGGAATCGATGACTTCATCGGCCAGGCCCGTCCCGAGGTCAAGCTGGAGGCCATTCGAAAATATCAGAGGGAAGGGCACCTGGTGGCAATGATTGGAGACGGCACCAACGATGCTCCGGCTCTGGCCCAGGCCGATGTGGCCGTGGCCATGAATGCAGGAACACAGGCCGCCAGGGAGGCAGCCAACATGGTGGATCTGGACTCCAATCCTGCCAAACTGCTGGATATAGTGGAGATAGGCAAACAGATATTGATCACCAGAGGGGCGCTGACCACATTTAGCGTGGCCAATGATGTCTCCAAGTACTTCGCCATCATCCCCGCCATATTTGCGGCCCAGTATCCCATGCTGAGTGCGCTGAACGTCATGCATCTGGCTACGCCGAGCAGCGCGGTGCTTTCAGCGATTGTCTTCAATGCCATCATCATCCCGCTCTTGATACCGCTATCACTGCGGGGTGTGCGCTACACACCCACGACGGCCTCACAGCTGCTGCGACGCAATTTGCTATTCTACGGTCTGGGCGGACTGGCCGTGCCTTTCATCGGCATCAAGCTGATCGATATGCTGGTTATTTTCCTGCATTTGGAGTGAGGAAGATGTTCGAATTTGCAAAAGAAATAAGGCCTGCAGTGATTCTGTTTATGGCCTTCACTCTGCTCACAGGTATTGCCTATCCTCTGTTCATAACCGGCATAGTCCAGACTACCATGCCGGCCAAGGCCGAGGGAAGCCTGATTGTAGTTGACGGCAGAATCGTGGGCTCAGAGCTCATCGGCCAGACTTTCCAGAGCCCTGGCTATTTCCATGGACGGCCTTCGGCAGTGAACTATGCCGCCAACGGCTCAGGTGCCAGCAATTTTGGGCCAACCAGTGCCAGGCTCATGGAAGAGGTGAGCCGAAGGATAGATCAAGTCAGGAACGAGAATAGGCTGCCCTCAGATCAGAGCGTGCCCGCGGATCTGGTCCTGGCCTCAGGCAGCGGCCTGGACCCGCACATAAGCCGGCAAGGAGCAATAGAGCAGGTAGCGCGCGTGGCCGGAGCGCGAGGACTTACGCATTCTGCGGTGCAGGCGCTGATCGATAAAAATGTTGAGCCTGCCATGCTAGGCATACTGGGGCAGGAGAGGGTGAACGTGCTCAGGCTTAACCTGGCCCTGGATGAGGCAACGAGGGAGAGTTAGACCATGGAGAAAGATTGCCGTCCGGACCCGGACCAATTATTAGAGCGACTAACGCACGAGGAAAGCGTGGCCAGCAGCAGCCGTGGACATCTCAAGATCATCCTTGGCGCGGCGGCAGGCGTCGGCAAGACCTATCAAATGCTGGAAGAGGCGCAGCAACTAAAAAAGAGCTGTGTGGATGTCGTGGTCGCCCTGGTGGAGACACATGGACGACCCGAGACCGAGGTTCTGCTGGAGGGACTGGAGGAGATTCCTCGCTGCCGTCTCGATCGAGGCGGTCTGGAGACCCAGGAGATGGATCTGGACGGCGTCCTGGCACGCCATCCGGCCATTGCCCTGGTGGATGAGCTGGCTCATAGCAATGCACCCAACCTTCGTCATGCCAAGCGCTACCAGGATGTAGAAGAGCTTCTGGATGCGGGCATAAGCGTCTACACAACCCTGAACATCCAGCACATTGAGAGTCTCAACGATATCATATTTCAGATCACGGGCGTGAGGGTTCGAGAGACTCTGCCGGACAGGATACTGGAGAGGGCGGATGAGATCGAGGTAGTAGATCTGACTCCGGAGGATCTGCTACAGCGGTTTAGGGATGGCAAAGTGTACCTGCCCTCCCAGGCAGAGCAAGCCGTGCAGCGCTTTTTCCGCAAAGGCAACCTGCTGGGACTAAGAGAGATAGCTCTCAGATATGCAGCCCGCATGGTGGATGAGGACATGCGCACCTACATGGAGGGGCATGGGATCCTGGGACCCTGGCCGGCCGGATCGAGATTGTTGGTCTGCATAAACGCCAGTACCTTCTCCGAGCGTCTGATACGCATAGGGCAGCGCATGGCGGCAGACCAGGATGCCGAGTGGTTCGCGGTTTATGTAGAATCTCCAGAAGAGACATCCGCCACTAGGGATCAACTGGCGCGCAACTTGACGCTGGCGAGGGAGCTGGGGGCAAAGGTCCAGGTTCTGAGCGCACAAAATATCGCCGAGGAGGTCATCGCCTTCTCCAGAGAGCATAATATCACGGTAATCGTCGTCGGACTGCCGCGTCGCCGTTTGTGGAACAGATGGTGGAGTGGATCAGTGGTAAACGAGATCATAAAACGGAGCGGACCGATCCATGTGCTCGTCATCGGCGGCGCAGAGGCCGATCCGGCTAAACATGAGGCAGCGTCGCTTGCAGGCGACGTAAACGGGCGGCAGCTCTCCGGCAGCCTCTTAATCGTAGCGGCAACGGTCGCCTTTTGCTGGCCGCTGCAAAGTCAGCTGGGCCTCATTAACATCGCCATGATCCTGCTTTTGCCTGTGATCTACAGTGGAATGACCTGGGGGCGGCGCTCCGGTCTGATCACATCGCTCCTGGCCGTAGGCGCCTTGGATTTCTTCTTCGTGCCACCCAGAATGACATTGGCAGTTGAAGATCTGCACTATCTGCCCGTGTTCATCGTCTTCGTAATAGTTGGAATAATAACCAGCTTTCTGGCGGATCTGGTGAGATGGCAGGGCGAGAGCGCTCGCCAAAGAGAGCGTTTTGTCTCTGCCCTTTATTCCTTTAGTCGCAACCTCATGGCTGCCGGAAACGGAGAGGAGCTTTTAAGCTCTGCCGCCCGAGAGATTGCAGAAGCCTTCGAGTGTGAAGTGATGATCCTGCTCCCGGATGAAACCGGACGGCTCAAGGAACGGGCCAAGATGGGAGAACACCTGATATTTGATGAACGCAAGCTGGGTGTGGCCACCTGGGTCCTCAGACACGGCCAGGAAGCAGGACACGGCACACAGACTCTTTCCTCAGCGACGCTCTTTTACCTGCCACTCAAGACCAAAGAAGTCACCATTGGAGTGCTGGGTGTGGGACTGGGCAAGGCGGAACAGCTCTTGCTGCCTGAGCAGAAGAGGTTGCTGGAAGCATTAACGAACATTCTGGCCCTGGCTTTAGACCGGAGCCACGAATTCGTCGTGCATAAGGATACAATATAAATTAAACGGAAACTTTTATATCCTAAGATCGCTACTGTGGCGAGCTTCAGATGGAATCAATTGCACACTGGAGGGATGTGTGACTACAGCTTTCGCCAGGATGCCAACTTATCCACGGCATGACAACTCTCCAATGGGCAGTTGACAGAGGCGTGAAATCTTGAAAAAAAACAGCGACCATTTTATCTTGACAAGAGACATTGGCGGCAAGTCCATCCCCGCCAGGATGGACGCCGTAGGATGCTGCTATGAGACGCTCGAACCTTGTTCTCCACTCTTAAAGCGTGAATCCTGGGCTTGAATTAAAGGGAGGGGAGACATGAAGCTCGGAATAGTCTCTGATGTTATCGGCACCGTGCTGAAGATCATGGGTTTGTTGCTCTTAGTGCCGGGATTGATCTGTGCTTACTACCATGAAACCGGTGGAATTGCCGCCTTTGCCCTGACCTCTCTGCTCTCCATAGGTACGGGCATCATCCTTAGTAGGCTGGGGACAAAAGGAGATATAGGAAATAAAGAGGCCTTCGCCGCCGTCTCCTTGGGATGGCTCTCTGCTACTTTCTTCGGGGCTTTGCCCTTTGTATTTCAGGGGCTGGGGCCAGTCGATGCCCTCTTCGAGTCGGTATCAGGCTTCTCTGCAACCGGAGCTACGATTCTTGTAGAGTCAAACGCCAGAGGGTACTACATTGTCAATTCCACTCTGGTCAATAATAGTATCTGCACCGCTCTTATTAATGGAGTGACCGGCGACATGGCGGGCTACAATATCGCCTTCCAGGCCATGAATAGCCAAACATTTTATGGCCTGCTCTTCTGGCGCTCTTTCCAGCAACTGATCGGAGGTCTGGGCATAATTTTGATGGTGGTGGCCATCTTTCCCCAACTGCGCGTGGCCGGCCGCCAGCTCTACCGGGCGGAGACGGTAGGTCCCAGCAAGGAGACCATCACGCCGCGGGCCACGGCCACGGCCAGGATCCTCTGGAAGGTGTATCTGCTCTTCAATGGCCTGCAGATAATACTACTTTACGCAGCAGGCATGCCTTTTTACGATGCCGTATGCACAGCTTTCTCAACCCTGGCTACAGGCGGCTTCTCTCCCCAGGCATCAAGCCTCGTAGCCTACAACAGCCCCATCATCGAAGCAATTGTCGCCGTCTTTATCGTCCTTGGCATGTCCAGCTTCACGCTGCACTACAAAGCCCTCACCTCAGACCGGCTGGCCTGGTTCAAAGACGAAGAATTTAGGTTCATGATCATTATCCTGGCGTTCGCCACTACCGTCCTGCTCTTCTTTGGTGGGATGGAGGGGGGGCTGGCAGAACGCTTCCGGTTTGCATCATTCCAGGTCATATCATTCATGGGAACGTGCGGCTTTGTCAATTCGCTGGATTACGATAAATGGTCCACAGCGGCAAAGCTGGCTTTGATCATGGTCATGCTCATCGGAGGCTGCATCGGCTCGACTGCCGGAGGCATAAAGGTGGGACGGCTCCTTGTGGACTGCAAGTACGCCTACAGTGAGCTTCGCCATATGATTCATCCCCATGCAGTGATGTCAGTGCGTCTTGGTGAGGCTCGAGTGCAGGAAGAGGTTCTCCGGCCCATGCTCTTCTACTCCTTCTTCTACCTGGCAGTCTGGCTGGCTCTATCTCTGCTCCTGGCCATGGTCTCGTCCGGCGATCCACGAGTAGATCTGCAAGTCGTAACAGCAGGCATAGCTTCCTGTATGGGTGGCGTGGGTCCGGGCTTTGGCCCTATCACCTTTGATTGGTCGCAAATGAACGCTGCCGGCAAGATGATCGGCTTCTTTGCCATGTACATCGGCCGGCTGGAGCTGATGCCCATATTCCTATTATTTATTCCAGATCTGTGGAGGAAATAACATGCGTATCTTGATTACCGGAGCTGGCGAGGTGGGTTATCTCATAGCCAGCGAGCTTTACGCGGATCATGATGTAACCGTCATAGACAAGGACCCGGCTGCCTGTGCCAGGCTGCAGGACATGGACGTGAAGGTCTTGCAGGGCAATTCTGCCAATGCCCGTCTGCTCATTATGGCCGGCATCAATAAAGCGGACATAGTAGCGGCCGTGACCGGCAACGATGAGGTGAATGTGATCACCTGCATCATAGCCAGTCACCTCGGCGTGCGCCAGACCATTGCCAGAGTCAGCAATCCGGAGTATATTGATCAGCCGGTTCAGGATCGAAAAGAGATAGGCATAAGCTACATGATCTGTCCGGAGCTGGCCATGGCCGAGGATCTGGCAAGATCTCTGTATTTTCCGTCCATGCTCCTGGATAGAGAGCTGGCAGGGGGGAAAGTCGAGCTGATCGAGTTCAAGGTCACCGAAGAAATGCCTCTGCAAGGGCCGGTGGGTGAGGTCAAGGTCAACCTTCCGGATGGCTGCAAAATCATGGCCATAAACAGAAAGGGAAATATCAGCATACCAATAGACGGAGATCTGATCATGTCCGATGATCACCTTTTCCTCCTTTGCGACCCTAAATCGCTTCCCGAATTAAGAAGAATGCTTCACGAAGAGTCCTCACCACATAAGGCCCTGATCGTGGGAGGTGGAATGGTGGGATTTTACCTGGCGAGCCGGCTGGAGAAGATGGGACTGGATGTGAAATTGATTGAAGTGAAAACGGAACGATGCATTGAAATCGCAGACAAGCTCTCCAGCACTATGATCCTCAATGGAGACGGAACTGATATCTCGCTCTTGAGAGAGGAGGGTGCCGAATATATGGATGTGGTTTTCGCTGTCACCGGCCTGGATGAAAAGAACCTGCTCTGCTCTTTGCTCGCCAAGCAACTTGGTGCAAAGAAAATCCTTTCCCGGGTAAACAGGAACGATTACATAAAGCTCTTCGAACTGGTGGGTGTGGACAGAGCGGTCAGCCCTGGGCAGGTAACTGCTGATGCCGTGCTGCAGAGGGTGAGCGGAGGAGAAGAGGTGATCACTCTCAGCGACGAGAGGATGGAGCTGGTGGATTTTATAGCCAAGGCCGGTGCCAAAATCATAGGAAAGAGTGTCTCCAAAGAGCTGCCCAAAGACTCCATGGTGGGCATGATATTGAGAGACGGAAAACCTATGATGCCCGATGAAGGCTTCAAGGTCAAGGAGGGAGACCGCGTCTTTGTGATGTCCATGCCGGAGGTCGTCTCCAAGGTAAAGAAGCTCTTCGTATCCTGATTATATCCAAGCACATATTTTTTATAGCAGGGAGAGAAAGATTTTGCCTAGAAAAGGAGGATGCCCTCCGACCCACTGGGGTGATATTATTCGATGAGGATCTGGGTATTTCTTCGGCTATTTGCGTCGCTCCTTAAGATTTTAGCGGTTTTGCTGCTGATACCAGGGGCTGTAGCAGCATTCTATGCAGAGACGGGTGGGGTCATCGCCTTTGCCTTGACCTCTCTTCTTACCCTGGCAGCGGGAATAACGTTGGGGCGGCTCTCCACCAAGGAGGAGCCGGGCCTAAAAGAGGGCTTTGCCCTTGTCTCTTTGGGATGGCTGGGGGCGGCCTTCTTCGGGGCTCTGCCTTACGTCTTCCTGGGAACCGGCCTCATCGACGGCCTCTTCGAGTCCATGTCCGCCTTTACCACTACCGGCTCCTCCATCCTCACCGAGTCCAATGCCCAGGGGTACTGGATAATCAACAGAACTCTGGCCAACAGCAGTCTGGCGCACCAACTGGAGATTGGCATAAGGAGCCTGACGGCCAACAGCACATGGTTGCAGATCAGCAGCAGCCCTGACAGGACCTATATGGGACTGCTCTTCTGGAGATCATTTGCCCAGTGGCTGGGCGGAATGGGGATAATACTATTATTCGTAGCCATACTGCCCCGTCTGGGCGTGGCGGGACGACAGCTTTACAGGGCAGAGGTGCCCGGCCCGGACAAGGATGCTCTGACGCCGCGCATAAAGCAGACCGCGCGGGTGCTCTGGGTGGTGTACATCCTTTTGACCATAGCCCAGATCGTGCTTCTCTACCTGGCAAAAATGCCCCTCTTCGACTCTTTTTGCAATACCTTTGCCTCCATGGCCACGGGCGGCTTCTCACCGCAAGGACAGAGCATAATGGCCTACAAGAGCTGGATCATCGATGCCATCATCACTCTGTTCTGTTTCTTAGCCGGGGCCAACTTCGCCCTGCACTACAAGATGCTCAACTCCGACCGAAAGGCCCTGTTCAAGGATGCCGAGTTCAGATTCTATACCTTGATAGTGCTGGCGACGACGACAATCATCGTCCTCTGGGGCGGATTGGAGGGAGATATCTTTAGAAAGATCCAGTTGGCCGGATTCCAGGTGGTCACCATTATGACTACCACCGGCTTTGCCACAGACAACTTCGATCAGTGGACGGCAGCGGCCAAGTACACGCTGCTATCGCTTATGATCATCGGCGCATGCGCCGGCTCCACTGGGGGTGCCATAAAGGTTGTAAGAATACTATTAGTATTAAAGAGCGGATACCGGGAGCTGCTCCATGTCCTTCACCCCAAAGCGGTCATTCCTCTCAAGCTGGGCGGCGTTCCGGTAAGAGATGAAATTCTCCGGCCCAGCAACATATTTGTGGCCACGTATATCATGATCTTTGCCATGGCCTCGCTGCTTTTGGCCATCATCTCCTATGACGATCCGCGCATGACCATTGAGACCATCCTCTCTGCGGTTGCCACCACACTCGGCAACGTGGGACCGGGCTTTGGCATGGTAGGGCCGATGTTCAACTTCGCAGAGGTTCATCCAGCCGGCAAGATGTTGCTCTTCTTTTGCATGTGGATCGGAAGGCTGGAGATAGTGACGGCTCTGGTGCTGTTGTTACCGGAGTTCTGGAAAAAGTGAGTTTCTAATAACCGCTACCTCTACACTACATATAATTCCCATTACAGACCCTCCTGAAAAATCGTCGTTTTCTATGGGATCTGAACCGCTCCCATAAGAACAGAGAAAACTGGAATAACTCACAACCTATCCGGAGCAATAGCAAAAAGACGTTACCTCTTGGGTCCGCTCTAATATATTCCATCAAACATCGACAGTC
>Ga0247841_10001566_pt1 | contig 50311 bp, 45 predicted proteins | sample LaCruzMarch2015__2_FD_192410 | JGI IMG/M metagenome (GOLD analysis project Ga0247841, IMG submission 192410) | Freshwater microbial communities from meromictic Lake La Cruz, Castile-La Mancha, Spain - LaCruzMarch2015_18m | ecosystem: Environmental > Aquatic > Freshwater > Lake | place: Spain... | reverse complement strand
CTGCGCCAAGGCCCGAGACGATAGATCACCTCAGTCTTATACAGTCCTATTACCGACTCGGCAAGTGCATTGTCATAGGAATCCCCAACGCTACCTACCGAAGGTTCGATACCAGCCTCTGCGAGGCGCTCGGTGTAGCGGATTGAAACGTACTGAACGCCCCGGTCACTGTGATGGAGACCGGTGTGACGACGGGAGTACAGGGCCTGCTCTAAGGCATCCAGAGCCAGATCGCTACGTAACGAACGTGATACCCGCCAGCCCACGATCTTGCGCGAAAAAACGTCGATGATGAAGGCCACGTACACAAAACCGATCCAGGTCGCCACGGAGGTCAGGTCTACTACCCACAATCGGTTCGGTCCGTCGGCGGTGAATTTGCGATCAACCAGGTCCGCTGGCCGCGGTGACGCCTTGTCCGGAATCGTTGTGCGTGGTGTGCGGCCACGGACGACCCCCTGCCGGCCCATCTCACGCATCAGGCGCTCAACCGTGCAACGGGCAACATCAATGCCCTCACGACGAAGCTGGCGCCAGACCTTGCGAGTACCGTACACTCGGCGATTGGCCTCCCAAACACGCCTGATCTCCTGACGCAAAACAGCGTCACGACAGGCTCGCTCAGATAACCGCAATGGGTCGGCCAGGCACGCCTTCTGTTCGTAGTAGGTCGATGGGGCGATCGGCAAGACCCTGCAGATCGGCTCAACCCCGTAGACCCCTTGATGTTCGTCGATAAACGACACCATCACTTCCGTCGACGGTCGAGCTCCGTCTGGGCAAAAAAAGCTGACGCCTTGCGGAGAATCTCGTTCACCCGCCTTAGCTCACGGTTTTCTCGCTCCAGTTCTTTGAACCGGGCTCGCTCATCGCTCGTCAGGCCGCCTCGCTGGCCTCTGTCGATCTCGGTCCGGCGAACCCACCGGCGCAGGGTCTCAGTAGTGCAGCCAATCTTGGACGAAATCGATGCGATAGCCGACCACTGGGAGTCATACTCATGCCCATGATCGAACACCATCCGAACCGCCCCCTCTCTGACTTCCGGAGAATACTTGTTTTGCTTCTTCATGACTCCATCCTCTCACAGATTGAAGTCTCCGGCAATACCGGGGCGGTTCAGAATTTCGTTACAACTAACAAACCCGAAAGCAATTTTCTTTTTTCTTTCAATTTTTCCGCAATTTATTGATCAAACAATGAATTACACCATGCAGTTCACCGTTTTGGTCTTAACGTATAGCTCTTTAGTTGTTGTTATTCATAGCATTTATGCCGTGGCCGCCCGGCATGCTAAAACCTGGTTTAATTCTGAAAGAGGGGGGCGTACATTAAACAAGGCAGGTGGTGCAATATTTGTCTTTTTCGGTGCAGCGCTGGCGACTGCGAAGAGGTAAGGTGTAATTAGTCCACTGGATGCTCGTTCCTCACGCCGTTCACCCCTTCATTCCATAAGGCCGTATTTCTTGAGTTTAAGATGGAGGGTGCGGCGGGTGACGCCAAGACGCCGGGCAGCCTCGCTTTTGTTGCCCCCGGCGTCTTCAAGGGTGCTGATAATGGCATCTTTTTCAACTTCGTCGAGGGAAGAGGACCGTTTTTCGCTTCGGGATGAATCGTCCTCCGAGGTGTCAACCGGTCCGGTTGCCATAATCAGGGAAAGTTCCGTTTCCTCCAGATAGTCCGAACGGGACAATACCACGCCGCGCTCGACGGCGTTCATCAATTCACGGACGTTTCCCGGCCAGGGATAATGGCGGAGGCGGTCCATGGCCTGAGGAGAAAAGCCCTTGATGTGCTTGTGGTTCTTCTGGGCGAAATGGGTAAGAAAATGCTGGGCCAGGATGGGGATGTCCTCCGCACGTTTCCGCAGGGGCGGTGCCAGGAGGGTAACGACATTCAACCGATAAAAGAGATCTTCCCGGAAACGGCCGGCGCCGATTTCCTCGGCCAGGTCGCGGTTGGTGGCGGCGATGACCCGGACATCCACCTTGATTACTTCATTCCCACCCACTCGGGTTATTTCCCTTTCCTGGAGGACCCGCAGGAGTTTTACCTGCATGGCCAGGGACATTTCGCTGACCTCGTCGAGAAAGATCGTCCCGCCGTCGGCCTGGCGGAACTTTCCTTCCTTGCGCCGGTCCGCCCCGGTGAAGGACCCTTTCTCATGGCCGAAGAGTTCCGATTCCAAGAGGGTTTCCGTGATGGCAGCGCAGTTGATCTTTACAAACGGCCCCTCCCGGCGCCGGCTGTTGAAATGGATGGCCCCGGCGATCATTTCCTTCCCCGTTCCCGATTCTCCGGCAATGAGGACCGTTGCCTCCGAAGGGGCGACCTGGGCGACCGTATCGAGGAGCCTCACCATAACGGGGGCGCTGCCGATAAGGTTCCGGCGGTCAAAGCGGCTGCCCAGGCTTTCTTTCAGCAGGACGTTTTCCTCTTTGAGCTGCCGGTGTTCCATGGCCCGCTCCATCTTGAGACGCAGTTCATCAAAATCGAGGGGTTTGGGCAGATAATCGTAGGCCCCTTTCTTGACGGCCTCTACCGCCGTTTCCAGGGAGGTGTAAGCCGTCATGATCATCACGGGAATGGCGGGATTGAACGCCTTGATCTCGACCAGGGCCTCCAGTCCGGAAACCTTGAGCATCCGGATATCCATGAGGATCAGGTCAAAGGGTTGGTTGCGAACGGCGGCGATGGCGGTCTCGCCGTCATCGGCCTCGTGGATCAGATATCCCCAGCCGGACAACAGGGTTCTCAGCATGGTACGGTGGGCGCGGTCGTCGTCCACTACGAGGATGGAGCGTTTTGTTTTCACCTTACAATATACCTTTCTCCCTCCCCGTCACGGGTGATGATCGGGGTGGGCAACGGAATTTTCATTACCATTTAGCTCCCTCCCCTTCAAGGGGAGGGTTGAGGGGTGGGGATGGGGTTACTTTTTGATTTTCATCCCCCGTTGTGACGGCTGTCAGTCGCGAGTGTTTCATCGGTTCCGGACGGCAGCAGGATCATCGCCCGCGTTCCCTGCCCCGGTTCGCTTTCCAGCTTTATTTCCCCATGATGGGCCGTCAGGATTTTCTGGACGATGGCCATGCCGAGGCCGGTTCCCGATGGTTTTGTCGTGAAATAGGGATCGAAGATGCGTCCAAGGTCTTCTTTCGCGATACCGGTCCCGGTGTCGATGATTTCGATACCCAGCCATTGTTTGTCGATCGGACGGGCCTTGATGGTGAGGACCCCTCCGTTATCCATCGCCCCCAAGGCGTTGAGAAACAGATTGAGGAAGACCTGCTTCATTTTGTCTTTGTCGAAGGAGATATCGGGCAGGGCCGTCAGTTCCTTCCGAATCTCAATTTTCTTTTCCTCCCTCTCCCCGGCGACAATTTTCAGGACCTCTTCGACAAGGGCGGCCAGGGAGCCCCTTTCAAGATGCAGGGCCGTCGGGCGGGCGAATTCCAGAAGCTGTCCGATCACCCGGTTGAGCCGTTCCACCTCGCCGATCATAATTTCCGCAGTTTCCAGGTCCGCTGCTACTTCCCGGTATCTTTCCTTGAAGTAGGTGGCAAAGCCCTTGATAGAACTGAGGGGATTGCGGATTTCATGGGCCACGCCGGCGGCGAGGCTTCCGAGGGCGGCCAGGTGCTGGGTACGGGCGATCTCCCCCTTCAGGTCCTGGAGGTTGGAAATGTCCCGGAAGAGAATTACGACCCCGAGGATCTCTCCCCGGGGATCATGCAGCCGGGAGGCGATAACCTCCAGGGGAACCGTCTGTCCGTTACGTAGGGGGCAGTCCATTTCCTTGGCGACAAATTCCTGTCCTTCGTCAAGGCTGCCGATTATTTCGAGGCAGGTCGGCGGCAGGATTGCCGCGGCTGTCCGCTCCCTGGCCTCGCTGACGGGGAGCGCCAGAATGGCGGAAGCGGTCTTGTTGAAGGCGATGATCTTCCCATGGGGATTGATCACGACCAGTCCCATGGGCATGTTTTCCATGAGGTGATCGGAGAATGCCTGAACCCGGGACAAGGATTTTTTGGTCGTCTTATAACCCTGGGCCAGAAGGAGAGAGATAACACCCGAAAGACCAACGCTGATGAGCACTACGGCCATCCAGATTGTATGTTCCTCGTCGGCTTTTCGGGCGGCAAGGACAGGGCCCATGTCCATGCCCACAAAGATCACAAATCCCGGAGAATCGGCAGGGTTTTTTCTTCCCTCCCAGACGGTGAAAGGTTCCGGTGTGGGGGCGAAGCGGCGGTAAACCTCAAAGGTGTCGGCGCCGTCCGTATTGGCGACCTGTCGCCACTGGATAGTTTTCGTGGTTGCAAGATCTTTGAGATCGAGATCGGTTCCGTAGAAGTCGCCGATCCGGTAAGGGTCGCTGTCGGCCAGGATCGTCCCGGCGGTGTCGGTGATGATGAAGTAGTCAATGCCCGGCTGCTGGGCCGTTTCGATGAGCAATTTCTGAAGCTGCCAGGCGTCCCACCGCAACCCGGCGCCGGTCCGCGCCCCCGCCTCGAAGGAACGAATCAGGGCCTCCCCTTTTTCCATGAGGAGGCGTGTTGTTTCCGTCTTCTGCCGATTGAGACTTTGCATGGTCATCACGGCAAAAAGGGGAATCAGCAGGATCGCCGCCCCGATGATAATCCATGGGGGGATAAAGGCCCACGACCAGCGAGGTTTCAAAGCTTGTTTCACTTTCATGGTTGACGACTCCGTAAATAATGAAGGCGGATACTTTTTAGGCAACTGGATACCATAATTGGATACTTATTAGCCAGTTTTTTCGGTTTCTAAGAATTAAGGATAATAAAAAAAGATATGATCGCTAATATTTCCCGTAAGATCGAGCATTTATAAATAAATTGCGAGTTTGGCATGGTGGTTGCTAAATGTACATACAAAGAGAAAAGAGACCTCCAAAGAATAAAGAGTGAACAAAAAATAACGATAGATCAATAATTAAATTGAAAGGAGAAAGGTTATGAAAAAGGTAATTTTAACACTTATGGCAGTCCTGGTGATCGTCGCCATCACGACAACGTCCTTTGCCTACGGCTGGGGACAGGGTATGCGGGGCGGCAGGGGGCCCGGTTATGGTTCCTGCCAGAGCGGTGATGTGCAGGGATTGGCCGGTTTGAACCTGACGGCTGATCAGGAAGCCAAGATAAAGTCCCTGCGCGAGGCTCAGTTGAAGGAAGCCAAGCCGATTCAGGACAAGATGTTCAGCAAGCGTGGTGAATTGAAGCTCCTGTGGCTCCAGCAAAATCCCGATCAGGAAAAGATTGTGGCCGTGCAAAAGGAAATCCGGAGCCTGCGGGACCAGTTGCAGGATAAACAGACGAATCATCGTCTGGCCGTCCTCAAGGTCCTTACCCCGGAGCAGCAGAACAAGATCCAGTCCTTGGCTGCGGGAAGAGGATTTGGCTATGGTAAGGGGTTCGGTCCTGGTGGCGGTGGCGGATGTGGCGGCTACGGCCCCGGCCCCAGAGGCAACTGGTAAAAGAGAGGCGACAAGCATAAAAATGCCCCGGGGTAGCAAAAATGCCCCGGGGTTTTTTATTGCCTCCCGCAAAAGGTAGTCATTCACGTTCCCGACAAACAAATTCGAGGGCAGGCTGCGGCGGGAATCCAGACAGCAGTAACCAGTTAAAAACGCCGAATTCCTTTTTTAACGGGAATGACAGAAAATGGAGTCTAAGTATCATTGCAAAAGAAGAGAAAATGGTCTAAAATGTAGGTATGGAAGACCAGGATTCCAATATTGCGGTCATTAGTGATATGCATCTCAGTCAAGGTTGGGATCCGCAGACCGGTCGTATCCATCCTATCGAGGATTTCTTTTTTGACACCTCTTTTGCGCGATTTCTGATGTGGTTGGAAGAGGAGTCCCTGCAACACCGCCGGAAATGGCGACTGGTCATTGCCGGTGATATGGTGGATTTCCTTCAAATTGTTAACCTTCCCGACAACGATGTTTTTACCCTGCGCTCCCGGGAGAGGGATTATGGACTGGGAACGTCGGCGGCAAAAACAATCTGGAAAATGGGCGTCATGACCAGGGGACACAAGGTGCTGTTCCGGGCACTGGGCCGTTTTATTGCGTCCGGCCACCGTCTGGTGATCATTTCCGGTAATCATGATATCGAATGGAGCATTCCCGCAGTGCAGGAGGCCTTTCGGGAAGCGATGACAGATTTTCTTCCCCCCGGGACCTTGGACAGGAACCGCATCGTCCAGGACGGGATAACTTTCTGCCCCTGGTTTTATTATGAGCCGGGACTGGTCTGGGTCGAGCATGGACATCAATATGACGGGATCAACAGTTTTGACTGGTTCCTCCATCCCTGGCTGCCGGGTGGCGATGAGTTGATGTTGCCGGCGGGATCTTTTTTTGTTCGTTATCTTTTTAACAAGGTTGAGCAGACCAACCCCTTTGCCGACAATGTCAAGCCTATGTCGGCCTATCTTCGCAAGTATGCCCTGCGCCTCTTTTTTTTCCGGCAGATCCGGAAGGGTCTGAAAAGTCTTTTCGAAATTTTGGGCAAGGTTAAGGGCTTCCGGGAGCAGGAAAGGGAAGACATCGAGGAGCGGCAACGTCAGAAGATATCCCGGGAAGCGCAGCGATTCGGGATTGACCGGGAGGATCTGGAGGCCGTCAGGCGCCTCTGGATGCCATGTCATCTCTATAACAGGGGATTTGCGGCGAACATTCACAGTTTTTTCGCGACGGAAGACATGGGTTATTATCATCGCATTGCCACCACCCTGCACAAGATCATCAGGACACCCTATATCGTCTTTGGCCATACCCATGAGGCAGACCTGCTCCCCCTGTCGGGAGTTCCGGCCGGAGATTATGTCAATTGCGGTTCTTGGACGAAGGTCTTTTATGAAAATCCCACCGAAAGACTGATAAAGAGCGACCAGGAGTTCGTATTCGTCCGCATCCTGAAGAAGCAGGGCGCTAAAATGGAGTTGATGGCCTGGCGGGATGACTTGAGGCAGGGGGAAAGGTTGAAATTGTTTGCATAAATCATTAATGAAGATCTTTGCCGAAAAAATGATTCTCACCGGACCTTAACAATTTAACTTTTCCCGGGAGACTCGGAGATGATAAAAAATCGCATTCATCAGGTATTTTTGCATATTATAAGGGCTAAATCTATAATTGAATATAAATATATGAGCTATATATTAATTTAAAGATTATAATAGGTCGAGCAAAAAAAGATAGAAAAATCGTTAATTTGCCCTTGACACAAGACTTTCGCTCTCTTATAATCCGCTGCAAAAAAGTGATAAGTATTTATGAAGAAGGGTGAACCGTAAAGGGCGGTGACAAACAAAACAAAAGGAGGAGAGACATGAACAAGGGAGATCTGGTAAACGCGGTGGTGACGGTGGTAGGGAAGAAAAAAACGGCGGAAGAGGCGGTCAACTGTGTTCTTGAGGCTATTACGGGGGCCTTGAAAAAGGAAGAGTCTGTTACTCTGGTTGGTTTCGGAACCTTCAAGGTGACGAAAAGGGCGGCCCGGACCGGCAGGAATCCTCAGACCGGCAAGGCCATCAAGATCAAGGCCAAGAAAGTTCCCAAGTTTGCTGCCGGCAAGAAACTGCGGGACGCTGTGGCGGCGGCGAAGAAATAGTTACGCCTTAATATTTTCAGAAAAAGCCTCCAACATTGATCGGGTTGGGGGCTTTTTTACTTTTCTATCCGCTCCCTGGTCACCGTTTTTGAACAAATTGAATGTCTCTTGGAAATCACATTTCTATTGACACAACAACCTGTCCCCTTTAATATTCAAACGTCATTTTCCGGGGAAATGTATAATGAATCAATCAAACTGCTCAGCAAAAATTCTTTTGATCCTTTTGATGATGATCTCTTTGGCGGCCTGTCCAGGTAAAGAAGCGCCCGTAGGCGATGAGAAGGCCGGACAAACCTTCAACCCGGGAGTCCTCAAGGTGGCAGATGGCGGGATCAACAAGGTCAGAGGGCAGGTTTTATATGTCCCCATCTATTCCAATATCCCCGACAAGGAAAATAAGCATTTCGATTTGAGCGCCTTCATTGCCATACATAACACGGACCTTCAAAAATCGATCAAGATCACGAAAGTCCTTTACTTCAATAACGATGGCAAACTGGTGAAGGATTTTCTCGCTGCTGAGCATTCCTTGAGCCCATTAGCCGCCACGAATTTCTACATCCCTCAATCGGACACCAGCGGCACGGGGGCCAACTTTCTTGTGGAGTGGCTGGCCGATACGCCCGTCAGCGAGCCGTTGATAGAATCGGTCATGCTCAATCTTGATGGCAATAGGGGCATCTCTTTCTTAAGCAAGGGGAAGATTATTCGGGAGTACCGCTAACTTTATATCAGGTCGCCTTCATGGGGCTAATTTTGTTGGCTTCGTCGTCGGCTCCTCGGCGTATTCTTATATGCGACTGTGCTGACTCCTCCTGACTGCCCCGTTATCCTTATTGAAGGCAACGCGGTAAAAAAAATATTTGCGGGTTTCCGCAAACGGCCTGTGTCACTTTATGGACAGTGCCCAGAGGACAGCGTAGACAAGGGCAGGCAGCAGATTGCCGATGCGGATTTTGGCCATATTCAGCAGGTTGAAACCGATGGCGACGATGAGCAGCCCTCCCGTGGCGGTGATGGCACCGAGGACTGCCGGTTGCTGCAGAAAGGTAAGCTGCGACGCCAGCAGGGTAAGGGCGCCCTGGACGCATAACACGCTGAGGGCGGCAAAGGCGACGCCAATGCCCAGGGTGGATGCAAAGGCGATAGAAGCCACTCCGTCCAGCATGGATTTGATGTACAGGGTTGTGGCGTCTCCTGTTGTACCGTCCTGAATGGAGCCCACGATCACCATCGCTCCCGTCACATAAAGCAGCGAAGTCGTTACAAATCCTTCCACAAAAGTCGACGAATCCGAACGGGCTCTGGTCTTCAGCCATTCTCCCAGACCTTCGATGGCCTTTTCAATATTCAGGAGCTCTCCGGTCAACGCTCCCAACAGCAGGCAGCCAATGGTGGGAATAACGTCTTTCTCCGAGAGGGCCATCTGCAGGCCGATCAAGATGGTAGAGAGCCCCAGGCACTGCATCAGGATTGTTTTCAGACGTTCCGGCAGGCGTCTCCCCGCAGCCATGCCGATGAGACTGCCGACAATGACGGCGCCGGTGTTGACCAGTGTTCCCTTCAAGTTATTTTACCTTTCATCTAGAAATGCCTCGGCAACTCAATAAAATCATTGTATCTATATTTCCTCTTCCTTCAAGGGGAAGGTTAGGGTGGAGATGGGTTGATTTCTCGATTTTTATTTCCCTTTGTGACGATTCTTCACCATGAATAAGCTTCAAAAATCACCCTCGTCCGGTTCCTCGCTATCTTCAATCAACGCTCCGGCGTCGGGCATGGGGAGTACCTGGACGTTCTTGAGTCTCCTTTCGATGGACCGGGAGCGGGTGGCCGCCTTTTCGATGATGTTGCTTGCCTCCTGGATTTTCTTTTGAGTTTTCTCCAGTATCCCGCCGAACGTTGTAAACTCAGTCTTCACGGCCCCCAGCAGGCTCCATACATCACTTGATCGCTTTTCGATGGCGAGGGTGCGGAACCCCATCTGCAGGCTGTTCAGAAGGGCGGCTAGGGTTGTCGGTCCCGTGATCACGACCTTGAATTCCCGCTGGAGGGTCTCAACGAGACCGGTACGACGCAGGACTTCCGCATACAGTCCTTCCGCAGGGAGAAACATGATGCCAAAATCGGTAGTGTTAGGGGGGTCGAGATATTTATCCCGGATGTTTTTCGCCATTTCCCGGACGGTCCGTTCTAACTGTCTGGCCGCTTCTTCCACCGAGGCGGGATTCCCCTGCTCCTGGGCCTCAAGGAGCCGTAGATAATCCTCTTGTGGAAATTTGGCGTCCAGGGGCAACCAGACCAAATGAGACCGGTTTTCGTCTTGCCCCGGCAGTTTGATGGCAAACTCGACCCGGTTCGCAGAATCCTGTTTGGTAGCGACATTTACGGCGTACTGCTCCGGGCTCAGGATCTGCTCCAGGAGGCTGCCTAACTGGATCTCTCCAAAAGTCCCCCGCGTCTTTATATTGGTCAGGACTTTTTTCAGATCCCCCACGCCGGCAGCCAGGGTCTGCATCTCCCCCAATCCCTTTTGTACCATCTCCAGACGCTCACTTACCAGGCGGAAGGATTCGCCGAGGCGTTTTTCCAGAGTGTCCTGAAGCTTCTCGTCTACCGTAGTTCGAATCAGTTCCAACTGGCGGTTATGGTCCTTCTGAAGGTTCCGCAGGTGGAGATCGACGGTTTCCATTATCTTGTCGAGCTTTTGAACGTTCTGGCCTGTGAGAGTGGTCAGTTGCTGAGAAAAGATTTCCAGTTGCCCTTTCTGCGCCACGCCATTCTCCGTGACCCTGTTGAGAAGGGATTCGTTGAAATCCTTCAGGTTTCGTCCGATTTCTTCGCGGTTTCTGGCCATGTCTTCCCGGAATGCGCGTTCCGAACGTTCCAGATTCTTCTCTATGTTATCCATGCGAGTGTATATATCCGTAATAGGTGATCTTGGCGTCCTGAGCAGAAGGATGACGAGCAAACCCAGAGCGGCAACATTCAGAATTGTCAGCAAATAGAGGAAGGTGGCGGTCATGAGATGACTCCAATCAATGTATAGTCCTGTTTAGAGGAATGTCGTCAATATTGTCAATATCTTTTACAACAGACTGGTGAGGGATTATCGTTGACACGCTCCGGGAGTTTCGATACCATCACCGAGTGTCTTGACAAGACGATAATGAATTTTTTAAAGGAGGCCTATTATACCTGCAAACGTTCATGACATGATCTTGATACGGCCTAAACACGGAGGAAACCGGCGGTATTTGTCCAACGCCGCCGGGATGTCCCTGGAAGAGCTGCTGGATTTTTCCGCCAATATCAATCCCCTGGGGTTTCCCGAGGGTTTCCGGTCCCTCATCAGCAGGAAGATGAAAGAGGTCCTCCATTACCCCGATCCCGATTGCACAGGTCTAATCGGGGCCATTTCCGCCCGCTACGGGATTCCCCCGGAGGAGATCGTCCTCGGCAACGGTTCCACGGAGCTTCTCTACGCCCTGCCCAGGGCGCTGCCGAAGGCCCGGGCCGTTATTCCCGTCCCTTCCTATGCCGATTACGCGACCGCATCGGAACTGGCGGGTATGACGGTGGAAGAGGTTTATCTCGGAGAAGATAATGGATTCTCTCTGGAAATCACTGGCCTAGAAAAACTGTTTCAGGGCGATGAAATCGTTTTCCTCGGCCAGCCGAATAACCCCACCGGTCTTATCTGCGATGCCGAGACGATCCGGGTGACAGCCCGGCGACACCCGGCGAGTATTTTCGTCGTTGATGAGGCCTTTGCCGATTTTGTCGTCGGGATGGATCGCCTCCTTGTGCGGCGCCCTGCGAACGTCATCGTTCTTTGTTCATTGACCAAGTTTTTCGCCATTCCCGGTCTCCGCCTCGGCTTTGCTGCGGGCTCCCTGGATATTATCGGTAAAATAAAAAAATTAATTCCCCCATGGTCCGTCAATGTCTTCGCCCAGGCCGTGGGCGAGGCGGCCTTGCCTGATGACGACTTCCGGATGCGGACTATCAGCCTCGTCAATGAACAGCGGCGATATCTTTCCGAGGAACTGGCGGCGCTATCCGGGTTTTACGTCTATCCTGGACAGGCCAATTTTCTGCTGGTACGGTTGGATCGCCGGGATATGAACGCCCCGGAACTGGCCCGGCGGTTACTAAAGAAGGGGATCGCCGTGCGGATCTGTGACAATTTCTCCGGTCTCGACAAGCGCTTTTTCCGCATTGCCGTGCGGAACCTGGAAGAGAATGATCAGCTCCTTGATGCCCTTAGGGAAGCCCTGTCCATGCCGGCAAAGGCAGCGTGTAAAGCCCGCAAACCGGCGATCATGTTTCAGGGGACCAGTTCCAATGCCGGTAAGAGCATCCTTTCCGCCGCCCTCTGCCGGATTCTTCTCCAGGACGGCTATCGGGTAGCACCGTTCAAATCCCAGAACATGTCCCTTAATTCCTTTGTGACCCGGGACGGAGGGGAGATGGGGCGGGCCCAGGTGGTGCAGGCCCAGGCCAGTCGCCTCGATCCTGATGTCCGGATGAATCCGATCCTGCTCAAGCCGAGCAGCGACACGGGAGCACAGGTGATCGTCATGGGGACGCCCGTGGGGAACATGGATGTGAATGCCTATATCGGCTATAAGCCGGAGGCCTTTGCCGCGGCCCAGGCTGCCTTCGATTCTCTGGCGGACGAATGCGACGTGATCGTAATGGAAGGGGCCGGGAGCCCCGCCGAGGTGAACCTAAAACATCACGATATCGTCAACATGGCCATGGCCCGTTATGCCCGGGCCCCGGTCCTCCTGGTGGGCGATATCGACCGGGGGGGCGTTTTTGCCTCCTTTGTGGGGACAATGGAAGTGCTGGCGGAATGGGAACGGCAGCTGATTGCCGGGTTTGTGATCAACCGTTTCCGGGGCCAGGAAGCCCTGCTCAAGGATGCCATTGACTTTACGCAACGCCACACGGGCAAGCCGACCTTCGGTGTGGTTCCCTATATCCACCGCCTTGGGCTGCCGGAGGAAGACTCGGTGACCTTCAAAAGCGGCCACCTCGATGCGCCGCCGCGGCAAGGTGAATCTGTCGAGATTGCCGTGGTGGATCTCCCGCATATTTCCAATTTTACCGATTTTGACCCTTTCCGGATTGAGCCGGATGTTTCCCTTCGCATTGTCAGAGCAGTCCGGGAAATAGGAAATCCCGACGCCCTGATCCTGCCGGGAAGCAAAAACGTCATCGCCGATATGGCCTATCTGGAAAACAATGGCCTGGCCCGGGAAATCAGGCGGCTGGCCGGAGAAGGAAAGACGGAATTGGTGGGGATCTGCGGCGGGTTCCAGATCCTCGGCAGGGAAATCGACGATCCCCATGGTATTGAATCCAAAGGAGAAACAACCCTGGCGTCCCCGGGGTCGGTGAATCTTCCATTACCCACTTTAACATCTACCGGGAAAAACCCCGCTGGCCTGGGACTCCTCCCCGTAACGACGACCCTGGCCTGGGAGAAAACCCTGCAATGCGTAAAAGGAAGGCATGCGGAATCGGGATTGCCCGTGAAGGGCTATGAGATTCACCACGGCCGGACGGCAGGGGCGGGAAACCACCCGGCCTTTCTTCGGGAAGACGGGGAAATAATCGGAGTTCAATCTTCTGACGGCCGCATCTGGGGAACATACCTCCACGGGGTCTTCGATGACGATGCCTTCCGGCGCTGGTTCATCGACCGGCTCCGCCGCCGTCGCTCATTGGCGCCGTTGGGAAAGATCCTCGCCGTCTATGACCTGGAACCGGCCTTCGACCGCCTGGCCGAGATCGTCCGGTGCAGCCTCGACATGGGGAAAATCTACCGCCTCTTGGGATTGAAATAATGAAGCCAAATATTCCCCGCATCGTGCTGTTTACCGGCGACGGCAAGGGCAAGACCACAGCGGCCCTGGGGATGGTCATGCGCGCCGTTGGTCATGATCTGAAATCCTTTATCGTTCAGTTTATCAAGGCTGCCGGGGAAACTGGAGAACTCAGCGCCTGCCGTCATCTGCCCGGGGTGGAGATCGTTCAGGCCGGCTTGGGATTTCTGCCCGATAATAAAACAAACCCCGCATTCGCGGCGCATCAACAGGCGGCCCAGGAGGGCCTAAAAAAGACGACGGCGGCCATTGCTTCCGGCAACTATGAGTTAGTTGTGATGGATGAGATCTGCCTGGCCGTCACAAAATGCCTTTTACCTGAAGATTCGGTCATTGAGGCAATCAAGAAGGCCGGAGGAGAAATGGTTATCGTCATGACCGGTCGCCAGGCCCCGGCAGGTCTGATCAGCCTGGCCGATACAGTGACGGAAATGACCATGATCAAGCATGGATACGTTGCAGGCTGGCCCTCTCAGAAAGGCGTCGAGTTTTAGGCAATCAAGCCGGGAAGGTCAAATGAAGAGACTGTTCACATTATTCAATTTACTGATCATCGCGTTTACCATGGCCTACCCCGCTCATGGCGGGTCTTCTTCCAGGAATGTTTCCGGGGATTTCGATTTCTATGTCCTCGCCTTGTCCTGGTCCCCCGATTTCTGTGCCGGTCAGGGTGGCAGTGATTCCGAGCAGTGCGGCCAGGGAAGAAATCCCGGTTTTGTCCTTCACGGACTTTGGCCTCAGTATCAAAAGGGCTTTCCGCAAAATTGTTCTTCCGTACCGTTCCCGTCCCCTCTCAAACGGGAATTCCCCGGCCTGTTCCCGAATGACCGCCTCTATGCCCATGAATGGCGCCGTCATGGAACCTGTTCCGGTTATTCTCCCCGGGAGTATCTGTTCCTGGCGCAGAAACTCAAGCAAGCCGCCCCTCTTCCCCCGCGATACCGACATTTACGTGAACCAGTCCGTACGACCACAGCGGCCCTCAAGAAGGAATTCAAGGTGGTGGCCGCCAGCCTGCCGGATAACGGCATGGCCGTGTTCTGTTCCGGATCGGGCCGTTTTTTGAAGGAGGTCTTTCTCTGTTATAACCGCTAGGGGAATCCATCGGCCTGTAGTTCCGAAATCCTGTCCAAAAGCGCCCGGAGCTGCCGTCAGGTAAACTTCCTGATCCGCCCCGTCCGTTGATGTTTGTCGCAGGATTACTAATCTGCACATAGTGAAGCAAGCGGAACGTCACAATGAACCTCAGTTAGGCGCTTGTCTTCCGGAATCCCTGGTGGAACGAGGCAGTTAAGTTGTTCACAACAACACGGACCCACCCTAACCCTCTCCCTGAGGGAGAGGAAATTTTGATATTTGGGGGGGAGAGCGGATTATGGAACTTTTGCGAAATCGTTAAAAATGAGGTCGCCGGGAGCGGGCGGGGGGAGGTTTTCTGTCTATGGTTTGCCGTCTGACTCGGGGGAGGCCTTTTTTGGCGGGATAAACAGCTACGGGCTTGGTCAGCATTTCATCGTCAGGTTCAATGCAGTGCAGTTCCCGGCCCATGAACGCCTCGATGGGGGCGATGTAAAAGGCGTCGCCTTCGTCGGCAAAGCTGACGGCGGTGCCGCTGGCCCCCGCCCGGCCGGTGCGTCCGATGCGGTGCACGTAATCTTCGGGATCATGGGGCAGGGTGAAATTGATAACGTGATCCATCCCCTCGATGTGAATACCCCGGCCGGCAACATCCGTGGCGACCATGACCCGGATTTTTCCGCTCTTGAAATCATCAAGCCGGCGAATCCGGCTGCGCTGGGGGATCTCGCCGGAGAGTTCGGAACAGTTGATGCCGTAACGGGTCAGCCGTTCGGCGAGACGCCGGACTTCGTCTCTCCGGTTACAAAAGACCAGGACCCGCTCCAGGTTCTCTCTCGTAATGATGTTGAACAGGAGGTCGAATTTCTGATGCTCCGTTACAATGTAAACGATCTGATCCACCGTATCGACGGCCACCTGCTCCGGTGCTATTTCCACCGTTACCGGGTTGACGGTCCACTGGGAAGCGAGACGGGTAATTTCCCCGGTCAGGGTGGCGCTGAAAAGGAGCGTTTGGCGCTTTTCCCGGGGCGGGGTGCTGTGGATGATCATGCGGACGTCCGGGATAAAACCCATATCGAGCATCCGGTCGGCCTCGTCAATGATCATTACTTCGACCTTTTTCAGGGTTATGTCGCCGCGCCGCTGAAAGTCCAGTAACCTTCCCGGGGTGGCTACCATGATGTCGGCGGGACCGGCGGCCAACTGCTGTCGTTGTTTTTCGTAGTCCATGCCGCCAAACACGGAAATGATCTTCAGCCCGCAGTATTTGACAAGTTGGCGGGCTTCTGCAGAGATCTGGAGCACCAGCTCCCGGGTGGGGGCCAGGATCAGGATGCGGGGTGTTCCGTGGGGTCTTTCTCCCGGGTGGGGATGATTTAGAAGCCTTGTAATGACGGCGATCAGGAAGGCAGCCGTCTTTCCCGTGCCGGTCTGGGCTCTGCCGCTGGCATCCTTGCCCGAAAGGGTGCTGGGAAGAATTTCCGCCTGGATAGGGGTGCAGTACTGGAAGCCCAGATCGCTGATGGCGTGCATCAGCGGGTCGGGAAGATCGAAGTCGTGAAACCTGGTTTTGCCCTCAACAGGGGGAACCTTGAAGTGCCTGGGGTCCCAGCGCTCCTCCATGATCGTGGTATCGGTAAGAGTGGGGGAAGCATCGGTGGAAACCGGTTCCTTTTTCCTTTTTCGGGGAGGGCGACGGCGGGGAGGGCGTTTTTCCTGATCGGGAGGAGGTGATAGGGCCTCGGATGGTGTGGTGGATTCTTCTCCCTCCGATGTTCTTGCTTGGGGACCCGAAGTTGAATTTGTGTCTGTTTCGGTCATATGAATGTATTCTCTCTTCCGGCAACGGCTGATAAGTTGCCCCGTAAATATACGTGACTTATGGCATATCATAAGCTTATCCTGACAAAGATAGCAAGTAAAAACGCAACGGGGAGGCTCTGAAAAATTGCTTTACTAGGACACAAAAGGCTTTACTATCGGGCCAGGCATTGCTAAAAAACCTCAGGTGAAAGAACTATGATTCCACGTATTGTGATTGCCGGTACCCACAGCGGCGTCGGGAAAACATCGGTAACCCTGGGGCTTATTGCCGCTCTAAAGCGTCGGGGGCTCAAGGTCCAGACCTTCAAGGTAGGGCCGGATTTTCTTGATCCCTCCTATCATGCTGTGGCCTCGGGGCGTCCCGCCTATAACCTCGATGGCTGGATGAGCGATCAGGAATATGTAACCCGCTTGTTTTCCCGGGTGAGCGCGGACGCCGATATTTCCATCATTGAGGGCGTCATGGGATTATTCGACGGGGCCTATCCAGATTCCATTGCCGGGAGCAGCGCCGAGATTGCCGTGTGGCTCAACTCTCCGGTCATTCTGGTGACGGATGTCTATGGCATGGCCGGAAGCATCGCGGCCCTGGTCAAAGGATTTGCGACCTTTCATGAAGGGGTCCATATTGCCGGCGTCATCGCCAATGCCTGCGGTTCCCGGCGTCATGCCGAGTTGGTGGAAAGAAGCCTGGAAAGCTCAGGCGTTTCAAGGCTCGTGGGGGCGATCGAAAAAGGCGGTCTGCCCGCTTTGTCGAGTCGCCATCTGGGGCTGGTTACGGCGAATGCCAAAAATCTCTCGCCCTCGTTCCTCGCAGGCCTGGCCGATGCTGTGGAGCGCCAGGTTTCCCTTGATGATATTCTGAGAATCGCCGGGAGCGCCGATTCGCTTTCTCTCGGGAATAATCAGGACATCACTGAAGAAGGGGCGCAAGGGGCGTCACGCACAGAGACAACGGGAATTTCAGGAGGAGCATCATCAAACACTGATGAACACGGGCGATTGGCAGATACTATATCTATATCCGGGGAGGATCCTGCGGGAAGGGTGTCGGCAGCAGGCAAACGGACCGGACCGTCGTACAGGAAGTCTATATGCATTGGCGTTGCCCGGGATGATGCCTTTCACTTCTACTATCATGATTTGTTTGATGAACTTACGAAGCGTGGTTGCATCATGATTCCTTTTTCGCCCCTGGGGGAGGTGAAACTTCCCGCCGAGATAGACGTCCTCTACATAGGCGGCGGCTATCCGGAAGAATACGCGGAAACATTGGCTGGAAACGAGGGTATGAAAGAAGACATCTGCAAATTTGCCCGCTCGGGCCGGCCTGTCTATGGGGAATGCGGGGGATTGATGTATCTGTCAGAAGGGATTGAAACCAGGGGTAAAATTTCCTACCCGATGGTCGGGCTTGTCCCGGCAAGGACAAGGATGCTTGACCGGATCAAGTCCTTGGGTTATGTAGAGGTCGCCTTCAGGGAGGACAGCCTCTGGGGAAAGAAAGGCGATATCCTCCGGGGGCATGAATTTCATTATTCGGAACTGATAGTGAATCCGGCGGGCAAAGAAGGGTGGAGGTCCGTCTATGATATGACCTATCGGCGAACCGATGCGGTCTATCAGGAAGGATTTCAAAAGGGGAATATCCTGTCCAGTTATGTCCACCTCCACCTTGCCTCCCGGCCGGCGGCCCTGGAGGCGTTTCTGGCCGAATGCAGGAAGTTCAGGTGAAACCGGTTGCATAAATAAGCCCAATAACAGGGAAAGAATGGATTACGTTTCTACATGGATGAGAAGACAGACATAAGAAACCCCCTGATCTACGGCCTCTATGAAAACCCCCTGAGCGGGGCGGATATCGAGGCCCGCTCTTTTGCCATTATCGACTCCGAAGCGCCGGCTCATCATTTTTCCGTTCAGGAATGGGAAGTGGTCCGCCGGATGGTCCATACGGTCGGTGATTTCGGCGTCCTGGGGGATGTACGATTTTCCGCAGTGGCGATCACGGCTGCGGAGGCGGCCCTGAAGAAGGGATGTCCCCTTTACGTGGACTCCAATATGATCCGCAATGGTCTGTCTCTGGAGCGTTTGCGCTCCGTATCTCCCCATTACCAGCGGGAGCGGATTCATTGCCATATTGCCGACGACGACGTCGCCGGCCAGGCGCGGGAGCAAGGTCTTCCCCGCTCGTTATTTGCCGTGCGCAAGGCAAAGGCCGTCCTCGACGGCGGTATCGCCGTCTTTGGCAACGCCCCAGTGGCCCTGCTGGAACTGAATCGTTTTATCATGGAAGAGGGGCTGCGTCCCGCTCTGGTCGTTGCCATGCCAGTGGGATTCGTCCATGTGATCGAAAGCAAGGAGGAACTCATGTCCCTCGGCGTCCCTTATATTACTTTGACAGGGCGCCGGGGTGGAAGCCCCTTGGCGGTCAGTGTCATCCACGCCCTGTGTTCCCTGGCGGCACAGACCCATCCCCGCCCCAATCCTTCCTTTGAAGGGTAGTGAGAGCATAACGCAATGGATTCATGAAGATACGAGGTAATTTTCAGATGAAAGATAATCATATTATAGAAGCGGCCATTCTTATGGGGCACGGAAGCCGGGTTCCCGGGGCAGGGGAGGGTATGGAAAGAGTTGCCCAGTGGCTGAAGGAAAAGCGTCCCGGGGCGATGATCGAAACCTGTTATATGTCTGAGTTAGGACCGCACTTCCCGGAAATTCTTGAGAAATGTGTCCGGAAGGGGGCGGATAAGATCATCGTCATGCCTTATTTCCTTCACCTGGGGATCCACCTTCGCGAAGATATTCCGGCCATGATGCGGACGGAAGCAAAAAAATACCCCGGTTTGACCATCATCCTCGGCAGGCATCTGGGATTTGACGAGTCGCTCGCGGATCTGGTCGGCAAACGCCTGGAAGAGTCCCGGGAATTGGACGATATTCGGGATCTGAAGCATTCATGACGGGGGTTGTGTCACAGAGGGTTATGAAAATCTCCCCAACTCCTCTTTGTCAAAGAGGGGGAACTCCAAATTATATAGGGATTGAGGTGAATTCCCAGATAATATCAGCAGGAGATCATCACTGTCTTTAGGGAGGATATGTATGGCATTTCATTGTTTTGTTGCAAAGGATCAGGGGTCGATAACCCGTTATCTGTGCTTTTTCCTGCTCCTGTTGGGGGCAGTAATGGTGATTACCGGCTGTGCAACCCCTTCTCCCCGCCTGCAGCCCTCCGGTCTGAATACGACCTTCGCCGTTGCGGAAGGCACCCCTTTTGCAAAATATCTTCAAGAGACCCGGGAAATGATAATCAAGGCTCGGGTGGACATCCATGACGATAACCGGGAGGTGGTCTTGAAGGCCAACATGCCTTTTGAGCTGCGGCCGGACGAAGGGAACTTCCCGAAAGGAAAAAATGGAAAATACCGGAAGGGCATCCTGCTTATCCACGGCCTTTCCGATTCGCCTTACCTGCTTCAACCACTTGCCCGTCACCTTCAAAAACAGGGTTTTTTTGTTCGGACGATTCTCCTGCCCGGGCACGGGACCGTTCCCGGAGATCTGCTTAACATCCGCTACCAGGAGTGGATACGGGCTGTCCAATGCGGAGTCCGGGGTATGAAAGGGGAGGTTACAGATCTCTTCCTGGGTGGATTTTCCACCGGCGCCGCCCTGAGCGTCCTGGAAAGCATGAAAGACAAGGAAATCAAAGGACTGATTCTGATTTCTCCCGCGCTGGCGGTTAAGGACAGGAGAATTGCCTTGGCGGGGATGCTCAGCGGGGTCAAAGACTGGGTCGGCGATATTCAGGATGATGTGGATTACGCCAAATATGAAACCTTTGCCGTGAACGCTGCCTATCAAATCTATCTGTTAACCAGGGAGATCGACGCCCTTTTCGAGCAGGGCAGGCGCATCGAAGCCCCCGTCTTTGCCGCCCTGTCCCGTGAGGATATTACCATCGATCCGGAACGGGCCCTGTTTGTTCTGGAGAAATACGCCCCTTCTCCCCGGAATGTGCTGGTTCTCTATACGAAAAAGCCACAAGGGACGGTCGGGCAGTTCGGCGGGCGGGTCTACAATGAAAACAGCTTTCTTGCTGACAAAAAGGTGCTGGATTTTTCTCATGTCGCCCTTCCGATTCCCTGCGATGACCGGCATTACGGTGACCGGGGCGGCTACAAAAGCTGCCTGCACTACCGGGATGAACAAGAGAAAAGAAGGACGTGTCTGATGGACGATTCAATATGGAGGGGCGAGATCTCCGGCGATAATCTGCAGGCATTCACGGTCCGACGTTTGACCTGTAATCCAAAATATGACGGGATGATTGAGAAGCTCGATCAGTTTCTCAGAAGCGTTGACCGATAAAGAGACCCACGGTTTGATGGCCCCCTTCGGCGAAGCCGTAAGCGAGATAAGCGGGGCCGATGTAAGTGTTCGCCCCGACGAAGAGGCTGCCCGCATAGATGAGGGAACTGAAGGTTATATCGCTCCCGTTCTGCCAGGCATTACCCGCTTCGGCAGAGAAGCCAATATAAAGAGCCGTATGGAAGTCACCAAGCCCTAAATTGCCCATATTCCGATAGCAGATAATCCGCGCTAATCCGACTTGCTTACCCGAGAGTTCATCCGGTAAATATCCTGACAGGTTGAATAACCCTCCGATGGTGTAGGAATCCTGAATCTGGGCGTCGCCGTCCAAGACGCCGCCGTATGTGATTCCCGGCATGACGGTAATCTTGTTCCATGTTTTTACGATATTGCCGGTTGTATTGAGACCGGTGGCCTTAAAATCGGACCCCATTGCGGGTATATTGAATAGAGCCACGGCGTCGGCGCTGGCGCCCCTGAGAGGAAAATTGTAATTGTCCAGGGTGTCATAGGCGAAAGAGGAGAAGAAGCCTCCGGAGTTGTAACTTCCCGTCGGCATATCAGGCGACCCCACATTGAGACGGGTGGCGCCGTAACCCCGCCGGACGCCGAAGCGCAACTCCCCCCAGTTGCTGAACGTTCTGCCCAGATCCAGGCCGGCGGTGAAGTCCTTGATGCGATACTTGGCAATGATGTTGCCCTGATTCATATTGTCATACAAATTTGCATTGAATTCCCGGTACTCGATCCGCGGGGCAATGAAGTAGCGGGTCGAATAGTCCAGGGGTTGGTAAAATTCGGTGAAGATCTTTGGCGTTTCCCCGATCTGCAATTCATTGCGCCATTCGGCCCCGAGGGCGTTGATTTCTGTCTGGGTGATCCGCGTCCCGATGGTGTAGGAACTACTCCCCTTAAAATCGTCAGCCAGGCTCAGGCTGAAGCGCATGTAGGTGGGGCCCCATGATTTTTCCACAGGGTCGAGAATCAGGCCCGTTTTGCCGTCTTTCTTTTCCAAGTGAAAATCGACCCGCTCAAAGGTATCGAGACCATAGAGGCGGGTGATGTCTTTGTTGAGGGTTTCCACGTCCAGCCTTTCCCCGGCCTTTGTTTCTATCTGGGCCTCAAGGACCTTGGGAGAAAGCTTGGATCTATTTTCCGCTATTGCAGGCATACCGGTCATTTGCTTCAGCTTGCTGCTTAAATCCAGATTGATATCATCGGCATTCTTCCCTTCCTTCGGGGGCCGTGCGCCCGGGGGGATCTGCTGGGATTTAATTTCTACTTTGACGTAATCAATCATCGGTAGTTCCACCGGCTGCTGCCGCTGACGGGCCAGATAAACCTGAAAGTTGTCGGGAAACACGGACAGCCGGGCTAGGCGGTCTCCCAGCTTTTTTGCCGTATCTGTACCGATTTTCATGGCTTCGGCGGTTTTTGAGAAATCGGTGGTCCCCAGATTGCCAAGCTGGGGCTGGATGAGGATATCCTCCGGTTTGAGGGTCTGCAACTGGGCTTGGACATTTTTCTGAATTAGGATGGTGATGACCTGTCCCGTGATGCTGGCAGGGGAATTCAACCCCTCCCTGGTCCGGAGGGGCGTCCCGATGTCAACGACGATCAGGATCTCCGCGCCCATGCTTCTGACTACATCGACGGGGAGATTGTTGGCAATGCCGCCGTCAACAAGCATCTTTCCGTTGATTTCCATAGGGGCAAAAAACCCGGGGATGGACATGCTGGCCCGGATGGCCTCGGAGAGGTCACCGGAGCCGAGAACCACCGCCTGTCCGGTTTCGATATCAGCGGCCACGGCCCGAAAGGGAATATGGAGTTTGTCGAAGTTTTTGATGTTCGCAGTATGAAGAAGCATTTCTTTTAGGAGCAGATTCAGGTTCTGCCCCTGGACGAGGCCCTTGGATGTAACTAGGCGACCGTCCCGAATACCGAGATTCAGATCTATTTTGTAGGCTTGGCTATCCTGTTTACGGCGGAAGGAAAGCTTGTCGGCCGTCTGCTTGTCCGTAAAGGCCTCGTTCCACGGAATGCTGGTAACGAGTTTCTCCAGATCGGCAGGAGAAGTGCCCGCAGCGTAGAGGCCGCCGACAATAGCCCCCATGCTGGTTCCGGCGATAAAGTCGATGGGGATGCGCATTTCTTCGAGGACCTTCAGGACACCGATATGGGCAATCCCCCGGGCTCCCCCGCCGCTCAGGACCAGACCAATACGGGGACGTTTGTCTTTCCCGGGTTCTTCACTGTGACTGTATCCTGCGGAAAAGGAGATCAGGGATAGTAAGGAGATAAAAAAAATCCCCCAGCGAGACGTAGAGCGTAAATGACGTATTTGAGAAGTCATCAAAATGATCCAGATCGACCTTTCTCTCACGTTTCTGATGAGTCGGATTAACTGACCCCGGCAAATTTGTCAATCATTTAATATTTCATTATTTTTTGCGGAAACGTCAGACCTGATGGGGAAGGGAATCGGTGATTACGCCGGCGAGGAACTTCAAGGGTGTTTCAGGTGGGGAATAAAACTCCCCGTCCCTGAAACACCCTGTTTTTTCGGTTAAGTTTCTAAGATCTACGACCGCCGCCACTGCCACTGCCGCGATTACCGAAGCCGCTGCGAGGCTGCTGACTGCTAAATCCACCGGGTCTCCGGCCGGGGGATCGCGGCCGATCATCCTGCTCGCCTTTCGGTTTAGCCTCGTTCACCCGGATAGTGCGACCGAGAAGCTCTCCACCATTGAATTTTTGCACGGCTTCCTCAGCCTGCTGTTCCGTTGACATTTCCACGAATCCGAATCCTCTGCTCATGCCCGTGATTTTGTCCCGAATGATGACCAGTGATACAATCTCACCGATTTCGCCAAAGTTGGCCCTCAAATCATCTTCAGTGACATCCTCTGCCAGATTTCCTATGTAAAGCTTCTTAACCATTTCTTGTTCCTCCTTCTCTCCCTTTCTGACCGGTTGCCATACCCGGCAGAGCCTGATATCCGTCAGCGTGCGCTGCATATAAAAAGCCACCGAACTCTGCGGAGCACGGCGGCCTTCCTTGTTCCACAATGTTGAAGACAAAATACCCTGAACTTCGCTTGACCCAAATCAGCAGGAAAATGATATGTACCGGTATTTCTATTACAGGTGTGTGAGAAAGTCAAATGATATTTTACCGATGCGAGGTGCCAGGATCAGTCGCGCTACCCGTTTCCCCCCTTTTCTGCATTCGTTTTGGCTTCATCCTGTATCAGGACGGAAAACTCGCGGCTTGTTTCCTGAAGATACGCGGGGGCTTCTCTCCACAGGTACCGCAGCAAAATAATCGGCTTGACTTCCTGTCTTTGGTTATTGTATCAGGGTGCACTGGCTATATGTCAAAAATGACAGATGCCAATCTTGCGCCATTATCAGGAGGTCAATCATGAAGAAGGCAATTTTTTTACTTAACGGGAAAGAAACCGCTTATAAGCCCGGACAGTCGCTTTTGGAAGCAACCCAGGCGGTCGGGTTTCATATTCCTACCCTCTGTCATCTCAAAGAAACAACCCCCACCGGAGCCTGTCGTATCTGTCTTGTTGAAATTACCGGAGCCCGGACCTTAATGGCTGCCTGTTCGACGCCCGTTGCAGAGGGCATGGAGGTATTTACGGAAACGGAGCGCGTCCACAAGACCCGGAAGCTCAATGTCGAACTGCTGTTGGCCAGTGGAAAGCACGATTGTCTCATCTGCGAGGCAAGCGGCGATTGCCGCCTCCAGGAGCTTGCTTATTACTATGGGATCAAGGAATTGAAATTCACCCAGGATGAGAAGTTTTATCCCACGGAAGAGGAGAACCCCTTCATCATCCGCGATTTCAGCCGCTGTATCCGCTGCGGGCGCTGTATCCAGGCCTGCAATGAACTGGTCGTAAACCGGGCGATCAGCTATGGCTATCGCGGCAAGGACAGCAAGGTCGTGACGGGCGGCGACGGACCATATACGGACAGTGAATGCGTCTTTTGCGGACAATGCGTGGAGGTCTGTCCCGTCGGCGCCCTGACGGAAAAGAAGGCTAAAGGAAAGGCGCGGGCCTGGGAGATGAATAAAATCAGGACCACCTGTCCTTATTGCGGTGTCGGCTGTCAACAGTGGCTGCATGTGAAGGATGGTAAGATAACCAAGGTTACTGCCGTCGAGGACGGTGAACCGAATATGGGGCGCCTATGCGTCAAGGGCCGCTTCGGTTATGACTTCATCTATTCGGAAGAAAGACTCAAGACGCCCCTGATCCGTGAAAACGGGAATTTCCGGGAGGCCTCCTGGGATGAGGCTTTGGACCTTGTGGCGGGGAAATTCAAGGAAATCATCGCGAAAGATGGTCCGGACGCAATCGCCGGCGTCAGTTGCGCCCGCAGCATCAATGAAGACTCGTATCAAATGCAGAAACTATTCCGGGCGGTGATCGGCACCAACAACATTGATCACTGCGCCCGTACCTGACATGCCCCGACTGTCGCCGGGCTGGCGACTTCCTTCGGTTCCGGGGCTATGACGAATTCCTTTTCCGATTTTGCCAAGGCCAAAATGATCTTCGTCATCGGTTCCAATATGACGGAGGCCCATCCGGTGGCGGCGTCGTTGCTCAAGATGGCCGTCATCGGCGGTGCCGAGCTTATCGTCGTCGATCCGCGCCGCACCCCCCTTGTGGATCTGGCCAATCTCCACGTGCCCATCAAGGTCGGTTCCGATGTGGCCTTCCTGAACGGGATGATGAACGTCCTGATCACGGAAGATCTCTACGATAAAAAATATGTCGAATCCTGTACCACGGGATTTGCAGAACTGAAAAAGAAGGTTTTGGAATATCCGCCGGAACGGGCAGCGGCGATCAGCGGCGTCAGCGCCGAAATGATCAGGGACGTAGCCCGCCGTCTGGCGGCGGTACACCCGGCCATGCTCATGTATACCCTGGGGATTACCGAGCACATCTGCGGCGTCAACAACGTTATGTCCTGCGCCAACCTCCAGATGCTCCTGGGCAATGTCGGTTTTGAATGCGGCGGCGTCAACCCCCTGCGGGGTCAGAACAACGTCCAGGGAGCATGTGACATGGGGGCCCTCCCCAATGTCTTCCCGGGGTACCAGCGCGTCGATAACCCCCAGGCCCGGGAAAAATTCTCTACCGCCTGGAAGGTGGAAAAGCTTCCGGAAAAACCGGGGCTCATGATCCCCCAGATGATCGACGGTCTCCTTGACGGCAAGGTGAAGGCATTCTATGTCTTTGGGGAAAATCTCGCCAATACGGAGCCGGATATCCGTCATGTCGAGCATTGCCTGAGTTCCGCGGAATTTCTCGTCTGCCAGGATATATTTCCTACGGAAACGACCCGTTTTGCCCATGTAATCCTACCGGCGGCGGCATGGAGTGAAAACGACGGTACGTTCTCGAGCAGCGAGCGCCGGGTCAACAGGGTCCGCACGGCCAGCGTGCCTCCCGGGGGTGCCAAGCCGAACTGGTGGATCTTCAAGGAAATCGCCAAGCGCATGGGACACGAGTGGGAGGCGAACAGCGCTCAGGAGATCTGGGATAACGAGGTTTCACGACTGGCGCCGTCATTGGGGGGAATCAAGTATTTCCGCCTGGAGAAAGACGGTCTCCAGTGGCCGGCCCCCAGTTTGGATCATCAAGGAACGTCCTTTCTTCACAAGGAAGGATGCTTCACGTGCGGCCTGGGTGTCTTGGCCCCTATAGATTGGATACCCCCCGCCGAGGTACCTGACGCCGAGTATCCATTGGTGCTCAGTACAGGCCGGCGGCTTTATCATTATCACACGCGCACGCAAACTGGTCGCGCCCAGGGGCTTAATGAACTGCTGGGTGAGGAGACCGCCGATATTTCTGAGGCGGAAGCGGAAAAATACGGTATTGAGCACGGCGAGATGATTGCCGTAAAATCGCGGCGCGGCAGGGTCGTCATCAAGGCGAATGTGACCGGACAGGTCCCGGAAGGGCTGGTCTGGATGGCCTTTCATTTCCGGGAGGGGTGTGCAAACTGGCTGACTAATCCTGCTTACGATCCGATTACCCAGACGGCGGAGTACAAGGCCTGTGCCGTTGCCATCGAAAAACTTGCGTGACGGAGACGTTGCTATTGAAAGTATAGGGTAAAGCGCCGAAGTTGGTTGCTTTACCCTTTTTTCTTCTCGTCGATAGCCGGTTTGGTGTCGCTCTCCAGGAGGGCGGAAAGTTCGCGACTTGTCTTCTGAAGATAGGTATCGGCTTCCCTCTCCAGACGCCGGAATTTTTCCAGCAGGGTCTTGGCGGCCGGTGTCAGGGTCATGCCTTTTTTCGCGGTATCGCTCTCTACGAGTTTAACGCCCAGGCGGTCTTCCGAGGCCCGCAAGCGACCCCAAGCGGCGCGGTAGGACATGCCGAGCTTTTTCGCCGCCGCGTTGAGGCTATGGCATTCGTCAATAGCCTGGAACAGCTCTTCGCGTCCATGTCCGAAGATCACTTTCCCCTCTTTCTCGATCCAGATCTTATATTTGATCTCCATATCCGTTTCCCTCTTTGGGAAAGTCTTAATGAATAGCCACTAAATAGTCAAGTATTTTGATTTTAATCATTTTATTCCACATAGGGCGTGCGGCCCTGACAGCTCAGACAGGGCGTACCGTCTCTTAAGGGATAGGCCTCGCCGCAGGCGGGACAGACGGCGGTGGGCCCCAGGCGGCGCTTGACCGTATGCTCCGGTTTTACACAGACCGGCTGCGTGCTGAGGACCGAGGGACCGGCCTCCTTGATCTGGGACATGAGGAGCTCGAAATCCTGTTCCTTTTTGGGTTTCAGCTTAAAATACCAGGCATTGAATTCCGGCCAGGACTTCAGTTTCTCTGTATCGAGATACACCCTGATTCCCGTTCCCTTTTCTTTATCATATAGGGTCACGGCAAAACGGCCCAGGTCGATGACTTTCAGCCAGCCGTTGCCGATCGTGCAGGGCGTCAGCAGTTGGACGGCGTCGGGTAGGCAGACCTGGGTTTCACAGATGGCGTCGAAGAACTCCCCCTCAGGGAGGTTTTTCAGGGCCAGATCCACGATAAAGCCTCCGATAACCAGACCCGGGGCCAGGCTTCCGTGAAATGATTTTACCAGATGGACATACTCGTCATAGGAATAAGCGGCGATTTTCATAAACTTATCAACTCCTTTAAAAAGGGGACAGCTCCCCTGCTTTTATTGTGATTAAATCATGTATTAATAGGCAAGGGACAGCCGGGGTTCCCGGACCGCCTTGGCCCGTTCGGGTCTCGTATCGTCCACCCGCACAAGGGAGCGCTGCATCCATTCCCGGTCCAGCCGGCCCTCGACAATGGGCAACAGGTCGTCGGCTAAATAAAGTGCCTCGTTGACGTCGTGGGTCACATAAATCATAGGCATGCGCAGTTCTTCTTTCAGGTTACGCAATTCATCCCGGAGATCCCGGCGGGTGAAGACATCGAGGGCGGAAAATGGCTCGTCGAGAAGGAGCAGCCGGGGTTCCCTGGCCAAGGCCTGGCAGATGGCGCACCGCTGGCGCTCCCCGCCCGAGACGGCGTCGGGCTTGCGATCCTGCAAATGTCGGATGCCGAAACGCTCCAGCAGTTTCTGAACGACGTCCTTCCTGACGCCGGCAGCAAAGGCGGCATTGTCGTGGATGCTCAAGTGGGGAAAGAGGGGATAATCCTGAAAGACATAGCCGAGACGGCGTTTCTGCGGCGGCAGGAAAATCCGCCGCTTTGTGTCTAACCAGACCTCGTTGCCGAATTGTATGAACCCCTCTACAGGTTTGTCCAGCCCCGCGATGATGCGCATCAGGGTCGTCTTGCCGGCGCCGGAGGGACCGATAACAACGGTCATCGTCTCCGCCGGGCAGTTGACGTCGATGGACAGCTCGAAGTGGGGCAGGGGCTTCCGGATGCGGATCTGGAGATTCATGATGGGCTCCTCCTGGTCAGGCGGTGGACGACGAGGAGAAAGACGTAGCAGATCGGCAGCAGGGCCAGGGACATCATGGCGGCGCTGCCGTATTGCAGGGTCTCCACGGCCTCGTAAATCGCGACGGAGGCCACCCGGGTCTGGCCGGGCACACTGCCCCCCACCATGAGAATAACGCCGAAGGCCCCCATGGTATGGAGAAAAACGAGGATGGCGGAAGCGGCGATTCCGTTAAGGCTGTTAGGGATGATCACCCGGGCGAAAATGGCCGGTGGAGAAAGGCCGAGAATCCGGGCGCTTTCGATCAGCCGGGGGTCGATCTTTTCAAAGGCCGCCCGCATCGGTTGCAAGGCAAAGGGGATGCTGTAGATAATGGAAGCGATGACAATCCCGGTAAAGGTGAAGAGGAGCGGCGATCCTGTCGCCCTCGTCCACAGTCCTCCGAGCCAGCCTTCCGGACCCATCATGATCAGCAGATAAAACCCGACGACCGTAGGCGGCATGGCCAGGGGCAGGTTGATGAAGGCCTCCAGGAACGCCTTTCCCGGCAGGCGGCTGTAAGCCATCAGGCAGGCCAGGGGCGCGGTGACGATCATCAGGATCGTGGTAGCGACCAAGGCGAGTTTCAGGGAAAGAAAAAGGGCTGTCCAGTCCATTATCACGTCTCTCCAGGAGGTTTATGCAACGACATTCCCAATGTGTCGGGTCTAATAATTTTCATCCCGAACCGTTATTTGTATCCGTATTTCTTCTTAATAGCCACGGCTTCCGGTGAGGTAAGAAACTTGGCAAATTTTCCGGATGTTTCATTATGGGCCGTCCTTTTCAGGAGGCAGGCGCTCTGGACGATGGGCGGGGCCTCAGCAATGGAAAAAAAACATCCCTTCCGGCCCTCTGCCGATAAAGTGGCGGACAAGGCGCAGAATCCCGCATCCACGCTGCCCGTGGCCGCATATTGAAAGGCCTGGGCGATATTTTGGGCGTAAACAAGCTTCCCTTGAACATTCTCCAAAACGCCGGTTTTCTTCAACGTCTCCATTGCCGCCGCGCCATAGGGAGCTGTTTTCGGGTTGGCGACGGCGATTTTTTCCAGACCGGGCACGGCCATGACCTCCCGCCAGTTCTTAACCTGACACAAATCTTTCCGCTTCGTCCAGAGGACCACCTGTCCCGTGGCATAGACAAAAGGGACGTCTGCCCGCCCCGCCTGATGGAGGAGGTCCGGTTTTTCCCGGTCGGCGGAAAGAAAGAGGTCGTAAGGGGCGCCGTTCACAATCTGGGTGTAGAGTTGACCTGTGGAGGCGTAGGTCGCCTCTACAGGGATTCCCGTCTGTTTTTCGAACGACTGGATCAATTCTTTAAAAGGGGAAATAAAATTGGCCGCCACGGCAACATGGAGTTTATCCTGGGCGGAGGCGGGAGCGACGAAAAGAAAAAAAACAAGGACAACCATGAGAAGATTGCGTTTCAATGACTTATACCTCCTTTAACATATGTTATGTTTGGCTCAATACAAAATATCCGCGAGAAAGTCAACCCCCATATGTCATATATGTCATATATCGCTTGACACGAGTCTTTTCCATCGTATAGAGGGGAAGCAAAAAATAATTCCGCTTCTAGAGCAAAGATGAAATCAAGGCGGCAAGGCAGAGGCGACGGAGGCGTATTATTCATACGTTGAGGAGCCGATTGCCGATGCCAACGCAGATAGCGCTTTGATTTAGAAGTGGAATAAGGAAGTCTTGATGATGAAACAGAATATAGAGACGCTCAATGAGATCATGGACCGGGAGATCGGAAAAAACCCCCACAGCCGGGAAATCATCGGGGCCTTCCGCCCGGTTCTGATTGCGAGGAATCGCTTCCTCGCGAAGGGAAAATTGAAATCGATTCCTTTACCCGGCTTCGACCCAATCCGTTTTACCGGCGGCGTTTCCCTGGTCCGGCAACTGCGGTTTTTTTCTCCCGATGATCCCTGGAAGGAAATGGTCTCTGCGATGACGGCTGCCATAAAGGAAGGTTTTCCCCGTCTCCGGGAGGACGTGGACCGTCTTGAAGAAGCCGGACGCAAAGGCAAACTGGACATCTATGATTATTCTCGAACCTTTCCCGGTCATGGCGAGGATATCATCAAACTCTGGTCTGCTGACATTCCGGCAAACCCCCAAGGTATCGCCCTCCTTCTTCATCAGTTGACGAGGATCGTTCTGGAAAAGCGGCGTCCTGATGCCGTAGCGCTGATCGGCGGCGCCGAATGGAAGAAGGGTTACTGTCCCGTCTGTGGCGCCTTTCCCACGATCGCCCTGATCGAGGAAAAGATAACCCGCCGCTGGCTCCACTGTTCCCAGTGCGGTCATGACTGGCTCTTCAGCCGGGTGATCTGTCCTTATTGTGATCATGAAGCCCAGGAGGGCATGGACTTTTTCTATGTGGAAAACAGGACACAGGAATCGGCCTTCAGCTGTGATAAGTGCCAACGCTATCTCGTCACCCTCAACCGGGTGAGCGACCTGAACGATCACGAACTGGATGTTTCGGCCCTCAGCCTCACCCATCTGGACGTCATCATGCAGGGGAAAGGTTTTTCCCCCATGGTGAGCTGCGCATGGAATGCTTTCGAAGGAACGTGCCCTGCTCGTGAAGATAGATGAACTGTCCGGTAAAATGCCAACGTTATCCTGGGGTGACTGGTCTGCAGACGATCGCAACGATCTCAACGGGACGCTGACTTCCATCCGCGATAAAGCTGACGAGCTCCTGAATGCTATGGGCGGGCGCCCCGGAAGGAGAGGATACGGAGCAGCCAAGCGGCAGCCAGCTTGCGTAAATGTGACATGCCAGTCGGCAGCCAGAAATCAAGCGTTTCCTCCCTATTAATTTCATCTGAAAATACCTTCGTATGTTATTGAAAACATTACGTTGTAATTTCCCTCCCCTTCAAGAGGAAGATGCAGTCCGGATTTTCAAAGCAACCTATTGAATCTGGGATGAAATGTGATGAGGCTTGACAGCTTATTTTCCGTTCGTGAAAAATGCGTCTGTTATTCCTGTTGTATTTATTGGAGGGCAAAACGGATGGGGATGTCAACCCACATGGCTACGGGAAGCCCCTTTTTCTTTCCCGGTTCAAACGACCACTGTTTCATCGTATTCAGGGCGGATTGATCGAGGAGGGTGTATCCGGAAGAGGATTTGACCCTCGTTCGGCCCACGCGCCCGTCGGAAAGGACCTCCACGGACAGGAGCACTGTGCCCTCATAACCGCGCGCTTGCGCCAGGTGCGGGTAGGCAGGATGGCTGTTATCCCGGTAGCGGGGCGTTGCCAGTAATGTTGTATCTCCCGGTGTTGTCGTCTTTTCGCTGCCGCCATATCCGTCCGTCCTCACTGCCGCAGAAGGATAACTTTGCCTGTCCAGGGTGGCAACTGAAAATCCTTTCGTCAATGCTGATTTCCCGGCCCGTATGTCCTGCGATGATAAGGAGCTTCCAGTCAACTCCAGTGCGGCGCCGGTCCTGTGAACCTCCCGATTATCATTAGGAATTTCTGATAATGTTGCCGGTGTTGTTGCCACCGGAGGCGCCTCTTTTTTTGCGGCCCCTTCTTTCCTGACCAAAGGACGGGATTTGTCAGGTTCTTTTGCGAAGCCGCCGTATGAAAAGGATACGAGATCTACCTTGAGACAGGGATCGAATACTTTTACCATCCGGTGAGGTGCGGGACCAATAAGGCCCGTAAGGAGAAGTAGGGCCGCAATTCCATGAATGCCCATAGACCAGAGAATCCCTGCGAAAACCTTACTTCTCCCGTACTTTTCACCTTTCATGGGCAGCTCAAAATTCAAAGGTCAACCCTCCCTTATATGATCTTTCCGGCATGGGATAATAGGTATTGACGCCGCCCCATGAGATATTGTCTGATCCGAAACCGGCGTATTTTTCATTGCCGATGTTCTCGACACCGATAAATGCCCGGAAGGTAAACGGCCGCTTCCGTATGTCCAGCTTCCGGTTGTAGGAAAGGAAAAGATTATAGAGGATGTAGGAAGAGAGTTTTTCAGCATCATTGTTATAGTCTCCTGACAGGTAGCAGTCGCTGACATAACGGACCTCCGGGCGCAGGGTGAGATTGTACGGCAGAACAATGTCGGCGCTGGCCCCCGTGATCCGGTTGGGGACGAGGGGCAGTTCGTTCTTGTTGTACTGGCCGTCCTCAAAGGTCGCCAAATGGTAGGTATATTGCCCGGTAAGGGTGACGTGTCCCTTAATGTTCCACGAGATCGATCCTTCCGCTCCCTGATGGCGGGTACGATCCAGGTTCTCGTTTCTCTTTGTGGAATCGTTCCAGGCGATTTCGTCTTCCATGTCGATCCGGAACAGGGACAGGCTTATTTTCAGGGATTCGTGAGGATAGAGTAGCGTTCCCAACTCCATGCTCTGTCCCCGTTCCTTGTCCAGATTGGTGTAAAAGCCGCCGCCCCAGCCGTTGAAACTTGCCTGTTCATCGAGAAAGGGGATGCGGTAGATCCGGGAATATTTCCCGTATAGATTGGACTTCTTGCCGATCAAAAGGGTGGCGGCCCCTTCATAGGCCTCGGCAGGCTGGCGCTTTTCCTGATTGTAGAAGCTGTTAGCGGTGTCTTGGGAATCCGTGTAATTGCCGCCGAGGGTAGTACCTCCGGCCCGGTATCCGGCGGCCAGAATCAGGTTTTTCCAGGGCATGAATTCATCCCGCGCATAGTATTCCATGGTCTCCCGCCGCAACTCGGCCCAGCCGGTCTTGACGGTGCGCTCTTTGTTATCCCAGGTATTCTTCACGTAGGGCTCATTGTAGTAGTCCAGCCCGGCAACAAGCTTGTTCTGAAAACCGAAGAGCTGACCGTCAAGGACGTATTTGGGGTTGAAGGCGTAAGCATCCATGTCCGTATTTGTGTGCTGATTGGAATTCCAGGAGGGCATATTGTAGGCGAAGGAACTTTTCCCGTAGGAGAAGAGAAGATCTAACTGCCCCAGTTGCTCATGCATGGCCTGGACCCCCAGATTGATCCTGCCTGTCTTATCCATGCCATCGTCATTGTCCGCGGCGTTGCTCCAGTTCTGGGGCGTTGCCGGCTGGTATTGGCGGCGGTCGGAGGTCATCTGATCTTTCGTCAGGGCACCGGGAAGGTCATAGTTGGTGTGGTTGCCGGTGAAGCCTAAAGACAACTGGAAATGGTCGTTAAGGTCATAGCCGAGCTCGAAGCTCCCTGATTGGGAGGCGAGTTTGGAACGTTCCCGGTAGCCCCAGGAAAAATAGTTTTCTCCATTGGCGGCGTAGGCCAGCTTGTCTTGTTTCCCCGAAATCCCGATCCTTTCATTGTTCAGGCCGTAGCTTCCCGCCGTCGCCGTCGCCGAAACGGCCGGCTTCCCCTTGCCCTTTTTCGTGATAATGTTGATCACGCCGCCGATGGCGTTATCGCCATACAGAACAACATTGGCCCCCCGGACCACTTCGATCCGCTCGATGTTGCCTAGGGGGATCTGAAACCAGTTGGCGGAATGCATATCGGGACGATTCAGGCGCCGGCCGTCAAGAAGGATCAGGGTTTTCCCGAACGGGTTTTCTCCTCCGAAGCCCCGCAGGTCGATCATGGCCTCCGGGGAGTTGCCGCTGTAAGAGCGAACTTGAATCCCTTCCAGCTTATCCAGGACATCGACAACCGATGTCGCCCCGGATTTGCTTATATCCTCGGCCGTGATCACCGAAACGCTGGCGGGAACCCTCCTGACCTCTTCCCGGTCTCTGGTAGCGGTGACCACCACTTCTTCCATGCGCACCGGTTCCGATGGGGAACTGGTCTGGGCAAAAACCGTAAGGTCCATAAATACCGATGGAAACACACAAATCAGCCAACAAAATCCCAAAGCCAACCTTTTCTTCATGTTTTTCTCCTTCCCCCCGCGGGATCAAGATATGATATTTTCTCGTCAGACAAGTTTCCTGGCTTGTGGCTATTGCCTAATCACCGCGCCTTCCCGGCTTCATTTATCGAAACCAGTGGCCTGCTGCGGTTTTCGTTCCACTTACAGTTGCGGGGCAGCGCCGGTCTTGCACCGGCTTCCTTTTCTGACGGAATCCTGCCGCATCTTTTACTGCCTTATTTCAGGTCCTTCCTTTAACCTTATCCCCTCCCTTTCTTGAAGTATTCGAAAAAAGTCGTCGTTCCCGTGCAGGCGGGAATCCTGCCGATCAGTAACCAGTTAAAAACACTGGATTCCCGTTTTCATGGGAATGACAACAGGGAGGGGGACAGATTTCAAATCTGCCCCCCTTATTTTTCAATCTGGGGCATAATGACGGGTCGTCCCGTCAGTTCATGCTTCCCCGACACAACAGGCAGTCCGTAAACCGCCTCAATGTTATCTGCCGTCATTACATCTGCGGGCGGTCCTTCGGCATGGATTGTCCCCCCATCCAAAAGAATGATCCGGTCGCAATACAATGACGCCAGATTGATGTCGTGGGTAACGGCCAACACCGTAAGTCCCACTTTTTTATTAAGCGATTTCAGCAGATTCATGATTTCCACCTGATGACGAATATCGAGAAAAGCTGTTGGTTCATCGAGAAGCATAATGCGGGGTTCCTGCGCCAAAGCCCTCGCAATCAGTACCCGCTGTCGTTCTCCCCCGCTGAGATGATCCAGAGAGCGATTAGCGAAGCTCAGGGTATCGGTCTGCGCCATGACCCGGTCAACTGTTTCGTAATCTCTTTTCCCTTCAAACGACCAGGGGTCCAGATGGGGAGATCTGCCCATGAGGACGATCTCCCTGGCGTTAAAGGCAAATATTCCCGCATAGTCCTGAGGAACGACAGCCACCCGTCGGGCGATGTCTCTTCTGCTCATCGTCCGGATGTTCCGGCCATCCATGCTTGCCATTCCTTCCTCGGGCGTCAGAATTCCATCCATGATCTTCAGGAGGGTGGATTTCCCCGATCCATTCGGTCCGAGAATGCCGACAAAAGAACCTTTTCCAACGTTAAAAGACACATGTCTCAGAACCCAGGGACCATGGTAGCGGAAGCCCACATTATTGCTTTGAAGGAGCGTCATGACGACAACCTTCGGCGCAGCAAGGCCAGGAAATAGGGGGCGCCGCAGAGGGCGGTAATGACCCCGACGGGCAATTCAGCCGGTGACACAAGGCAACGGGCCATAGTGTCCGCGAAAACGAGAAACGTACCGCCGAATAAAAGGGCCGCCGGCAGCAGGATCCGATGATCGGGACCGACGATCAGTCTCAGGATATGGGGGATGATCAGGCCGACAAAACCGATCGTTCCACTGGCTGCTACAGCCGCTGCCGTGACCAGGGATGCCGCCGTCAGCAAGAGGATCTTCGTTTTCTGGACGGAAATTCCCAATTGCAGGGCCGTTTCCTCGCCCGTCGCTAGGATGTTCAGGGACCGGGCGTATCTGTAAATGAAGGTCATGCCGATGAAGAGGAAAAATCCCGTATACATGATTGCCTGGTCGTCAGCCAGGCTCAGATCGCCCATAGTCCAGTAGATCGCCCGTTGGAGCTGCAGGTGATCGCTGATGGAAAAGACAAACAGGATAACGGCGGAGAAGAAGGCATTGACCATGACGCCGGTGAGGAGGAGGGTGTTGGTTTCCATGCGCCGTCCCGTTCCGGCAATGCCGAAAACGACGAGGACGGCCAGGATCGCACCGAGAAATGCCATGCCGGGAATACCCAGGATTATGACTTCCGCGCCCAGGAGGATTCCCGTGACGGCCCCCACCGCGGAACCAGCGGAAATTCCGAGGATGTAAGGGTCCGCCAGGGGATTCCTCAAAAGAGCTTGAAAGACAACGCCCGACATGGAAAGGGCCGCTCCCACCAGACCGGCCAGAATGACCCGGGGCAGGCGAATAGAGTAGAGAATCGATTTTTCCGCCGGAGTCAATACTTTGTGGCCGTCAGTTCCCAACGGGAAGAGATCACGGATTACGTTGAGCAGGGAGATATCTGCGGTGCCGGCAAACAAGGAAATGACGGAAACGGTGAAGAAAAGCAGAAAAAGAAGGAAGCAAATTTTGAAAACCCGGTCAAGTGTGACCGGTCGAATAGACCAACTGGATAAAAACAACATCATCGTATTCCGCCCGCGAGGAAAATCAGATGGGCCGGTCTTCCGGCTCCGGGCTACCTACTCGCCGCCTTCCCATCCGCGCAATGCGAACAGTGGCTATCTGGCTTTCGTTCCCGTTACGGCTGCGCGGCAGCGGGGGCTTTTCACCCCTCTTCCTCACACCCATCTGGAATGATAAAAATATTAGTGAGCGAAAATTACATCAAGAGGACTTTTCTTGTCAAGACTAAAAAATGTCCTTCACAAGCCGCTTTGCTCGACGGCGGTTTTCATTTCGTTAAGCCCCGCGATGATTCGTGGTCCCAACCGGTAGAGTGTTTCTCTGATGGTGTAGGTTTTGCCGTTCTCTACCGCGTCAAGTCTCCGCAGCCTCTTGAGCAGCTTCTTTATATCCTCCTCCATACCTTTGCTCTTGCCGATAAAAAGGATTTGCGGTTGTTGACGAAGAGTCTCTTCGAGGGAATATCTGGTATAATAAGCAGAGGCGCCGGCGATATTTTCCAGACCCAGCATGCCCATGGCTTCATCCATGGCAGTTTTCGACCCGGCGACGATCAGCGGTTCCGGCTGGATGATAAAAAGGGCCTTTGGTTTATTCAGGAGTGATCTCTTAGCGGTTTCGATCTTGAAACGGTCAAGCTGATCCTGCATCGCCCGCGCTTTTTTGTCAGCCCGTTTGCCGATGTCAAGAAAGAGACCAAGCTGCCGTATCGCCTCGGGCAGTTCTTCAATACTCCTCGCCCGGAAAACATACGTCCTGATCCCTATTTTTTTTAGTTTTGCCCCTATTTCCTGGGGATTGCCGTCTTCCGTAAGCATGACCAGATCGGGGTGGGTCGTTACGATGGCTTCGAGAGAAGGATTAGCAAAACCGCCGATTTTGGGTTTACTCAATGCTTCCCGGGGATAGTCGCAATAGGTTGTAACGGCGATAATCTGCTCGCCAAGTCCCAGATCAAAGAGTATTTCGGTTATGTTCGGCGCCAGGGACACGATTCGTTGGGGAGGGGCGGCCTGTGCAGGATAGGAGGTTAAAAGAAGAAACAGGCCACTGAATAAAAGGATTAAAAAAAATGATTTAATTGCTTTTCTTGAATTTCTCCTCATGATATGTATTAACCAATTTGCTGCAAAACGTCAATTCTCATGTAAATCAAGTAGTTAAGATGGGGCACCAAAAAGCCAGGCTTCAACGGCTCACCGGGAGCGAGGGATCCTTCGTCCATTCCTCAAAAGAGCCGTCATATAGCTTGACATTCTTATAGCCGAGAACATGTGTCAAAATGAAAGCCCAGGTGGGACAGCATTTGCCGGCATCACAGTAGGTAATAATTTCCTTTGACTTGTCTTTGCCGACCGCGGCGACCGCAAGGATTTCAAGATCCTCTTTCTTTTTGAACGTGCCCAGCTTCGTATATGCTGCTGACGCCGGAAGGTTCACGGCCCCCGGGATATGCCCGGCCTTTTCTACAAATTCTTGTTTTTTCGTCCCGCTGAACAAAATAGGTTCACGAACGTCGACGAAAGTTGCTTTCCCGAAACGGCTGGCTACGTAATCCTTTTCTACATGCAGTTCCTTGTTAAGTTTGCCCCTGTAGATGGTCTTTTTCATCTTCACCGGTTCCGCAGATAGGGGCCTCCCTTCTTTAACCCACTTTTCTTGGCCTCCGTCAAGGATGCTTAGATTTTTCAGACCTGCATATTGAAGAGTACATAGAACGCGGGGAGCCATGACCTGGTAAAAGCAATGGTAGGTTTTGCATACAATCACCACGATAGAATCCGGCTGGAGTCCTAAATCGCCGATAGTGTCAAAGAGATCGTCTTCTGGTGGAAATTCTGTATGCCTCCCCTCTTTCGGAGCTGCCCAGATACCGTAATAGGCGCTAACGGCACCCGGTATATGGCCTTCCTGATAATCCTCGATTTTCCTGATGTCTAAAGCAACGACCTTGGGATTGTTCAGGTTGGCTGCCAGCCATTCTGTGGAAACGATGGGGTCAATATCATAGGCCAGGACCTGAGAGAGGAGTAGCAGTGTTAGGAAGAGAAGTAGTAATGATGATAAACAAAGTTTTTTCATATCTATCACTCCTTTTCTAGAACTGTCTATTGGTTAAAAAATTACCCGGTTTGTTCTCTTGTCTCCACCTCTAAGGGACCATTCGTGATTTTTGAAACTCTATTGAATACCACATAAAAGGGAAATCATTAATCGTAATTTAGCCTTTTATTACTATAAGTTGAGGTCAGTCGTCAATAGTGGACATCTGCGTCATCGTCCATTCGCTAAAGCGGCTTTTTCTCCGGCAGACTCTCCCCAATTGCCAGGCGTCAGAGGTCTATGATCATTAGGTTTTTAAACACCGCCTGCTTCGCTTTTTTATACTCTTAAAGTGCCTTTTTGCATAGTTCAGTTATGAATATCGGATTGATTGAATCATCCTTACAGAGCTTCCGAAGATTGAGATAGCACATGGGGCACAGGAAAACCATGGCGTCCGCCCTTACTTTTTTTGCATCGTCTATATTCCATTTTTTCACAACCGCCGCCCGTTCTTTGTCGCGGGCCATGAGCGGGGCACCGCAGCAAAGCGCGTTTATTCTTTCATATTTCCGTGCCGGCCTCTCCACGCCGAGGAGTTCGAAAATCTTATCGAGATAGATATCCTTCCCCTGTGTGTAGCGCGAGGCGCAGGGAGACTGGTAGGCAACGCGGATGGGAACCGCCTTGAGCTGGCCCTCGCGTTTCTTTAGTTCCCTGTAGAGATATTCAAAGATATGGACAGGCTGGAAAGGCACTTTCAAGCCATACTCCTGGGCCAGGGTGGTCAGCATCGTGTAACAGTCATCGTGGAAACAGATAACTTCTTTTGCTCCCAAGGCGGCAAGGTTCTCGATGAATCTCTTTGCCTCCTTCTTAACGGGGCTCGGTCTCCCGAGGTGGATGTATCCCACGGTACAGAAATAATCCGCGCCTTCAACAATCGTTAAATCATCGAAAAGAGGATTATCCAAAAGTTCGCGGACCATATCTCCCACGATGCACAGATTCAGCACGGCTTTTCCCTCTTTGCCCTTTTTTATGACGGTCGGCAGATTGTAGAGCTTAGCGAAATTCTGCATCGCCTGATCGGGAATGCCGAGGGCACCTGTTTCTTCCTGCCGCTGGTTCAGTAAATCAAATGGATTGGCCTGGGTCGGGCAGACCAAATTGCACGATGCGCAAGTAACGCAGAGACCAACAATAGGCGGTGTTCCTCCCGATACAAGCTCCTTCATTTCCTCTTGAGCCCGATCGAGGTCGTATTCCACATAAGGACAAAACTCCAGGCACTTTCCACATAAGTTGCATTTTTCTTGGTAAAACATTGATTCCTCCTTGGCTTTTATACATAGCCGTTTATATCAGTGCGTTTGCTTAATACAATTCAAAAACAAAAGTAAGGCCAATTATGCATTTTGAATAGCGTATCTATGATCGGCATTTTGAAATTGATGCTTGGAAGAATACTTTTTATATCAAGTCACTTTCTATCTTCCGGTAACTGCACCATTACTACTTCGCCTTTTGCGCGAATCTCACCCTCTGCAGACAACGTAACACTGATCGTGACTTTTCGGCCCTTAATTTCTTTGACCCTTCCTCTTAGTTCCAAGACTGTCCCCATCGGTGTTGGTTTTAAAAAATCAACTTTTAAAGATGCGGAAACAAAGCGGGAAAGCGGGTGGTCATCCAGAGAAAAACCCTCCTCCCTCAATTTAGCTGCCGATGCGGTAGCAGCACCGTGACAGTCGATCAAGGAAGCGATAAACCCTCCATAGACATATCCCGGAAAGCCACCCGTGTAATAAGGCAGGGGTGTATATCGGCAGACGCTTTCTTCTCCGTCCCAGCAACTTTTAATATGCAATCCATCTTTATTGAGTCGTCCGCAACCGTAGCAATGCGCAAATTCATCAAGATAGAAATCTTGAACAACCTTAGCCGTCATATTATCCTCCTTCTTTCTATCGTGGCTTTTTAATCGAGAACAAATCCTCTCAACTTGCCTGCATCTAAAACTTGTACTCTGCTTGCGAGTATAGGGTCCTATGGTTATTACTCCGGCAATTAAACAATTGCATCCGCATTACGAACAGCAGCTTCCCGGCGTCCCACAAGTGTGGGGAGCTCCGCAACATCCGCCGGGAATCGGTACCCCATGGTCATAGGATGCCGCTCATTTAATATTAATGACCACATCCTCCCAGATGACTCGCACAGGTATTCTCAATGGAAAACTCGGGTAATCTGTTTGTCATTAATAAATCGAGATTCCCCTTTATTGTACCGGCTATAGACCCATAGACTTTGATCCCGGCGGCATTCAGCTTCATGAGTGCGCCGCCCCCGATACCGCCCACAACAACAGCGCCCACGTTCTGACCGCCCAAAGCCATAATAGGATTGCACGCTCCGTGGGCATGAATTATATCCTTATTGCTAACCATGTCTATGCTTTGGTGCTCCGTGTCCACGACCATAAAAGCGGGGGCCGATCCGAAATGGCCGTACACGGCGCTGTCCATACCTTCATCCCTTTGAACTGCAAAACACACCTTCATGTTACTCCTCCTCCTTTTACGGATGATTGTTCTATCTTGAGAGCCTTGCCATTGACGATGGCGTCAGCCACTTTACGCCGAGCATATTTTAGAATCCTGCCAAATGTTGCCCTGGAAATGTTCATCCTCTCCGCGGCATCTTCGTGATACATGCCTTCATAGTCGGCAAGGCGAATCGCCTCCAACTCGTCCATGTTGAGACCGGTTTCCTCCAGTTGGAAAAGGGGTATTCCTCGGGGTTTAAAATAAAATGCGCGAGGATTGCAGCCGACGAATCTGCATTTCTTTGGTCTACTCATAGGTACCTTATAAGCATATGCCCATAATTATGTCAAGCGGGGTTATCCGGAATAATCAGATATGGTCGTCAGTTGGGAAGTCTCTTGTCACAGCGGGCGATAGCAATACCAGATTTGTCCCTTGTTCATAACGCTTGGTGAAGACGTCCGGTGACCAATGTTCTGACTTCTATGAAATGATTTTCATTTCCTATAGATGATCGTCCCGACGGGTTCGCCCTTTAGTGCCCGGGTGAGGTTCCCCGCCTCCAGGCCGTTGATGATCTGGATCCGGTCGATGACTTCACTGTTCTGGAGGATCTCCAGGCAGGGGCGCTCGATGATCAGGTCGTCCAGGTCCATCGCCAGGAGATCCGTAACGCTGATCTCGGGAATGAAGGTTGCCTTGTCATTTTTCTTCGGATCGTCCGTATAGAGCCCCTGTTCATCCTTGACCAGAATGCAGCTCTTGGCGCCGATTAGATTGGCGAGGATCAGGGTTCCCACATCGGTGCGGTGGACGGGTAGACGCGATTTGGAGGTGGGGAGGGCGAAATAATCGTAGGGAGGCATGCCGTGCATGACAGGGAGGCAATCCTGGGCAAAGTAGGTGGAGAGCTTTATTACCTCGTCGTGACCGATCTTGATGCCCCCCCAGGAGGACAGCAGGGTGGAGACCAGGAGGGCGTTCTGCTCGGAGACGGAACTTCCGAATTTCGCGATGATCCCCGTGGGCATGCCCAGCTCCAGGCCGATGGAGTAGATATGGCGGCTCCGGGTGCCGCCGCCTGTAGTCAGAAGCATCTTATGGTCCTTTTTACAGGCGGCGATTTCCTTGACGAGGGCGGGCAATGCCTTGACCCCCCGATCACAGATGGATTGCCCGCCGATCTTGACGACATTCACGTCGGGAAACAGCCGCTGCTGAGGCGCGATGGCGAGGCCCTCCAGAAAGGTCTTTCCGACCAGGCTCTCTCCCATCAGTTTGCTCTTCACATGGAGTCTGCGTCCGTCCCGCTCCCGATATAAAGCCATACACTCTTCCTCGCTATCTCTTGGTAAATTCGCAAAAATTCATCATCCATAACGACGATGTCGTCATTCCTTTACTTCGACTTCTTCGTCCTGATCCTTGGCGGCCTTCAGGAGAACCAGTTCCGCACCCACGGTGGCGGCGATTTCTTCCAGCTCTTTCTTGCGCAGATGTTCACTGTAAAACTTCAGGTCCACATCGGCGACGGCGACGAGCTTGAAACGGGGTTTCTTTTCCTTTTCTCCCACCTTCCGGCGTTCCCGGTAAAAAATTTTTCCTGCCATGATCACACCTCCTTAAAATTTATGGTTTGTCCTTCTTTCGTTTATCTCCCATACTTTCCCACCGGCCCGGTCCCGTTGGCATAACGGGCAGGACCACCTCGTGCCCCCACAGCCGGGGGCGAAGCCATCCTTTCGTCCTTACCAGATCCCCGGGGGCGGGGCAGATTGCGTCCCGCTCCAGGGAAACCACCCGGATTCCTTTACCGGCCAGTTCTCCGACCGACACCGGATCGGGAAACTCCCGCAGGTTGGCAAATTCGATGAAGCGCCCGTTCCATCCCGAGGCGGTAAGGCCTATTGCCGCCGCCGCGCCGATGATCCCGTCATTCGTCCCGCCGTGACCGGAAAGGTGGTTGCCGCCGGCGGCCTGCCGGGCGTCGGCCTGGGTCATGATCCTTTCGGTGCAGAGCCGGCCGAAGGTAATCAGCGCCGGGAGGGACTGGTCCCCTTCACAGACGAAACATAGTCCCGGATCGCTGCCCGGGGCGGATGATCTTTCCAGGTGCTCGATCGCCAACGGCAACAGGGACGGCACCAGGGGAGGATCGGCCACCTCCACCACAATGCAGGCCGAACTGTTGTGGGAGGTATAGGGGATGCGGGGATCCACTAAAAGCTGCTGGCGGACAACCCCCCATACGCGGCAGCCTGTGGGGAGCAGCCTCTCATAACGGCGGGCCACCTTGCCCGTACCGAATTCCGAATCTAAAATGTCCGTGTCGTCAAAACCTATATAAACGCGCATTTTCCTCCTGACGCTGTTTTCTGCCGTATTTATCGAATTTACTAATATTTTCAGTAATTACCCCGTCCCCCTCCTGGCCTTCCCCTTGAAGGGGGAGGGAAACTGGTTATTTATACCTGACAAGGCCGGATAAAGTCAAAGAATGGTTCATGTCCCGTTCCGGCCACCCCATTGCTCCGACTTATGTTTAATTTACTATAATATGTTAATTTGTTTGAGTTTATATTCATTTTTCCCTTGACGATTGCGGCGAAATGGCGTAGATATGCCGCGCTTGACATAGATCATTTATGACATAAGGTATTTATTTGAGTTTATTTAAGGATTAAGGAGGCTTCTATGGAGATTACCAGGAGGGGTTTCTTGAGTATGTCCGGGGCCATCGGATCAGGCATCGCCCTGTCCGGCCTGGGCATCAACTTGAGCCCTGTACAGGCTTATGCGGACGAACTCAGCAAGATGAACCGCGTTAAGGAGGCCAGACAGGTGGCCACGGTCTGCTGTTACTGTTCCGTGGGCTGCGGTCTCATCTGCAGCGTTGACAGATTAACCAAAAAGATCTTCAACATTGAAGGCGACGCCGATCACCCCATTAACGAAGGATCCCTGTGCGCCAAAGGGGCGGGGTTCTTCGATCTGACGGAGGCTAACAAGCACCGCCTCAAAAAGGTTCTTTACCGGGCCCCCATGAGCGACAAGTGGGAGGAAAAGGACTGGCCCTGGGCACTGGGGCGGATCGCCCGCCTCGTGAAAGACACCCGGGACGCGGGATTTGTAAGGACCAATGCCAAGGGTGAGGTCGTCAACCGCTGTGAGAACATCGGCCATCTCGGGAGCTCCAACATCGATAATGAGGAATGCTGGCTGGTGACGGCCATGGTGCGTGCCTTGGGCCTGGTCTATATCGATCATCAGGCCCGGGTCTGACACAGCCCATCTGTTGCGGCTCTGGGAGAGTCGTTCGGACGCGGTTCCATGACCAACCATTACTGTGATTTGAAAAACAGCGACTGTATCCTCATCATGGGGAGTAATGCAGCAGAGCATCACCCCATCGCCTTCAAGTGGATTTTGAGGGCAAAAGAAAACGGGGCCAAAATCATCCATGTCGATCCCCGCTATACCAGGACCTCCGCCCGGTGCGATTATCACGTCCCACTGCGTTCCGGGACGGACATCGCCTTCCTGGGCGGGATGATCAATTATATCCTCAGCAACGACAAATGTTTCAAAGACTATGTCCTGAATTATACCAACGCCTCCTTCATCGTGGGGCCGGATTATAAGTTCGAAGACGGTCTCTTTTCCGGGTATGACCCGCAAAAGCGCAAGTACAACAAAGACAGCTGGGTCCTGGAGAAGGACGCCAAGGGCATTCCCAAACGGGACATGTCCCTGAGCGATCCCAGCTGTGTATTCCAGATGATGAAGAGCCATTACTCCCGCTATACCCTGGAGAAGGTATCGGGCATCACCGGCGTCTCCAGGGAAAATCTTTTAAAGGTCTATGAGGAATACAGCGCGACGGGCGCCCCGGATAAGGCCGGCACGGAATGTTACGCCCTGGGTTGGACCCATCATACGACCGGCAGCCAGATTATCCGGACGATGTCGCTCATTCAGCTCCTCCTGGGTAATATGGGAATCGCCGGCGGCGGCATCAACGCCCTGCGCGGCGAGCCGAACGTCCAGGGGTCGACGGATCATTGCATTTTATACGGCAATCTGCCCGGATATCTGAAGATGCCGACGGCTTCCCTGGATACCTTAGAGAAATACCTTCATAAATACACCCCGGAATCGAAGGATCCCCAGTCGGCCAATTATTACCAGAACTACCCGAATTTTTTCGTCAGTACGCTCAAGGCATTCTTCGGGGACAAGGCGACGGCAGAAAACGGTTTCGGCTATTCCTGGGTGCCCAAGATGGACGACGGCGCTGCCTATTCCCTCATGCATCTCTTCGACAAGATGTACGAAGGCAAGATCAAAGGCCTCTTCGCCATCGGCACGGACCCGGCGGTCAGTGCTCCCAATACGACCAAGGTTCGGAAGGGTTTGGAAAAGCTGGATTGGTTGATAAGTGAGAACATCTTCGACAATGAGACCCACTCTTTCTGGAAGGGTCCCGGCGTTGACCCGAAAAAAGTCAAGACGGAATGTTTCCTCCTTCCTGCCGCCGCTTCGATGGAAAAAGAAGGCAGCCAGAGCAACTCCGGCCGCTGGGTGCAGTGGAAGTACAAGGCTGCCGAAGCCCCGGGAGACGGTATTCCCGTCGGAGAGATCGAGATCAAGATCATGGACGCCGTCAAGGCACTGTATGCCAAGGAGGGCGGCGTTTTCCCGGACGCCATCCTGAACCTCAAGTGGGATTACACGGACAACAAGGGCCGGTATGACGCCTTGAAAGTATCCAAGCAGATCAACGGCTATTTCCTTAAAGACACGGTCATCGAAGATAAGGCCAAAGGCACGAAGACGGAGTTCAAAAAAGGACAGCTCGTCCCGACCTTCGGCATGCTCAAGGCCGATGGATCGACAGCGAGCGGCAACTGGTGTCTGACGGGAAGTTTCGGCGCCAACGGCGAAAACAAGATGGCCAAGCGTGGCAAGGACGACCCGACGGGACTCGGTTTGTTTCCCAACTGGGCATATGCCTGGCCTGTCAACCGGCGCATTCTTTATAACCGTGCCTCCTGCGATCTCAACGGTAAGCCCTACAATCCGAAGCGGAAAATTCTTGCCTGGACCGGAGAAGCTTGGGTGGGCGACGTCCCCGACGGTCCCTGGCCGCCCCAGGCCGATAAGGAGAAGGGGAAATTTCCCTTCATTATGAAGACCGACGGCCTCGGCGCCCTCTTCGGTCCCGGGATGGTTGAAGGTCCCTTCCCGGAGCACTACGAGCCCCTGGAAGGTCCTCTGGCCAAGAATCCCCTGTCCGGTCAACTGATCAACCCGGCCATCGAGATCTTCAAGAGCGATCTGGACAAGAGGGCCAATGCGGATGCGAAATTCCCCTATGTCTGTACCACTTACTCGTGCACGGAACACTGGTGTTCCGGCGCCCTGACCCGCTGGCAGGCCTGGCTTCTGGAAGCCATGCCGGAGCTGTACGTCGAGATCGGCGACCTCCTGGCCAGGGATCTGGGCATCCGGAACGGCACGAAGGTGAAGGTATCCTCCATCCGGGGGGCTGTGGAATGCGTGGCCATGGTGACCAAGCGGTTCAAGCCCTTCCAGATCGAAGGCAAAACGGTCCATCAGGTAGGCCTGCCCTTCAATTACGGCTGGCTCTTCCCCAAGGACGGCAGCGACAGCACTAACTTCCTGACGCCCACCGTCGGTGACGCCAATACCTTCTGTCCCGAGTACAAGGCGTTCATGGTGAACGTGACGAAGGCATAGGAGGAGAGACGATGAAAACAGAACTCGTAAAACTGATTGATACAACGAAATGCACGGCCTGCCGGGGATGCCAGGTGGCCTGTAAACAATGGAATGAAATGCCGGGTCTGAAAACAAAGCAGTGGGGCAGTTATCAGAACCCACCGGATTTACAGTGGAACACCTGGACGCTGATCCGCTTCCAGGAATATGTCAATGACAAGGGGGCCTTTAAATGGCTCTTCCGGAAGGACGGCTGCATGCACTGCACCGATGCGGCCTGTGTGAAGGTCTGCCCCAGCGGCGCCCTCTACCACACGGAATTCGGGACGGTGGGACTGAATTCCTCCCGCTGTATAGGCTGTAAAGAATGCGTTTCCGCCTGTCCCTTCGATATCCCCCGCTACAACCGGGAGACGGATAAGATTTACAAATGCGATCTCTGCTACAACCGCCTGCGGGGCGACGAATCACCCTCCTGTGTCAAATCCTGTCCCACGGGGGCGTTGACCATCGGCAGGAAGGACGTCATGACCAGAAAGGCTTACGCCCGGGTCAAGGAACTGGGGGGCGACGCCAATGTCTATGGCGACAAGTTCGTCGGCGGGACCCATGTCCTGTATGTCCTGGACGAGAAGGCCAAGGTTTATGACAACTTGCCGCGAGATCCTGCGGTGCCCTTCTCTCTCTTTGTCTGGAAGGACATGTTGAAGCCGCTGAGTTTGCTGGCGGCGGGCGGTGTCGTGGCCGCGTCGTTCCTACACTACATCCTGCATGGACCAAAGCTGCCCGATGAGCCCGGCCCCAATGAACCCGGCAAAGACGAAAAGGGAGGTGAATAAGCCATGAGAAAGGGATTAATTCAAGCAACGGACGGTTTTGAGCGGATTGTTCACTGGAGCCTGGCCCTGTCGTGTATAGCTTTGTGCATCACCGGGTTGGGAATGATGTTTCACTCCCTGAACTTTATCGGAGAGATGATGGGCGGCCTCAAGTCCCTGAAGTATGTTCATAACTTCACAGGCGTCTTTTTTGGCGTGGCCCTGTACTTTACCATCCGCATGTGGTGGAAAGAGGCGGGGATCTTTTCCATGCCCGAGGATCTGGAGTGGATCAGGTGCGCCGGGGGCTATGTCTGGCATGTGGATAAGGTGCCCGAGGTAGGGAAGTACAATCCGGGCCAGAAGATGTTCTTTTTGGCCGTCGCCGGGTTCGGCGTGATCATGTTCCTGACGGGGCTCGTGATGTGGTTCCCCCTGTCCTTTCCCCCGACAATCGTGCGGTTGATGTATGTCCTCCACGCCTTGGGGTTTGTGGTGATCTTTCCCTTCTTCTTCGTCCATCTTTACCTGGGAACGGTTGGTTCCCCCGGTTCCCTGGATGCCATGCTGACCGGCTGGGTGAGCCGTGCCTGGTTGAAGAAGCAGCACCCTAAGTGGTTGAAAGAGATGGAAGAGCACGGGACGCTAATTGTCTATGGGGAAGAAAAGCAGGCGGCCAAGGGTCACGGCCATTGATGATCAACGGATACCAGTCAAAAGAGTTTCTTAAACGAATGGTTTAATAATGGCGCCGCCGGGCAAAACGGCGGCGCCATTTCTCTCTCATCCCAAGTCACCTTCATTCGTCTATCTCTGTCGCCTTATTGGTTGCGCTGTCGGTTCCTCGACGTATTATGTTTACGCCTGCCTCACCTCCTATGTTCATCGTCGCCGCACCCGCCATTTTAGGGTAAATATCTTATTGACATACGATTTTATCGTGCTTATACTCTGCCACCACATAAGCAAGTTAGCAATTTGTCGTGCTTTTCCGAATAATAAATAAGGAGGAACGTATGGCTGCTCAACAAGCTCCCGCCTTTGAAAAAGGCAAACTCTACCACCTGCCGATCATCGACATCAAACCGGACCCCGATCAACCCCGTAAGTACATGGATCCCCAGGCCTTGGAAGAATTGGCCGCTTCCATAAAGCAGCTTGGCATCCTGCAGCCCGTCCTTTTCCGGCCGGGTGATCAGGGTTACGTGACCCTCGTGGCGGGGGAACGGCGGTTCGCGGCGGCCAAAATGGCCGGCCTCCTGTCCATGCCCGGAATGTTTGTGGAAGGCTCCCCCTCCGAGATCGCCCTGGTGGAGAACCTGCAACGCCAGGACCTGACGGTCATCGAGGAGGCGGAAGCCCTGGGACGTCTGGTGGACAATATGAAATACACCCATGAGCAGGCGGCCGGTGTCATTGGCAAGAGCCGCCAGGCGGTGACGGATATCGTGACCTTGAATCGCCTTCCCCAGGAGGTTCGCGACGATTGCCGGAATAACGCCAAGTGTCCCCGGCAGATCCTTATCGAGATCGCCCGGAAGAAGCAGGACCGGTCCATGCTCAGCCTCTATGAGAAGTATAAGGAGAGTGGCCTGACCAGTGGTGAACTCCACCGGGAGCGCCGGGTTCACGAAGCAAAGACGGAACTGGAAATCGTCAAGGGGGCGGTCAAGAATCTGAACGCCATGAAGACCAGGATCTCAAAACTTGAACTCGCTGCCTTTGGCGAAGAGGATAAGACCCGCCTCACCGGTGAAATCGATCAGTATAGCGCGGAGTTGGAGGCCCGCCTGAACGAGATAATTTCCCGGTTGGAGCCTCCTAAATTGGCCTGACGGCGAGGCAGGAAAAAATTAAAAAAACGGCGCGCAGTGTCGTCAATTCGCTATTAATATCATATGGTTAACCTCTGCCGGAGCTCCGGCAGAGATTTTTAGCCGGTGGGAAACGATCAATAAAGTTCCATTAACTTATCTCGTTAGCGAATAAAGGAAGCTTATGAATCTTAACTTTATGGATTTTGAAATTCCGTTATTGAAAACCCTGATCAAACTTGGCGGGGAAGCAAAACCATCCGAGGTCTATCCGGAAGTCGAGAAGATTATGGGTTTGAATCCTGTGGAATTTCCAGGGGAATATGAGCAATATAAAAGCAGCAGCATCAAATGGAAGAACAAGACCGCCTGGGCACGTGAATACCTGAAAAGAAAAAAGCAATTAGATGGTTCCG
>Ga0247841_10001565_pt1 | contig 50314 bp, 40 predicted proteins | sample LaCruzMarch2015__2_FD_192410 | JGI IMG/M metagenome (GOLD analysis project Ga0247841, IMG submission 192410) | Freshwater microbial communities from meromictic Lake La Cruz, Castile-La Mancha, Spain - LaCruzMarch2015_18m | ecosystem: Environmental > Aquatic > Freshwater > Lake | place: Spain... | reverse complement strand
TAACACCAGGGACAAGTTTGATGATCTTGTGATGGAGATTGCCTGTGGATTGCATAACTTCAGAACAGCATGCCGTATAGAAGATACTTAACACTGGTGGTGTTTATTTCCGATAATGTCTAATATATTCAGTCAACAATTGATAAAAAAACATAAAAAAGGTAAGATAAACAATTTAACGCATACGGAAATACTTTCTTTAATAAACCACTTGGCTTAATAATAAACTTACTTATCATATACTAGGTTTTTTGATCGGAATGTAGGCGTCCATCAGGAATGTATCGCTATCTGCATCATCATTTGGATTGATGTGATGTTCAAGCTCGAGTCCGGGGGGCATTAAGATAATCATAGGATTCTGGATAGTCTGGAATAAAATCCAATTTTTCCTTAATCCAATCATATATTTTTTCGTAGTTATCTATCATCGTTTGGATGCCCTTACTTGCAACCACTGCATAAAAACCTCCTGGAAATATGACTTCGGATACACTGGCACCAGGCTGGTAATCATCAGGAATAGTGATCAAGAATTCATAGCCCCGCAGACGTTGCTGCTCTGTGGGAGTAGGATTATTCCTGCCGTAAATCTGGAAGATGATGGGATTGTCAAACATCCCCCCTAGGGACAGCCTAGCTTTTCAGTTGCTTCCATGCATCTTTTTCGGGTTCTTCACTTTCCTTGACATGGAATGAAACTGCTCTAAACTTGGGAAGTTGAACGATCTTGATAAACATTTTGGTTTCTCCTGTATAATTGCACTATTGCATTATAGACTCTTATTTTATATGTCAATAAAAACCTAGTCAAATTACATCCCTTTCAGAAATTCTCTACCGAAATCCTGACCATACTGGAACATTGTTATGATGTTCTCAAGAGGCGTTTCTGGTAATATTGAGCTAGTTGAGGCAAGTCCAAATCCTCCACCCGGTGCGGCGATTTTGAAGCATCTCTCCACATCTTTCTTTACGTCCTTGACCGTACCGAAAGGAAGAGTTGTTGTTACGGAAAGACTTCCCCAGATAATTAGTTTTTCATTATTGCGTGTTCGATTTTCTGCAATATTTTCAAGCGTACAGCCGGTTTCTTCCTGAAATCCCTGAAACCCAGCGACCCCAACGAGGTTAATCAAACGGTCTATTATCGGGAGAATATTCCCATCAGAATGCCAGATAATGCCAATGCCAGCATCATGCAAGGGCTGAACTGCATGAGCAAGGTGAGGGAAATATAGCCTATCCAGCATCTCTGCCGAACATAATGGACCTTCGTTGTAACATATATCATCACCTGAGTAAACGTAAGGCGCAAGACCATATTTTTTTATTGCGTGGGCAACTGCTAAGTTATACAGGCGACCATTTTCACAGCCATAAGCAAAATATTTCTCCATTATATCTGGATAGAGTTTAAGTGCAGAAAGATAGTTTGTATAACCCCAACCGTATCCACCCATGAAGCTAGGCATTCCGAATCCTGAGATAAATAGTATCTCGTGTTTTGCCATGTCATTAAGACCCGTTATACCCTTTGCGTATCCATCAGCAACAGCCTCAATGTTGTAATTGCGTTCTAATGTTGCAGGATCAGGTAATGTATCAATAAAATCGCGCAAGTCTTCCGGGCTTGACGGCGCACTTGATGGCGGAGGCGGATTATTTTGAGGCTTGAGTTTTGCTTCAGCCGACGCCTGAAACGGGTCATAAGCCATGTGTTCTGTCACCGGGGAAGGCATGATAAATTGAGGGCAAAGATTCGCTCCTGCCCTTATGAATGCCTCGATGACAATATCGGGTGAATCTTCTGCATATATATTATCACGGTGGCTTAGTGACTGAAAGAATGATCGCTTCATGCACCATGCTGAAAGTATGCAAGGTTCCTCGACCCTCTCTTTGTTCAAAGTACGCCATGCTATTTCTTCGCCTGTTGGATGTTTTACGTAACGTGCCTTTTTGGGTTCATCTGAAAGCCTCCATACAAGTTTTTCGCATATCTTTTGCCAGAGGTATCTGTCATCAGCGCCGTCTTGTCTTGGCTCAAATCCTAGCTTGAGATAAGTCTTGATTGCAGGATAACGCCAGTGATCTGTCAGAAGGTGGATTGTCTCGTATCCACGATCCAGAAGGTGATTCAATACTGCGGCGCATACAGCCATACCGATACCTTTTCCACTGTGCGTTGGTTCTCCTGCGACCCATCCACATTCACCGGCACGCTTTCCTTCAGAATTAACACCATGACCCTGAGCGCAGGCAGTTGCGACCAGTTCATCACCATAAGTAACAAAGTAAACGCCATCAGGTGACAACTGGTTGCTTAATATCGAATCAAGCCTTTCCACAGTCCAGTCACCGAGGTCTTTATTATTAAGCAGTGTTGCATATTTCTCTTCATCGCCCTTCTGAAAAGACCTGACGGAATATCCTTCTGGAAGATCGATCTTCGGAGGGCGTTCAGTTTCGGGCCATAGCATTTTTAATTGTCTTGGCATTTTTGTTCCCCATTCATAATAATTGGTAATAATAACTCATACTGTTGACCGAATACCTATAAAAATTAACGTGAATTACCTACGAGTAATGAAGATTAAATAATTAATCGGGTAATAAAGCTGTCGAAGTTTTCTGGATTCCCTTTTTCAAGGGAATCCATTTCTAGCTATTACCCGATTAATTATTTAATCTTCATTACTCGTAGGCTTCTTGCTTCAACGAAGGGCTACTCAGCATTTGATTGGTTAAGAAAACCAAGTTTGATCAACTACACTGAGGGGCTCCCCTCTCCACGAGCGTAACTTCGGGCTATCCCAGCCCTAGTGTCCACTTGGTTATCGTGGACAGTAAATATTGTATCATGAAGATAGTTTATAGTCAACAGATATGCGATTAGGAAAATCGCATGAATCTTATATCCAGTCCCAAGCGAGTCCCCTTGAAAAAGGGGATGGGAATAAATTCGTTGGTTTTACGATTCGAGGATCATAAAGTCAGATATTAGTCAATAGTTTTAATATTTGACTAAAAACAGTAATTTTTGTATAATATCAAAGTCGTGTTGATAATAACCTAAATAAGTTAGTAAATTCAAGATTGAAGATTGAATTTTGTTTACTTATCATTTTCAAATTAAAGTGGGGGATATTACAATGGGAAATGTTGTTGGTTTACTGGTGTTTTTTGTCATTATAGTGTTTTTAATTTTTATTTTGCCATCAATCCGAAAGATCGGTCCGACTGAAGTTGGGCTGGTAATGAAAAGATTCGGAGGTAGTTTGTCACAGGATAACCTTGTTGCCTTTAAAGGCGAGGCTGGTTATCAATCTGATCTGCTGATGCCGGGCTATCGGTTTAAGTTCTGGATAATTTACGCCGTGAAAAAGTTCCCCTGGGTGCAGGTGCCTGCTGGAGAGATCGGCGTAGTTGTCGCTCAAGTCGGAGAAGCATTACCGATTGGCGCAAAATCTGCCATCTACAAAAAAGATTTCGGTAGTTTTACAGATTTACGACAATTTGTAGCTAATGGCGGGCAAAAGGGCGTTCAGCGTCCTGTTCTGCCACCCGGATCATTAGTTCCCATACATCCGGTTGGTTTTATCGTGATTACAAAGGAACAAGCCTACGGTTTACCCGTTGCCCCAGAATTTGCCAGTATTGCCAAAAAAGGAGGGCTAAAACCTGAATCTTTTGGACTTACATCCCAAAATTTGGAACTTGTGCGCATTGAATCTAAGCAAATGGGCGTGAAGCCAGACGAATATATTGATACGATAGGTATTGTCACGACTTTTGAAGGTGAACCGCTGTCTGCCGGTGACATCGCCTGTCGTCTGGGTGGATTCTCTGACGTAGATGAAATGATGAAAGATTCTGACGTGCCAAATTCCGAACTTATAGAGGTATTATTAGGAAGCAAAAATGACCTCCATAACAACTATCAGGATTATCAAGAATTTCTGGATAAAGGCGGGCGTATCGGACTTCAGCACGATCCTCTGCTTTATGGAGCTTATGCCTTGAATCCATTCCTTGTAAGTGTTGAAATGGTTCCGATGCTCGTAGTCAAACAGGGCGAAGTTGCAGTAATCAAAGCCTACGTGGGACTAATGACTCAGGATACATCAGGTGTTGAATTCAAGTTTGGCTCAATTGTGAAACCGGGCAGTAGAGGTATCTGGGAAGAGGCGTTGCGAACAGGTAAATATGCCATCAATCCACGCTGTTATCAATCTGAACTCGTACCAACCTCGATCCTGACATTGAATTGGGCAGAAGCGACTTCTGAAGCACATGATCTGGATAAGAAGTTGAGTCAAATTACAGCTAAAAGCAGAGAAGGATTTATATTCCAGATTGACCTTCAGGTTCAGATTCACATACCAGATACCAAAGCCCCTCGTGTAATATCAATGGTTGGCACGATTAAAAACCTTGTCAATGAGGTGTTACAGGGGGCTGTTGGAAACCACTTCAGAGATAGATTGCAAAGCTTGCAAGCGATAAAATTCATCGAAACCCGTCAGGAAGTGCAGAAAGAGGCTTTTGAACACATTAAAGGGAAGCTTGATGAATATCAGGTAGAGACAAAGGGTGTTTATATTCAGGATGTTGTCCTTCCTGAAGACCTTGTCGAAGTTCTTACCGAACGTGAAATTGCTAATCAAGAAGTTGATACCTATAAAAAGAAGGAACAGGCTCAACTCCAACTCGTTTCTGTTAAAAAAGCGACAGGGCAAGTTGAAATGCAGGAAGCACTAGCAAAATCCGAGATTTCCATCGAGGTTGAGTTGAATAACGCAAAAGCCAAGATCGCAAAAGCTGAAGGTGAAGCGAAATACATCAGCGAAACCGGTAAAGCGCAGGCGGCTGAAGTTGAAGCCGTTGGATTAGCAAAAGCAAAGGCTTACGCACAACAAGTCAGCGCATTGGGTCAGATGGCAACAGCGATGGTAAACATAGCGGAATCTTTTTCAAAGGGTGGAGTAAAAATTATGCCTGACGTTCTGGTGACAGGCGGTGGAAATGCTCTTGAAGCATTGGCGGCAACCTTTACCGACAAACTTACAAGGAGAGTAAACGATACCACGTTTTTATTGCCAGAAGTAACTGACCATCATGCAGGAGGTAAAAAGAGATTGATCCTCCGTTGTATGGACTCACGTATTATGCCGGGAAAATTATCCGCATTGTTGAAAAATGAGGGATACGAAGAAGGAAGCTATGATCTGGTATCTGTGGCAGGCGCTGGCAAGGATTTACTCGATTCCATATCCAACAGCTTTTTACTCAAACAGATGGAGTTATCCAAAAAACTGCACGATATTCAAGAGGTAGTCGTATTGCTTCACGATAACTGCGGAGCTTATGGTATAGATGATCCAAAAGAGGAAGAACAGACACAAAAGCAGGATTTAGCCAAAATCAAGGAATTAGTCAACGAGAAATTCCCTGATCTAGCTTTCACTGGTTATATACTCAAAGGCACAGCTACGGGTAACTTTTCATTTGAAAAGGTCGTTTAATAATTTCAATATCATTAATGTAATCGTTAAAAAGTGGTTTTTTAACGATTACATTAGTAAAAATAATGTCTTGTAACATACGATTTTGAGGATGGTGATCACAATGGAACTTAGTTATGATATCCTGAAGCTTAAAAATGAAGAAAAAAACTCAGCGTATATTTTTGAGGTTGTTATTGAACCAGATGAAAACGTTTACCATGCTTTTTGTCCGACTTTAAGAGGATGCCATACATGGGGACATACCAAAGCGGAAGCTTTCGAGTATGCCAAACAAGCGGTAATTCTATACCTAAAATCTCTAATTGCAGATAAAGACCCAATACCTGGTATTGGGATCGTTAAAAGTATAGAAAATCTGAATCCAGTTATTGTGTTAAAAGATGAAAAAACTTCTAAGGTTGCTGTTGCATGAAAAATATCACAGTCAGAAAGCTTATTAAAGCCCTTGAAAAGGATGGATTTATATTGAAAATGCAAGATGGTAGTCATAGAACATATAAACATTCCGATGGAAGATGGGTTGTAGTGCCTTTCCATCATTCTGGAAAAGTATTACCCTCTGGAACTCTAAACAGCATAATTAAGGACTTGAACTGGACTAATGATGACCTTATCAGACCAAGGCTTACTCGGAAAGGTTAAAAATGAGAGCATCAATCGTTAAAAATAGTGTTTCCCTTAGTGGTGAAGCATTTTCATATTAATCAATACAAATTGACTATAATCATTAAATGCTTTACCCCTATTTAGACACATTATTTAGGAATTCTATGGAATATTTAATTCAACAGCTTATCAATGGTATCCAATTAGGTACAGTGTATGCCCTGATCGCATTGGGTTACACTATGGTTTATGGCATAATTCGTCTGATAAACTTCGCTCATGCTGATATATTCATGATCGGTGTATACGTCGCTCTGTTTACTGCAAACGCCTATCAAATACCTTTCCCGATAGTCATAATAATCTCGATGATAGTATGCTCTGTGATTGGTATAGTCATGGAGAAACTTGCATATAAACCACTACGAAACAAGCCAAGACTTTCTGCGCTAATAACTGCAATAGGTGTATCACTTTTTCTGGAGAATTTCTGCGCCTTACCATTCGTTTTTGGTCCAGACTACCGAAGTTTCCCTGAGCTTATACCATTACAAACTTATACTTTGCCGGGATATTATAATATAACTGTCAGCAACATATTTCTTATAAATCTTCTGGTTTTAGCAATACTTTTGGCTGGATTGTTTTATATGGTACATTATACGGCAATAGGCAGGCAAATGCGTGCAGTATCTTATGATAAAGCAACCGCAAGCCTTATGGGGATTAACGTTGATCGGGTGATAAGCTTTACGTTTTTAATCGGAACGGCACTTGCTGGCGCATCGGGAGTGCTTTACGGTATAACTTATACGACTGTTCAGTCACCGTATATGGGTATATGGCCGGGGTGGAAGGCATTTATTGCCGCAGTCATCGGTGGGATTGGCAGTCTTCCCGGTGCAGTGATTGGATCGTATCTTATGGGAATTTCAGAAGTTTATGCGAACTCTATAAGCTCTGATCTTGGATTCGGCATAGCGTTTGCGATACTTATAATTGTTCTTATCGTGAAACCTACGGGATTGCTAGGTAAAAAAACTTACGAAAAAGTTTAACGAATACAAATATTTAACCACAGATAAACACTGATGATAAAAAAGATAAAGGATACAATATTCATTTGTGTTTATCAGTGCATATCTTTAGTTTAATCTAAGCATAGAAGTTCCTAAAATTCGTATCATTTGTTTATTAGTAATCGTTAAAAAATACATAAACGTCCTAAAAACAACCCCCTGCCCCCTTTTTTAAGGGGGAATAAGTCGAGTCGTGTCAACATTCCCCCTTAGCAAAGGGGGTTCGGGGGTTGTGAAAAACGTTGAATTACTATGTCAAAATGACATTTTTTAACGATTACTATTAGTGAAATTTGCGATAAAAAATATTTAAAAGCTATGCAACTTACATTCACAAAATTCTTGAAGAAACATATAGTATTTATCTGCTTGATAGCACTTTATATTGTAATCCAGGTACCGGGTTGGGTTGGATTGCTTACGTCATATCATCTCCAGATAATTATGTTTATTGGGATCAATATCGTTATGACGGTCAGTCTTGGTATGGTCAACGGTTTTACCGGGCAATTCTCCATAGGTCACGGCGGATTTATGGCTGTCGGTGCTTATGCTTCGGTATTTTTCACAACAATCATATTTCAGCTTTTAGGTTCAGAACCACCCGGACGGACAATTGGAGGGTATGGCTTATTCTTTGTATCAATCCTGATTGGCGGAGGGTTTGCTGGTCTTGCGGGACTTCTCGTTGGACTTCCGACTTTGCATTTGAAAGGCGATTATCTTGCAATTGTTACGATGGCGTTTGGTGAGGTTATAAGAACTATCATCCGTGTGTCTGATCCTCTGGGTGGTCCAAGGGGCGTGAGTGGTATTCCAGCTATAACGAACCTGACTATAGTTTTTGTATTCACTGTCGTTTCGGTATGGCTGATGCGGAATTTCCTGATTTCTACTTATGGGCGTGCCTCTCGTGCTACCCGTGACAGTGAGATTGCCGCGGAGATGAGCGGGATCAATACTACAAAACAAAAGATGCTCGTGTTTACCATTTCAGCCATGTTTGCAGGGGTATCCGGTGGGATTTATGCACACATTCTGCAATTTATACATCCTGATAATTTCACGTTTATGAAATCCCTTGAATACCTGATATATCTCTACATTGGTGGTGCAAGCAGTATAAGCGGTGCAATGACCGGTGCGGTAGCTTTCACGATTATACCTGAATTATTCCGAGAATTTCAAAGCTGGCGAATGGTTCTATATTCATTAATGCTCGTAGTCATAATGCTATTCAGACCCAATGGTATAATTGGGGAGCGAGAGTTTGGATTTATTAAGAGAAAATAAAAGAGGTAAGAGAAAATGGAGAAATTAGATCGTATAACTATTAACCCGCAAATATGTTTAGGACAACCGACGATTCGTAGTATGCGGATCACTGTAAGCGTTATACTAAAGATGCTTGCTAATGATAAATCAATAGATGATGTTCTTCTGGCTATCCAGAGCTTGAGGTTGCAGACGTCCAACAAGCGATGAAATACGCCGCATGGGTCGTATCTGATGGTTCAGGAAAGTTGTATAGTGATTATAGAAGATACTGTTGTACGTATTCGTAAATTGCCAATAAGGTGATGTATGAGAACAGTATAATTGGGGAGCATGAGTTTAGGTTTATAAAAAGAAGGTGATCTAATGTTGAAAAAACTGATATATCGTTCAGAAATCTTTCGAGAAGGTGATGTTTACGTTGGATTATGTCCTGAGCTTAATGTTTCAAGCTTTGGAGATAGCATTGATGATGCAAAAAGTTCTCTTCAGGAAGCAGTTGAAGTGTTTATAGAGGAATGTGAGGAGATGGGAACATTAGAGGAAGTTTTGGAAGAATCAGGTTTAGCTTTGAACAAGATACTTGGTTTTCAAGGGAACCTGTAATAGAAGAAAGATTAGCTATATCAAGATAAACTATGTCAAATAGAGCAATAAAAACAGTTGATTATACCACGCTTATCAAAATCTTTGAGTTAGATGGTTTTGAGCTCAAAAAGCGAAAAGGCGACCATATCATTATGGTTAAACCGGGAATAAAACGTCCTGTTGTCATTAAAGCATCACCTAAAAAAGTTCCTATTGCTCATATTCGTACCAATATGACAACAGCGGATATGAGTAGAGAACGTTATTTTGAACTTCTTGATATGGTTAAGTAAATATAAAATTTCAAGGAGATGAAACTATGAAGCGTTATATTATTGTCGTTATTCTTGCTTCTATTTTTATGATTGTTGGGTTATCTGTTGCGCAGAAAGGGATGCTATCCACATCTAAAAAGCCAACTGATCTGCCTGATACCGTTTATGGAACTTCTCATGCCTTGCTTATAGGCATTAATAAATATCCAAATTTACCAGTAGAAGATCAACTCGATTACGCTGTTGCTGATGCTGAATCGCTTGCAGATGTGCTTCAAAACAAGTTTGGGTTCAATGAGGATAATATCACCATACTCAAAAATCAGCAGGCTACAAAACAAGGGATACTTGACGCCCTTAACTCACTCAGTAACCCTGATCTAGTGAAGGATAATGACTGTGTGGTAATATTTTATTCTGGACATGGACAGACTGTCCAGCTTCCCAAAAATAGAGGCGGAGAGATGGGTTTCCTCGTCCCTTATAATGCAAAGATCAGCTTTTCTGGAGACCCGAATCCCTTTGAGTATGATCGCTATGGCATCGGCATGGACGAATTAAACAGAAAGGCAACACTTATACCTGCAAAGCACGTCATTTTCTTGGTGGACGCATGTTACAGCGGTTTATGTCTGGAATCGTCAAAGGCTATATCTACAAAGATTCCGGGATACTTGAAGAAGGTAGCAACAAGTTCTGTAATTCAGATGATAACCGCAGGTGGTAAAGGGGAAGTATCTACTGAAAACTCTGATCTTGCTCATGGGCTTTTCACATCAAAACTCCTCGATGGTATGAATAACATGACCGCTGACGAGAATGACGACGGCGTGATAACTGGCAGAGAACTCAGTAATTACCTTTATTCAAGGGTGATGGAATCGTCAAAATCTGAGCAAACTCCGCAATTCGGAATCACAGGCGAGGGTGATTTTATCTTTTTGCCACAAACTCCGGGACCAATTACTCCACCGTCAAAAAGTCCACCAGTAAGGGATGAGAAACCAAAAGAGATCATCGGCAAGGACGGTGCAAAAATGGTGCTTATACCTGCGGGCGATTTCGAGATGGGAACTAACTCTTCGGAAATATCAGAGCTTGTTCAATGGGCTAAAAAATGGTATTCTAGTATAAAATCAAGCGATTATAATGATGAGACGCCTCGCCATACGGTTTATACAGACGCCTTTTACATGGACGTTTACGAAGTGACCAACGCCCAATATAAGAGTTTCATGGATGCAACGGGATACAAATCGCCTAAGTATAGGAGTGATTCAAAATACAATGACTCTAAACAACCTGTGGTAGGCGTAAGTTGGTATGATGCAAAGGCTTATGCTGACTGGGCAGGTGAAAGATTACCGACAGAGGCTGAATGGGAGAAGGCGGCTCGTGGCGGTCTGGTTGGAAAGAAATTCCCATGGGGAGATACTGATCCGAATGGAACTCAATGCAATTTTGCAGACAAGAACACAAGCTATAATTGGTCTGATAAAAGTGTTGATGATGGATACAAATATACTGCCCCGATAGGTAAATATACTCCTAATGGTTACGGATTGTATGACATGGCTGGCAATGTACATGAATGGTGCGCAGATTGGTATCATAAAGGCTATTACTCCAGTTCGGATAGGCGGGATCCAAAGGGACCGAGTTCAGGTTCGTCTCGTGTTTTGCGTGGTGGGTCGTGGTTCCACAATCCGGGCGGCATCTGCGTTTCTAACCGTGACGACGGCTCTCCTACTCGCTCGCTCAATAATGTTGGTTTTCGTTGCGTAGGGCTTCGGTAACCCCTTAGCACCTTTGCCTCTTGCCTTCGGTGTTTGCACCGAGTTGAGGAACGAGACCCAACATAATATCTTGAGTCCAGATGATTGGTTCCGTATGCACAAAGATGAAATAAAACAGATAATTCACGAGTTTCCTGACCGTGCTATACGGTGGTTGTTAGAAACTCCTGATAACGTAAAAGGATTGTTGCTAACTGCCGTTGCTGATCTTGCAAAGCATATAGATTATACTCAACTTCAACGTCTTGATAGAACGTTTATTTCTGATAATTTCAGGAAACGAGAAGCTGACCTTGTTTTTACTGCTCCATTTCTCGATGAACAAAAAACACGAGAAGTCATTATCTATATCCTTATCGAAAATCAGTCAACCGTTGATCCAACAATGCCGTTCAGAATACTGTCTTATATGCTCCGTATATGGGAGTCACAGCGTGAAAAATTCGAGTTTGAGAATGTACCCTTAACACAATGGCGATTCCATCCGATTCTACCAGTTGTGTTTTATACGGGAGAGCAGAAATGGGATGAACCATTGGATATAAAGCGATTATTTGATCTGCCAAAGTCACTGGAAGAATTCATTCCACAGCATAAGACAATACTGTTTAACCTTAAAGCGACATCACCAGAGAGATTGGTTGAGTATAATCATCCGTTTGAATGGATATTACGACTAATGCAGAAAGAAAATGCGGATACAGATGCGGTAAGAGATTCGATAAAAATTGCTATTGACCATTTGAGATTAATGCCACCAGAAGAACGTGCAAATTGGTCGAAGTTGATATATTTCATGATGGCATTTATATATGAGCGACGTGAGGAATCAGAGCATGATGAGTTTCTTAATATTATTAAGAGTAGCATAGATGATAAATCTCGAAGAAAGGAGGTAGAGAAGATGGGAAAGACAATGGCACAAGTATTAGAGGCAAGAGGAGAGGCAAAAGGAGAGGCAAAAGGAATAGCATTGGGAATGATTTCCGCAAAACAGAACGACATAATAAAATTATTACGACTAAGATTTGAATATATTTCAGAAGATATTGTTAAAAGGATCAAATCAATTAATCAGATAGATCGATTAGATGCCATTTTTGAGCGCGCAGTTACAGCTAAAACTATAAACGATATAGAGATTTAGAAATAATTGTCAGACACAATAATTGAAATATGATAAAAGTTAGCGTAATTGGTTCTGGTAACGTTATAAAGATAGGATTATAAAGTGCAATACGATATAGCATCAAAAGTAGTTATAAATATGGCAAAAGAATCAATCCTGCGAAGGTTTCTCGATATGGATCCAGATGTTATCGAATTCATTGAGGAACTTCCACAGGAAACCACAAGCCTTAGAAGAAGCGATTTTCCTTTGCATGTTATCAAAAAAGATGGAAATGAGGTTATTGTACTTATTGAGATACAAACTGACTTTGAGAAGGACTTTGCTCTCAGGCTTATTGAATATACAGTCAGATTTAGGTTAAAATATGGTATGGAAGTTATACCATTTGTTATGCTTTTTACTCCAACTCAACAGGCTACTGGATTCTATGAAGATAACGTTCTCACTTTCAAGTATCGTGTTCTAAGATTCTGGGAATTGGATTCAAAAAATTTCGATGGTGAAATATGGCTTTATCCATTTACACCATTAATGCAAAATGGTGAGAGCTTATTAAACAAGGCAGAAAAAGAAATTTATGAAAGTAAGGATTTAAGTAATGATGAGAAAGCTGATCTTTTAACGGCAATGGCGATATTTGCAGGATTTAAAGACAAAAATATCGCATCACAGCTTATAAAACGAAGGAGGGATTTAATGATGAGATCACCTACTTATGATATACTCATTGAAGAAATAGAGAAAGAAAAAAAAGATGGGTGGATGCAAGAGGGATTACAAAAAGGATTACAGCAAGGATTACAGCAAGGATTACAGGAAAACAGGGATATGATTGTAGATGCATTGGACGAAAAATTTGGTGAAGTACCAGAGCAGATCGTCTCTATTATTGATAGAATTGATGATAGAAGAGCATTGAAATCATTGCTTAGAGTTTTAATACGCTGCGCATCCATAGATGAATTTAAACAAACATTGGATAAGTACAAATAGGAATTTTAATCATGAAAAAAGTTAGCGTAATTGGTTCTGGTAACGTTGGGGCGACTACTGCACTACTCATCGCTGAACGTGAGCTTGCGGATGTGGTCTTGGTTGACATTATTGAAGGCGTACCTCAAGGCAAGGGTCTTGATATGCTACAAGCCGGACCTGTTGATGGGTTCGATACTAAAGTCGTAGGGGCAAATGACTACGCCGAGATAAGAGGATCGGACATTATCGTTGTTACTGCTGGATTTCCACGTAAACCGGGCATGTCACGACTCGACCTTTTGCAAAAAAATGCTGAAATAATCGGTGGAATTTCTGAAAAAATTGCAAACTATGCGCCTGCTTCTGTCGTTATTATGGTGACTAATCCTGTGGACATTATGACCTATCATACGTGGAAGGTGACAGGTTTCCCAAAAAACAGGGTTATGGGTCAGGCTGGCGTGCTTGATTCTGCAAGGTTCGCAACTTTCATCGCTATGGAACTTGACGTATCGGTTGAGGATATTTCAGCGATGGTGTTGGGCGGGCATGGTGATGAGATGGTGCCTTTGCCTAGATATACTACCGTCTCAGGCATACCTATTACAGAATTACTATCATCTGACGTCATTGATCGTTTGACTGAACGTACACAAAAAGGCGGGGCAGAGATTGTTGACCTTTTGAAAACTGGCAGTGCCTTTTATGCTCCGGCATCATCAGTAACGCAGATGGTTGAAGCGATATTGAAGAATAAGAAACGTATTCTTCCATGCTCTGCCTATCTAAAGGGAGAGTATGGCATAAGTGACGTATACGTTGGCGTACCTGTTAAATTAGGTATCAACGGAGTTGAAGAAATTATCGAACTAAAGCTGATTGAGTCTGAACTCACAGCGCTACGAAATTCAGCAGAAGTTTATAAAGAAGGTATCAGGAGTTTATAATCTAGTGACGCGTGACGGGTAAATCAAAACTTGTCACGCGTCGCATATCCAAAAGGGTGTTGTATTGTTATGGGAAACGTAAGCGATAGAATAATCAGGCAAATCTCAGGTGAGCTATCAATATCCAAACATCAGATCGCAAATACTATTGATCTGATCCAAGTGGGAAACACTGTTCCATTTATTTCAAGGTATAGAAAGGAGATCACAGGATCACTTGACGAAGTAAAAGTATACGATATTCAAAGACTTTTTAAGTACTATTCAGAATTAGAGGAACGGAAGCAGACTATACTTAGCTCTATTGAGGAACAAGGAAAACTCACTGACGAACTCAGAGAGAAGATTGAAAGCTGTTTAAATAAAGTCGAGTTGGAAGACGTCTATCTGCCATATAAACCAAAGCGAAGGACAAAGGCATCCATCGCCATCGAAGCAGGGCTTGAGCCACTCGCACAGCTAATGCTTACGAGACAGGACATTACTACGGGTTCTGTGGAAGACTACGCCATAAACTACCTGAACCCTGAGAAGGACATTAATACTACCCTCGAAGCAACAAGAGGCGCAGAACACATTATCTCCTCGTGGATATCTGAGAATGCAGAGAGCAGACAGATGACGCGTCGCATAACTTTCAGGATGGGAACTCTTATAACAAAGGTAAAAGAAGAACATGCGGATAAACGCACTAAATACGAAATGTATTATAATCATATTGAGGCAGTCAAATCTATTCCCCCACATCGGGTGCTTGCTATAAATAGGGCAGAGCGTGAAGGAGTTATATCAGTATCTATTGAGACTCTTAATGATTACATTCTTGATATGATAAGGAGACGATATATCTCCAATCCACAAAGCATATTTATTCCACACGTTGAATCCGCCATCAATGACAGCTTCAAAAACCACATATTCCCATCTATTGAGAGAGACATCCGCAACGAGATAACCGAGCTTGCAGACAAGGCTTCAATAATAGTATTCGCTGATAATCTTAGAAATTTGCTATTACAATCCCCTGCTGGTGAAAGAGCGATAGCTGGTATTGACCCCGGATTCCGAACAGGATCAAAAATTGCTGTAATTGATAAGACAGGAAAATGTGTTGCTAACGCTGTAATATATCCAATTGAGCCTTTAAAAAAGTGGGAAGAATCAGACAAAATTCTCAAGTCACTACTGGAAAACTTTGAAGTTGAACTTATATCAATAGGCAACGGCACAGCATCAAGAGAGATTGACGAATACGTAAAGGAAATGCTTACCAGAATTAATGCCAAGATTCCTAGTGTAGTTGTAAATGAGTCCGGTGCATCGGTTTATTCTGCATCAGAAGTGGCGAGAGAGGAATTGCCAAGTCTGGACGTAACAGCAAGAGGAGGGGTGAGTATTGCACGCCGTATTCAAGACCCTCTGGCTGAATTGGTGAAGATTGATCCAAAATCTATTGGCGTCGGTCAATATCAGCATGACGTTGATCAAAAGCTACTTTCTGAGGCATTGGATAACACCGTTGAGTCAGTCGTCAACTACGTGGGTGTTGATCTTAATACAGCTTCTTATTCGCTTTTGAAGTACGTTGCAGGGATCGGGTTTACTCTTGCTAGAAAAATAGTCGAGTATCGTGATGAGCATGGGAAATTTCAGGAATTGAAAGATTTGTTAAACATATCAGGATTCGGAGATAAGACGTTTGAGCAATCCGCTGGATTCCTTCGGATCAGGAACGGAAAGAATCCCCTTGACAACTCAGCAGTCCATCCAGAATCTTATAATTTCGTCTATCAGTTATGCAAAATCAAAAATGTTACTGTTGAGCAACTTACTGGTAATGACAAATTGATCAATGGCTTCAATCCCAAAGAGCTAGTAACGGATAAAATAGGTCTTCCTACAATTCATGATATATTAAAAGAACTAAGAAAACCGGGGCGTGACCCACGAAAAGTATATAAAGATACCGGGTTCCTTACAGGTATAACTGATATTGGGCATCTACAAGATGGCATGATACTAAACGGTATCATCACGAATGTAACAGATTTCGGTATATTCATTGACATTGGTGTTCATCAGGATGGGCTTGTCCACGTATCAGAGATCGCAAACAAATACATCAAGGACCCTGCGCAGGCTTGCAAAGTCGGTGAGCAAATACAGGTCAAAGTTATCGCTGTTGATCTTGAGCGCAGGCGTATTGGTCTGAGCATGAAACAGGTGTACGAGAAAAGTGATAAGTAATCAGTGATGAGTAATGGGGGTTTTTGTTAAACAGCTATAACTTAGAAAGACCCTTCACTCCGTTCAGAGTGACATTTCTTCCGTTGCATGGCGGAACGTGAATTGTTATTCTGAACGGAGTGAAGGGTCTCTTTTCTTCAGAAAATGTAGCTAACTGAAAAACTCGTATAACATATCCGATATATCATCAATCTCATCAGCCCAGATCGTTCTTGGGTCAATGGATATACTATCGCCATAAACGTTGACGAAGATTGGGACATCTCTTGTAAGAAGCTTTTCTGCTAACTCTTGAGCAGACATTTTAGTCGGTTCGATGATTACGAATCTGGTTGGGAACGTATCAGGAGAGAACGAGACGGAATTGATTTTTGAGTAACCCTCAACAATACTGATATTTGCAAGTCCATCAAGTTTGCTCTTGAGGTTCTCGATCAGTGTTTCTGCTATGGATGCGATCTCTTCTAGCGGTCTGCAAAGTAACTGCAAGGCTACGTTATGCTTCAGGATCATATCAGTATCCAGATATGATCTTAATGTGGCTTCTAATGCAGTAATGGTAAGCTTATCTGGTCTGATTGCACGATACAAAGGGTTATCTTGCATTATTGATATATATTTTGATTTTCCTATGATTATTCCTGCTTGAGGTCCGCCTAGTAGTTTATCACCACTGAAACACACAATATCTGCTCCCCTTTGGATACTTTGTGGAACATAAGGTTCTTCAGGAAATCCCATTTGGGTCATATCTACCAGACAACCATTCCCAATATTATCAATTATGGGCAGATTATATTCTTTGGCTAATTTAACTAGCTCAATTAATGGAACTTGCTCTGTGAAGCCTGATATGCGATAGTTCACTGTATTTGCTTTCATTATTGTGCCTGTGTTCTCATTAATTGCTTTGCGATAATCATACAGGCGAGTCTTGTTAGTTGTCCCAATAGATACCAGATTTGCCCCGCTTTGCTCTACTATTTCTGGAAGCCTTGAATCGTCATTTTCGTTGAGTTCTCCTCTGGATATGATAACCTCTTTATCTTTGCAGATAGTGTTTAAAATGAGTAAGACAGATGCGGTATTGTTATTAACAATCAGACTTGATTCTGCGCCTGTCAGAGATGAAAGTAATTCCTGCAAATGCGAATCCCTCACTGATAGAGTCGAATATCTTTTAGCAACGTCCTGAATTGATTTCTGAGCAAATTCATTGAGCGGAGAACGTCCAAGATCATCTCTTAATACATCACCTGTGGCATTGATTGCTCTTCTCAGAGTCATTCTATTGTTTTGTCGGACAATAATCTCTACCTCTCGAATAATACTCTCGATGGAAAGGTCAATATTTATTAAATACTCTTCATCCTTTGCAGACAATATGCGATTCTTGAGTATGTCAATGACTTCACGGACAGCTTTTATGATTACAGTGTGAGGGCATGGTTCAGCCATGCCTGTAATTTCGGGTTGTTCCATTACTTTATTTACGGAGGGCAGTTGACGCAGGTATTTATTAAATTCTCTGTTCATTTCTTTTTTGGAGATACTCTCTTATCTGCTTCTTTTTTGCTGAATATACAACCACAATAAGACTGACGATAAAGACCAAACTGTTTGCTCATCTGGATGCTTTTTTCAAATCCACCCTTTTTCTTAAAATCCGCTTCGTAGAACTGTAATTCATTATTAGCTACTTTTGAGCCAACTTCGTTGATCTTTTCAGCGTTCTTATGTGGACTTATAGAGAGTGTTGTAGCGATAATATCGTACCTGTGTTCCTTTGCATGGATAGCGCATTTTTCTAAACGCATCTCGTAGCACACAGAACATCGCTTATCACCTTCTGGCAGATCATCCATCCCTGTGGTAAGTTCAATCCATCTTTCAGGATCATATTCCGCACAGACTAGATCAAGCCCGATCTCATCTGCGTATCTTTTCATCTCTTTTTCACGGAGTAAGTATTCACTTTCTGGGTGTATGTTTGGATTGTAGAAGTATCCTGTAATTCCATAGTCCGATTTTAAAAATTCTACTACATGTGTGGAACATGGTGCGCAGCAGATGTGAAGTAACATTCTTTTAGACATATTTTTCTATTGTATTTATACACCAGTTTATATATTGATTATTAGGGAACCATTCCTTGAGCAAAGTAAGAGTCTGTCTTGCGGCATGTCTGCTTCCCTGTTTGCCTCTATCGTTCTTCTGGATCAATCCCTTGTAGAGAAATTTCAGCGCATTATTCATATTCTGTTTATCTTCGTGATTTTGTGTGGCAAATTGGAGTTTTTCCAGATCGAAAACTTCGGAGATACGGTCAAACATCATATTATTATCAGTAAATAGACCATAAGCTAACAATCGTACTAGATATGTAGTACTCTCAAGACGGAATCTTAACTGTATAAGTTTTGATGGTTTATCTGAAAACATTGACTCAACATCAATGGCAAGTTTTTCTAAATCTGCGTGAACTTGCTTTTTTAGCTCCAGACGTTCTTGAATAGCGGATAATATCGCTTTTGAAAGCTTTTCTGATTTGTATTTATATTCTATATCCATATAGATAAGATTTAACTCATCTTCTACAAGCTCCCTTTTGCTACCAGCGACTACTAACTCGAAAATATCGAAAATTAAGCTTGCGTATTTTTGATCATCCAAAGACAAAAATACGTCAGATTGATAGAACGATTCGGGATAGATTCTTCGCCACTGGTTTTCTTTTATTGGAATGTATAGAGCAATAAGCTCACGCTTGCTTTTAATCAATTTTTGCAGAGACTGATCTGCTGACTTAGATAACATTTAACTCCCTTCTATAGATGATCAGATTATGTTTTTAAAAGGAATAATCACGAATTACACAATAAGAACAGGTCTATTGGTCTATGAATTTGAAACCTATAGATTAATAGACTTTTCCTCATATTCGTGCAATTCGTTAATTAGTGAAATTCATGATTAAATTCTTTTTGTGGATTTAAATTCTCCCCATGTATGAGCCAATTTGCCCTTGTGATCAACAGCTTTTGGTTTTATACCAAGTTCTTCCTTTATGTAATCGCCTTCATATAATCGGAAATGATCGAACCAGACTTGACCCGGCACATCTGTCATTTCAACGTATATTCCAGCAACAGCATCTGTATCAGGCATCGTAAATGTGCTCCAGAACTCTGTCCATTCTTCAGTGATAAGTATATCCTTAGATGTATACCCCGTCCATGGGTCTGCACGATGGTTGCATATCATTTTAGCATTGCGAACGTCGTCCTTGATAACCTTTGCCCATAAGGCATAAGTAATTTTCATTCCTTTCTTTAGAGTAAGTGGATTCTGATGAAGCTCGACACGCTTACCTCCACCTTTCTTTTTTACGTCAATAAGCAAGCTAAAGTCACCATCAATTTGTTCTTTTTTGTCTATGCTCATTACTGCTTGTGCGGAGGCGTCTTCGACCCACATTGTCCATGGTGCAGTGCCAACATTTTCAAAATCTGAGTTTTGCAAGAGATTTACCGGTGCGTCCTGTGCATTTGCTGTGAAAGTTACAACAAAGCATAGGAATACTAAAAAAAGCAAACAACTGTATCTGTGTAACATTTGACAACCTCCATTTGCGTCTATTTATAGACATTTTGTCAAGCGGCAAGTATATCTTGCAGAGATGGGTTTTTGAACGTGCTAACTGGTATAGGAATTGTAGAATCTTTCACCTGTAAAAAGTGATTTACTGGTTCTTTGCTAAGTATCATTAACATCATTTCTTTTTCTTGCTGTTTCAAATCACTCCAAAACGATAGGACTATCTCTCCAAGTTTTTGAATTTTCGAGTAGCTTAAAACAGTTAAACCCAATGGTTCATAATTAGATGGATCAATACGTATGTATATATAGTCATTTAATTCATATCCTCTACCTTTGCGACCCTTAGACCCAAAAATAATAGAAAGCATATCTCCATCTGGATCGTAATCTATACTAATTTGATGCTTATTCATAATTATCCCTCATTTCATATAAGCTGTAATTACAAAGTTATTTGGTTTTTCATCTCCATTTTTATCTATTTTCCACTCGAATTTTACTACAACCACGATTTGTGTATGTCCATCTGGTAAATCTTCATAAGATTTTATGTATTTAAATGTATCTGGATCAATGGACTGCTGTTTTCGTTTTCCAGATTTTAGAGTTTTTATTACGTAGCTTTCAAAACCAATAATTTCAGGATGATGTTTATATATATGTTCCCAACGTTCATCCGTTATGTAAATTTCGTTCTCATTTCTGTCTCTGTAATATTTCCACAAATCATTAACCCTCGGTATTTACTCTTCCATCTCTTGCCTGCGGATGATCTCGTCCTGAGCGTTTTTGCACATATCAACGAACACTGCGCTGTAACCTGTGATTCTGACCATCAGATCACGATGCGCTTCTGGACTGCTTTGCGCCTGTCTAAGTTCGGCGGTGTCCGCAACTGAAAGCTGGACTTGTAAACCACCTATGTCAAAGAACGTCCTGAGCAATGCCATCAGTGTTGATAATCCCTCATCACCAAAGACGAATTTTCGTTGAATACGAATATTAAGAGCGCCTGAGTTAAAATAATTCAAAGGTAATTTGGCGATTGAACGGAACATTGCAGTGATACCACGAGTACATGATCCGGGATATGGTGAAGTATTATCACTTACAGGCTTGCCAGCATGACGTCCATCGGGTGTTGCACCAAGAGACCTTCCTTCTCCGATGTGTCCCATGTCTGTTGTTAGGCATCGAGTCGCTATAAATTCATCTGGTGAACCCAAACGACTTGCACGATCAAATTCTTCTTTTACGATATTTAGAATACGCATAGCATGTTTATCTGCTCGATCATCATCCTGACCAAATTTTGGGGCGTTAAGACAAAGCTGTCGTAAAGGCTCATATCCAGCAAAGTCATCTTTTAACGCATTTCGCAGTTCACCCATAGATACTTTTTTGGACGAAAAAACCAATTCATCAACACCTGTAAAGCAGTCAGTGGCAGTTCCGATAAATCTTATGGAACCAAGCAATGTGCTATATTTCGTTCCACCCAAACACCAGCTTCGGGCATTTTTTATAGGTCCGTCATGAAAGCAATCATCAATCCTGAGAGTTCCCGGTGCTAATTCGTCCCATTTTTTTCGATATTGTCGGATATGATCAAAACATCTATCAATTTCAGTTCTTATAGAGGATGTGAATCGCTCGTATACTTCATCAATGCTTTTAGGCTCATCGCCATTTGTCAGAGCTTGAAAAAAATGATGAGGAAGTGGCAGAGAGCATCCACCGACTGGTCGCTCTTTTCCCGGAATATCGGGCCAATTGCATCCGTGCATAGTGTAAGTAATAGCATCTTCTTTTTCTATACCACAGTGTATCATGGCTGGAATAACGTTCTCATCATTGTAAACCATGAAGCTTGCGTTGTTACGCATCTTATCACAGGCGCTCTGCCATATATCGTCAGGCATATTTGAAGCGTATCGGAATACAATGACAGGATTTTCTAAACCGGGGATTACATAGTCAAGAAAAATTTTCGTCAATTCGTTGTAAGATGAACCGTCAGACATATATCCACCGAGAACTACGTACTGCGGAGCATCATAACAAAGATTTCTCAGCCAGCCGGTATCGTTACTCGTCCCACCACTCATCTGATGCTCGCCACGCCCTAGCAGAAGGTTATTCTTGCAATAAAAATCCTCGATCATTACGCCTGCTTCTTCGGGTGTTAATCGTCCAGCATCAAGATCATTACGAAAAAAGTCAATCAGAAATTCGTCCATGCGCCCAAATGTAAGCGTTGCATTTACCGCACCCATAGAGCAATATACAACACCAACGAGCCAGATAAGCTGCAATGCTTCGGCGAATGTTTCGGGTGGTCTTTCGGCAAGGACAGCGCAGTTTTCCGCTTGACTATGCAATCCTGCCTCATGAGCAGAAATAGCATAACGACGGGCGTAATTCCTCAAAGCTTGATAGACACGAATAGCACCACGTAAAAAATCCAGATGCGCACCCGTTTCACCATCTACGATTCTTTTGTCAAGTTCCTTTTGGGCAAAGTCTTCTAAGCCTGTTAAGCCAAGTCGTACCAAGCGTTCCCAATCGAGACACTCGTGACCGCCATCCTGCATCCATGACGGGATACCACGTCCCCATTTTTCATCTGTCTTTTTTAATAATTCTTCACCTTCAATATCAGGTATCTCCTCAGTTATACGTCCAAGAATCTGGTCATCAGGCGATACTGGCAGTGAAATATGATCAAGCAGATAATAAAGCCCTTCGCCTAATTGAAGCTGTTGCGGTAGACCTTGAACAAATTCATCTGCATCCCACATTATCCGCAAACGCTCCATAGTGGCGCTGTGTACGTCCTTCTCACGAATGGCGTATAAGGCTTCAGTTATTCGACGATATGAAGAATCTTCACTTGTTTGTGTTATATGATTTGTAATGACAGTCATAATTTATCTCACTCAGTAGAGCAAACCTCTAGTTTGCTAAAATGGTTAATGAATTTTGTTTTTTTTACTGATTTTTTACTGCTCCCCACGTAAGGCTGAGAAATCTCTTATCTTCCACAGCAACTCCACGAGTCGCTTTCTGATTCTGCTGGACTTCGTTGTCACTGAGAACTCGATTATATATGCAAAGTTCGTCAATAGTTGCATTAAGGTCTGCCGCATCTTCTGGCACGCCTCCACCGATCGTTATATCTGCATTTGTATCTGGGAGAGTGGCAAAACCTAAAGCGACTTCTTTAATTTCCCCATCAACGTAAAAGAACACTTTCTGTTTATCGCCATCCACGCGCAGAGCAACATAACTCCAATCCCCCTGTTTTAGATTAAGACCGCTTTGTTTGTCTTGCCAAGGTGGAGTAAATGTCATGTAGACCTGATTTGTCAAATCCCACAACCCAATGAAGTAAGTAGCTCCTGAACTATGTCCTTTTCGCATGATACAGGGCCAGTTATTTGGGGCTTTAGTTCCTCTAAAATTAATCCATAGACAGATAGTCATTGCTTTTAAAGTATGTAAATCGGGAGCATCAGGAACAACGATACTATCACCTGCTTTGCCGTCATTGAGGGATAAGGCTTCGTTTACCTTCCCTTGTACGACCACTGGATTTCCGGCGATAGTTCCATCATGACCACTTTTAGTATCTTTTACGGTTTTTCCTACAATTTGGGATTGATCAAAAGACCAGTAGCTGACCAGTCCATCTGTAACAATCTGTTGGGCTTGCACCAAAGTGGATGCAAGCATAAGGATCAAGAATACAGTAAGCTTCTTAAACATTCCGATTCCCTCCTTTTAAAACTTTAGGAAATAGAACACGGATGACGCGGACTAAACGGATTTTCGCGGATTTTTCTTTATTTCTTTCGATCAGCGTAAATCCGCCTGATCCGTGTTTATCCGCGTTCTATTTCCTAAAAATTTAACATCATTTTTTAAACTTGCTTATGTTTTCAGACAAATTTAAGAAACCTTTTAAAACTTTAGGAAATAGAATGCGGATAACGCGGATTAAACGGATTTTCGCGGATTTTTCTTTATTTCTTTCGATCAGTGTAAATCCGCCTGATCCGTGTTTATCCGCGTTCTATTCCTAAAAATTTAACATCATTTTTTAAACTTGCTTATGTTTTCAGACAAATAACTTCTGCGCTTGTTCCATCTTGGAGATAACGTCTACTTCAAATGGACATCGCTCCATGCAGGTTTCACACTCTACGCAATCAGATGCGTTGGTCTGCATTGCGTTATAGGCTGACTTTATTTCGTCAGTCATATCACTCTGTGCTATGTCAAGCAGGCGCATAGTCAAGCCAATGTTAATCTCAGATGGGCATGGCAAACAATGGTTGCAATAACAACATTCACCTGTGACGTACTGCTGGAAATATTGAATGATCCCTGAAAAATCTTTTTCCTCATCAGTTGCATCAAAATAAGCGAGTGCTTCATCTAACTGCTCAATACATTTACAGCCGGGGAGAACGTTTGATACGCCAACTTGCGATAATGTATAAGATAGACATTGAATTGGATTGATCTCAGCAGGTTTTTGAATATCTCTCTTTGAATCACCTAATTGATAGTGTTCCAAAGCCATGATCTGATCTTTTTGTAATAATTTTCCGCCTGCAAAAGGTTTCATTGCCACAAGACCAACGTTATGTTTTACACAGGCATTTAGCATTTCCTTTCTGCCGGGGATTGCGTTATTTACAAGGCTGATCGGGAACATCAATACGTCAACCTCTCCGCTTTCGACAGCCTGCTGTGCAGTTGAAACGGTGTGACCACTGAATGCAATAAATCTAGCCTTGCCTTCTTTGACAAATCGTTTCGCCATATCAAGCAGACCGCCATTCATCACTAGATCGTAATCTTCTTGACCATCGCTGTTGTGCAGATAGATGAAATCAACGTAATCGGTATTATAGCGAACTAAGAAGTCATTGAAGAATTCCTCAGACAGTTTTAGATCACGGGTTCTCTCGTATTGACCATTATTATCTGTAGAACTAAGATGAGCCGCAAGAAGTGCCTTGTCACGATAGCCCTTGAAAGCGACACGCATATTATCACGGAACTCAGGTTGTGCAAAGAAAAGGTCAAAGTAGTTAATGCCGTTATCAAGTGCCTTGTGTATTACAGAAACGACTTGTTCTTGTGGTATGTTTATCAGGTATTCAGTTCCTAGACTGAGCGTACTAACGTCAATACCTGTCCTACCTAGTTTTCGATACTGCATCTATTTCCTCCTGTTTAGAACGGTAATCAATACGAGTTTTTCACTTATGAGCAAAAATGGCATAAGTAGGACATGCTGACAGCTTGTTTGTGTGTATTGATTAATAATAAACAAGCCTGTCGGCATGTTCTATGATGCTAACTGAAAAATCAGTTACTCATTACTTTATAGACGCCATAGCGCCAGTATGGGACGACTTCATAACTGCGTCAAATATCTTGGTTATCTCCAAAGCCTGCTCACCAGGAACAGGTGAAGGCGCACCTTCTTGTATAGCCTTTATGAAGGCTTTAACCTCTGTTGTATGCGGGTCTTCATTTGATCTTGGCACTTGTGGAGTAATGTCAACCATAGCGCCGTTCTTATCGGTAGAGAGAAGTACCGGTGATGTTTGAAGTCCACCCTTATCGCCCAATATAAAAGACGGACCCGGGTTGTTGATGTGTGCCGCCCAGCTTGTCTCAAGGGTAGCGGATATGCCGTTCTCGAAGTTTATGTATCCGACAGCGAAATCTTCAACGTCGTAGTTATCCGCATCCCACATACCCCAATCGCCTAGCGCAACGTCTTTTCTATTGCCGAACATCATATAGGTGTGTCCCGCGGCGCTGATAGGTTTTGGGCATCCCATAAGCCATACGATAAAATCAAGCTCGTGAACGCCTATGTCAACCAACGGACCTGCACCAGACATTTTTTTCTGGACAAACGATCCCCAGCTTGGTATGCCTCTCCTGCGCATCGTGACAGCACGGGCATAGTATATCTGACCCAACTCACCTGACTCAACCATTTTCTTCAAAAGCTGACCTTGAGGCGTGAAACGCATGTGAAGACCGATCTGGAGGATTTTCTTTGCTTTTTTTGCCGCATCAACCATCGCCTGACCGTCTACTGCGTTACCCGCTATGGGTTTCTCGCATAGGACGTGTTTACCCGCTTCAAATGCGGCAACAGTCGGACCGGCGTGGAAGTTATTCGGTGTGCAGACGCTGACCGCATCAAGTTCGTCCATCGCAACGAGTTCATTGTAATCCGAGAATACGTTTGCCTTTGGGATGTCGAATCGCTCTGCAAATTTCTCTGCCCTTTCTTTTGCTACGTCACATGCGGCAATGACTTTTACTCCCGGCGTTGCCAGATAACCGGGCATGTGCGCACCTTCTGCTATCCCTCCTGTACCTATTATACCTACGTTTATAATGTCTTTGCTCTTTTTTACCTGCATTAATGACTCCTTTCTTTTTTCATGTTTGTCTTGAGTAACAGATCGTAACGGACCTTGTAAAGTTGCAACTTCTTGTTGTCATACACAAGCTCTAGTCCGGGTATCTTGCCCTTGACGAGAGGTTCAAGTGATGGACGTATATCCAGTTGCGGGATTATATATCTCACATTATAGAATCTCATAACTTCAATAGTTTTGTCAAGGCTTGTTCTTGGTATTTGTACTGCGAGTTGATCGGAGTAGAAGTGAAGTTCCCACGGATTTCTGGTCATTGTTATCGAATCAGACGGCACGTATGCTTTCAGCCATCTGCCCATATCCATCCACGCTTCATCCGCTTCTCTAAATGGATAGCCAGAATCCTTGATAGATTTTTGTATACTATCAGATGATAATATGATCACAGGCGCCAGAATACAACAGATCACTATTCCGGCAGATAATTCGGGTTTAAATATTTTTTCTGTAACAAGTTCCACGTATTTTTTAATTCTGGATATGTGATATTTGATATGTGGTAAGTGATTAGTAGCTTTATCAAATAGATAAGCATAACAACGATTAAATGTCTTTTTTAATGGACGATTCAGAAGTCCAAAAATAGTTTTCAGTATAAGGTGATAGGTACTCCATCCAAGAGCCATCATTAATGGAATCATAGGAAGTATCATACGATCTATAGGAAACCATCCTGCTGATAAGAAAAGTAATAAAGAAACTGTAACTATCCATAACAAATGCCTTTTCTTGTTTCCCCACACTAAGAAAATTCCAATAACAGCAGGAATGCTGAATATATAAGTCATGAAGGCATTGCGACTAAACTTACCCCATCCACTATTTATATCCATAATCAGCCACCAGACGTTTGTTTTGAGGTAATCTATTGTCATATCTATTACATAACCAAAACCGTCTTTAAATTTATCCGAATATGTTAATGGCGGTTTCTCTCCCCAGTAAAGATCATAAGTTCCAATTTCCCAGTCAACGTATCCACCATAACCAGCGGCAAAACGTTGCGTAGAAAATAACGGATCACCAAAATGAACGTAGTTTCTTACAAGCCATGGGAGCAATATTAGAAAAGCTACGAGTAGAACAATCAAAAATCCTTTATTGGTAAGAATTTCTTTTACAGATGGAAGATCGGGTGTCCTATATTTCTTTCTGATTCGCTTGAGATTATAGTGTGTAATGAAATGGAATAGAATATAACATGGTATTAATACTAGCCCTGATCCTTTTGCATAATATGCCAGACCCATAAATATTCCGGCAAGATAGAAATATCTTTGGTTATTTAAATCCCCCTTGCCCCCTTTTCTAAAGAGGGAAATGGACCCATTGCTTTTATCATCAAGTGTCTTTACAGAAAAAAGCACGAATGAACACACAACAAACGCATAAATTACATCAGATAAGCAATGCAAAGACCACTCAAAAAAAGCTGGATATAATAATACACCTAATCCGGAAGCAAGACTGGTAATCTTACTTCGGCTTAATTCTTTTGTCAGGTAATACAATATCAATGGAAGGAAAAAGCAAGCGATAATCAGTGAAGGAAGTTTTGCGGTAAATGCAGACTTTCCGAATATCAGAAAAAATGGAGCCATCGCCATAGAATATAACGGACTCCAATGATCTTCGGGTCGGATAATATTTTGATACTTGATAAAATACCAACTGATATAGTCTACCTCAAATCCTCTTCCATGTATCAGGCTGTCTGCCATTTCAGCATAAGCTGACGCATCTGCATGACCGACGTACTGAATGGGATAGGCTATATGGCATTTGACTACAAAAGCAACGAATCCAAATATCAACAGAATAATAATGTAAGGGTCTATTCTCACTCTACACATTCTGATTTGTACCTTTTCAGAAAGTCAATCATGAATTGATGCCGCTTATCCGCTTCTAACCTGCCTGTTTCAGTCAGCATCAGGTCTTTGAGCCATAAGAGTTTTGAGAAGAAGTGGTATATCGGAGACGGATCAGGACCGGATAGACTCATCACGAGTTTAGTTGGGAAATCTGGGTCCCATTCTACCTTTCCCATTTCAGGACAACCGTAGTGACCAGCAAAAACAAATACTCTGGCAATACCTCTTGCACCAATAGCATCAAGCCAATCAGCATCTCTGACAACTTTAGCTTCAAGTGATTCTGGTTCTATTCCTTTGAGATAGGATTCATAGGATGAGGCTATTATTACCTTTCCGATCTCGTTAATTTCGTCTGGTGAGAAACATAAGTTTCCTAAGAATCGTTTTGCTTCAGATGCAGATTCTTCAGTATGCAGATCGAATCTTTCTACTTCATTGCGCGACACGACGTCATGAAGATAAGCCGATGGAATAACGATCCTGAGATCAGCATTTTCACGTAAAGCTATATTTCTAGCCATATTGACTACACATTCGACGTGATCGAACCCATGAGCAATGTCAGCTTTCTTTAGTTTCTCGATCACGTATTGCCTTATTTGTTTTTCTTGTTCAATGTCTATATTTTGATTCATTTCACATTTTTGAAGATTTATCGGTTTTATTTATATCTAATTTCAACCAGAAAGACGGTTTTAGCGAAATTATCCAACCAAACAAACTTAAAATCCAACTCGTAGCTAAATTCAGCATTGACCATGCTACTGCTGATTCTTTTCCCAATCCGATCACATTGAAGAAGAATATTGTTGTCAAATCTCTTGTTCCTAAGCCTGATATAGAGATTGGCAGTATTGAAGCGAAATTTATGATCGGGGATATAAGCATTGTATAAAGTAAGCTTATATCCAAACTCAAGCTAAGTGCTAATAAGTAAGCATTCAAAAATAATACAAACCACGTAAAAACTGCAATTAGCCATAAGAATAATAAAATTCTTTTCTTATTTTTAAGTTCCCATATACCAGATAAGAAACGCTCAAGGCTTATCTTCAGATTATCTCGGTAGCGATGCGGTACGATAAAATTTATTATAGGGCGAAATAGCCTTCCAAATAAAATATAAACTTTATATTCTGTCAGAGCATAGAAAACTATCAATACAAGGCAAGCAATGACAATGACTGGCACATATAACGGATTTTTGTTTAATCTATTGAATAAAAGCACTACTGAAACTATGGCAAGTGTCATCAGGCTATAAATCTCAATTATTTTGTCTGAAACGATAGTTGACAAACATTCGCCAAACGACTTATCAGGATTAGCTTTTTTTACGTACAATGCTTTTATAGCCTCACCAGCCTGTCCTGGAGTGAATCCCCCGGCAAAAGCACCAATACACCACGTCATACATGCGTCTTTATAGCTAAATTTCTGACCATACTCATTTAATATCAGTTTCCATTTTAATCCTTTAAGTAATACAATAACAAATAAGAAAAATGGAGTTATTATTATGTAGATAACTTTTATACCGTTAAAAGCTTTCATTATATTCCCTATACCAGTTCTCCATATTATGTAAGCATATAAAAAAATTCCAAGTATGGGAAGGAGTTTGATGATTTTATGTATCAATTTTGCCTGTAGGAACAATGTTTTCCTTTTTTCTTGATGCTCTTTTGAGTATATATTATATCAATTTCCAATTCAAATATGGCATTTAATTGTAGGGGCAATTCCTTGCTGTTGCCCCTTTTGCCCCTTTGCTGTTGCCCTTTCAAAGAAATTTCTATATATCCTCCGAATCATTATTTTGAGTGAAGATCGCCCATGTATTTTTGGATTTGTCGTATCGGCTTAATCCTAGCTGTGTACCGATCCATACATAATTACCATCAACGACTATTGACATCACACAGTTGTGCGATAAGCCATCCTTCTTCGAGAAGGATTCCCAGAGCTTTTTCTCTTTGTCATATCTCATTACACCAGCATCAAACGTGCCGAACCAGAAGTATTTGTCATCTTTTGCAATGCAGGTTATCCTGTCACTCGTCAACCCTTCATTTGTCGAATAAGTTACCCAATCCTGAGTATTTTTGTCATACGCTATGACTCCTGCACCACTACCAAGCCAGACTGTATCGCCATCTACCTTAACACTGCCAATCTCGTTAGTAGGCAAACCATTTTCTACAGTAAAAGTCATCCAGATGTCTTTTCTTTTATCGTATCTACTTATGCCTCTCATTGTGCCAATCCAGATATAGTCCTGATCCGCATCAACGCACCAAACCTCATTAGATACGAGAGTAGTAGCATATTCTTTTGTCAATGCTGTTTGCCTTATTTCCATACCCGATGAAAAACTAATCCATGCGTTTAGATTATCGGACATGCGTGGAAATTTGCAAAGTCCAGCACTTGTTCCCATCCATACGTCATAGCCATCCACAACTATTGAACTTACTTCTACACTTGGCAAACCATTATCTTTTTCAAACCTATCCCATTTGTCAGTAACTTTATCGTATCTATTAGCACCCACTCTGGACCCAACCCACAAGTATCTGCTGTCCACTGCAAGAGCGGTTATGGCGTCGTCTACAAGACTGCTGCGTCTTTGATCGTTAAGTCTTGCATAGTCAGCCTCAGAATAATTAGTAGTATCAACATTAAAGCTATTACCACCATGCCTATATGTTTTCCACGTTCCTTGATCTTTATCGTATCGTGACAGTCCTCCACCTTGAGTTCCACACCAGACATATTTATCGTCAACAGTTATGGCGGAAACCTTGTCTTGAGCAAGAGTCTCACGTTTGGTAAAATTCGTCCATGATTCTGTTATTTTGTCGTATCTACTTAATCCAATGTAAGTACCAACCCAGACGTAACGCTCATCAACCTTCAATCCATTGTCAGCGACATCATTCGTAATAAGTCCAGTAAAAGTTGTCCACGTACCTGAAGCCATGTGAAATCTTTTTACCCAATTTCCATTAGTGCCTACCCATAGATAATCGCCATCTTCTGCAATATCTTCAACACCGCTTCCCCAATTATCACCATGTGAGCCACTGGGTTTTATGGTGCTCCACTCATTCATTTTTTTATCGTAAGTAGTTATAGCCTGAATTCCATTACTGTATATTATCCAGACATATCTTTTCGTCACTTCTACTTTATCTACGCTTGTAGCAGAAAGAACGTCAGCCTCTGAATATTTTTGCCAAGTGTTTGTGATCTTATTATATCGGGTAAGTGATCCGCCAGTCCAACCATACCTATGAGCAAACCATATTTCATCTCCGTCAACGGTTATCCATGTAACACCATTTTGAGCCAAACCATTCTCTTTTGTATAAGTCGTCTGTTCCCCATCACTTGTGATTTTTCTTGCACCGGATGATCCCACGCCAATCCACACACTGTCACCATCAACATCTAGTGCTTCTATGCTTTCACGAGGATATATTAGGTTAGAGACAGGTATAGTCTTCCATTTTCGTGTCTTTTTATCAAACACACTAACATCTGCCCCTGTAAGACGTGAAGTAGTCCAGTAGCTTATCCAGACTACGTTTTCACCGCAGGCAAGGTATCGAACACTGTTATCTGCAAGACCATCTTTAATCGTATAATGATCCCATATATTTTTAGCTTTGTCGTATCTTAATAACCCATAATCCGTTACAAACCAGACAGCATCTTTATCTACAACTATATTAAACACCTCGTTCATAGATTCTGCTTTCATGTCTTTCAGGATGGTCTCTCTTCCGTAAGATTGCCATGTATTCGTACATCGGTCGAACCTGATAATTGCACCATTATGGGAGCTTGACCAATTGCTGAACCAAACATAATCACCATCAAATTCTATGTTTGATACGTTATACTCTCGAAGTGGCTCACGAGTAATAATCGCCCTATGTTCGTGCCAGCCATTGTCTGGTATCGAATATTCTACTAATCCACTGGAAGTACCTAGCCAGAGTTTATCTCCGTTTAAGGCTATTGATCTGATATTCCTCTTACAAAGGGTGTCTTTATCTGAACTACTTGTCTCTAGCCATTGTTGTGCTTGGACGTCATAACATGCAAGACCGTTAGGTTTACCGATCCATATTCTTTTATTCTTGTCGTCATAAGTCATCACAAGTATATTATCTTCCATCGCAACAACAGAATTAACATTTCTCGTTCCGCCGAGTAACGGAAAAACAGATATGCCTTGAAACGTATCCGCAGATGGATCATATACTGATATACCGTTACGAGTGCCTATCCAAATGCTTTCTTGATTCCACTCAAGTATTGTGTTCACATAATCGTCGGTTAATCCCTGCTCAATAGTGTAATGATAGATGTTCTGGTTATTAAAATCGTAGCGCCATAAACCTTGTTTTGTACCTATCCATAGATGATCGCCATTATTAGCAAGGGATGTTACAAATTGGTCTTTAAGTTCGTTTATAGTATTGAATGAGTTGTCATTTAGATTAAGGTAACAAAGCCCGGTGTTTGTTCCTATCCACGCTTTATTATGTGATATTTTAAGTGATGTGATAAATTCGTGAGACAATCCATTAGCCTTTGTGAAGTATTGCCATTGTTCTGTCGCAAGTTCAAAAGTGGCGAGTCCACGAGCCGTTCCCAACCAGACCCGATCACCATCGCTGGCAACGGTTGTTGTAAAATCTGTTGTCAACCCGGATTCCTTTCCATATCGTGACCATTGATCTTTGATGGTTGAATATCGAGCAACACCTTTTGCAGTGGCTATCCACAGATCACCTTTTGAGTCAAGAGCAACACCATTTATGTCATCGCTAGGTATGGTGTCAGCCTTTATAAACTGCTTCCATTTATTTGAGATCTTGTCGTAAACGGTGACGCCACTGTCATAAGTTCCGAACCATACTTCATTATTGTAAACTGTTATAGATGTTATGTTGTTGCTAGATAGTCCGTCACTCTGGGTATACTTCACCCACGTATCAACAGCATTTATGTATCTTTGAACTCCACCGTTAGCACTTCCGATCCAGATATGGCTACCATCAACAGTGATTGCTCTAATGTCATTACTGGATAGGAGATCGGTTTTGGTGTAGTTTTTGACAAACGTTTGATTGGTTCTATCGTATAGGCTTATTCCTGACTTTTTGGTGCCGAACCAGATAAATTTATCAGTAGCGGCAATTGATGTTATAGATGAATCAATAAGACCATCTTTTTTTGAATAGGTATTCCATGAATCAGTAGTCTTATCATATCTATTGACGCCGCTATAATCTGTTCCTACCCACATATAATCACCAGTTATAGTGATGGCGCTCACTCTATCTTCAGTTAGACCATCTTTCTTTGTTCGAGCCGACCAGCTATCAAGGTTCTTGTCATATCTATTTAGTCCTCCATCGGTACCAAACCATACGTAATCCTGATCAACTGTTATGCAGAGAACTTTAATCCCTTTTAATCCATCTTTTGATTTAAAAGTTCGCCAGCTATCCTTTGACTTGTCGTATCTGCTGACTCCGTCATCAGTACCGAACCAGACCCAATTACCGTCTACAGCGACTGCATTGATATTATCTGATCCGAGTCCGTCCTCTTTGGTATAATATTTCCAGCTATCTTTTGTACGGTTAAACATAGTTACACCGCTGTCCGTAGCTATCCAAACGGTAGATTCATCCGATGAAATGCCACGAATATTATTACTTACGAGTGTGCTTTGTATGCTGGAAACTTGGATATCAGCTTTGGGTTCTGATTTTTGAACAGAGGCATCTACGTTTGCAGTTTGATCTGGAGATGATTCAGGTTTTTCAATTTGGGGAGTTAAAGACACACAAGAACAAAACACCAAAAGAGATAGACAAGATAGAAAACAAAAAACACTTAGCAATTTAATGTACCTTATTTTTCTGCCAAAGTGTCCTTTTTTCTTCATAGTCCATAATTCATTTAGTGTAAACATTAATCCGCTCCTTAGTTATGAGGTTCATAATAACACAAAAAACCACAGAGAGCGCAAGGAATTATTCCCCTTTGTGTCTTCGTGGTTTTCTGAAAACAATCATTATTGGTGTTTGACCAGTTTAATTTTTAATATTTCCTAACAACTAAAAACTATCTTATAATGGCTAATTTACTGACCTTTTCCATCTTTCTATCATTATCGTAAACAATGAACTTATAAAGATATACTCCACTAGCAAGCTTATTTCCATCTTCGTCCTTACCGTCCCAGAATTCCTCATTATACTTCCATCTAGGAGAGTCTTGCTCTATTGTTCTAATTAACCGACCTCTTAGCGTATAGATTTTTATAACAATTTTATCCGCAGGCTGTGTGAGATAATAGGAAAAAACTGTCGTGTCAGAAAATGGATTGGGAGCATTCATGATTTCTGTGACTTCAACTTTTTCATCTACGCTGAACCTCGTTGGATTGAGATTTTGTGGACTCAGAAATGATGAGTTTTCACTGGTATCAACAGCCTGAATCTGGATAACGTAAATACCATTCATAAGTTGAGGTGAGTAAATAATAGTCGCATTCTTTTGATCGCTTGATACATTCATTGAATATTCTTTTTTATCAATGGGTTTCAGTTCCTCATCTTTACCAGACATAGATAACACAAATTTTGACATATCAAGAATGCTGTCATCACTTACGTTAATATTAAACACCGGTGACTTCTGGAATATTTCACCATCAGTCAATAGTTTTCCGTCAACAGTCACTTTTATTATAGGTGGATTAAGATCAGGTTTATCTTCTACCAGAAACATAAATTCCAAAAAGTCACCATTATCGCTTTTGGATATATTCCCGGCGAAATCTTTCACAGATATGCGATACCTGTATTTGCCGATATTCAATACAGGGGAATAGAATATGGGAATACTATCCAATTGACTTCGTTCTGAAAGCACGTAATCAGACTTTGGAACCTCGTGGAAATCCCTATCGTTTACACTGATCATGAAAGAGAAGCTATTTATATCCACTCCATTTGCATCAGAAAGCATAAGTGACATAGTAGGTTTTGGGGATATTACAACCCCGCTTTGTGGGATGAGTCCATTCACCCACAATTCAACACCGGGTTGGGTAACATCATTACTTTGCATTAGTGTTACTGTCTTTAGGTTGCTTATTTTTGCCCTTACAGTACCAGTAAAAAGTGTTTGGAATAAAAACTTATCGCCGAATTCAAAAGGATATTTGCCTTCATTAATCTCGACCTTGATGCCCGGGTTAGGAATATATACCTCTTTACCAATAGTTCCTAACAAAGGCTGACCTTCATCGTCCAATACTGGTACACCAAGCTGAGAATGAATTTCAAAGCTTTTAGAATCCACGAAGAATATAACCCAACTTCCCGGTATTTGCGTTATATAACCTTCTTCTTGTATTACATTTGTAATGTGTGCAGTTCCATCGCCATAGTTATAATATTCAAGCCTTTTTATTTTAATTGTGCCATCTAATTCCCGATATGTATCAAACTTATATATATCACCAAACGCAAATTCTTTATTACCTTCATTCATCATTAGTTGTAAACCGACGTCTGTATTATCATAAAGAGTATCAACTTCGCCGTATCTGTTCAGGCTTTCATAAGACGTTAATCCCTCTCTGCGGAAATATATCTTGTATCTATCAGAAGTCAGGAATAATATTACCCAGTTCCCAATAGGTGCAGATATCTCATCAACTTTGATATTCGTAGAGTCGAAAGGTGAATCTGACTTATTTTCAGTTGTTGTTAGTGTTACATAATACTCTTGAGCAAATTTAGCAGGGCTCGTTCCGCCGAGTAACGGAAGAACAGATTCAGAATTATTAGACATTATTAATTGTGAAGGAACATATTTCCATACACCAAGCTCATCTTGCCATGAATATATTCCCAACTTTTTTGCTTCTTCCTGCATTGCAGTTTCTATCCATTCTCTTTCAGTATAAGTAAGTTGAGTATCTTTTTTGTTAGCAAGTCCTTTTGCTTTTTTGGCAATCTCTCGAACCTTCGCAACGTCGAATTTTATATCAATTTGAGATTCTTTATTTAGTAAATCAACACCAGAGTTAAGTTGCATCTTGAATGCCCCTACGTCCATATTGCTGTTAGGCATTGGAGCAGGTGTTAAATCTTGTTGCTTCCATTCACCTTCTGGAATAGCAAGCCTTGTTATAGACATAACTGTCTCATCAACAGAACCAGCAGGGATGATCATCTTCATTATTCCATCAAGGCTTTGGGCATAAGTATCTTTATCTTTTTTACCTATGATAAATTCGTTAATCTGAAAGAGTTTAGACCCCAAATTATCCATCACATCAGCATCATCCACCTTCTCAGTATATGTCTGACCACTAATAATGTAGAAATCAGGATTGACCCATACGAATATCTGATGAAACCCCGAATATAGTCCTTCACTAAGCTTTATAGTAGCTATTGTTTTCTGTATTATAGGAGGATCGCTAGTTTCATCTGGTTTCCACTGATCATAAGTTATGACCGTATTTCCCAGCAATTTTGCATCTAAATCAACCGTTTGGTCATTATTCTTATCGGGATTTCCCTCAAAGAAATAAACTCCTACAGGAAGTTTTATTTCCTTACTGCCGGTATTTACCACAGGAGCAGAAAGGAGCCATGACTTATCAGTCGGAGAATAAGAGTATGTTATTTCAGGTGGAGCGTAAACCGTTGGTCTGGGAATAGTAAGATTCACCCCAATAGGAACTAGAACGCTATCATACTCAGTCATAATTTTATTGCCCTCATTATCCAGTATCCTTATCCTATAATCAATCTTTGTTCCGGGTTTCGACAAAGGTATCTTTTCTTTTAATACATACCATGTACCTTCAATACTTAGTGCTTTATCTGGTGCAGAACCCGGTTCCATAGTAGAAGTGATCTCTTTCCACGTTTCTGTGTTCCGCCAGTCACATTCAACAGATTTTATGCCTGCTTCTCCAAGGTTATCTGTAATCGCAACATAGACTTGAAGGCTTTCATCATTTATAATTTTGCTGATGATTGATTCAATTACGGGTTCAGATATACTGAGTTTTATACCGCCAATAGCAGATGAATTATCTCCACTGGAAAAGAATCTCAAAGAAGCTTTGCCCGGAATGACATTATCAGTTATCTTTACAGAAACGTTTTTAAACTCGCCTTTTGATACTTTAGTTGTCTCAATCTGAACTGGTATGTTATTAAGCTCATTTTCATCCAGATTATTAGGGTATACGACTGACATTTGAAGCTGCCCATTGAAACTTGTATCTGTCATCCAGTTTTTGACGCCTGTGATTTGATTGACTTCCAGTCGTTTAACGTAGCCTGATTTCAGATCAATCTTGCTTCCCACGCTGACAGATGACTTGCCAAGCTCACAATCAATTTTAAGTTCAGGCAGATTTATTTTCAGTGCGGGGTCTCCAAAGATGGTGTATTGCTCAACAGATGACGTCCACGCTGGAATATCCATTTTAATGAAATCAACCTTTGCCTGATTTATAATTTTTCCCAAAATTGGCGGTTTTTCATTGAAAATATAAGGATATAGCTTTTTATCAAATACTGCATTTCCCTGACCATAAGTAAGCCTTGTAGCGCTAAGACATGCTACCGCTCCCGCTTTAGGTTGAATCATAAACAAATCTACGATGGTTTTATTTCCGCCTTGAGGATTGTCGAAATAACCATTCTCGCATGTAGTTGTTACAACTATCGGATAGACTGAATTCTTGAGTTTTTTTACATTATCTCCGTCAAATATGTTCTCGTGAGTCCAGTAATAAGAACCGCCATGACCTGAAAATTCTAGAAAAACTACTCCAGTATTTATCCCTTGTATGATCGCATTTTTCGCCAGATAAGGTTCTTTTAGTACCCTCAAATATATAGGTATGGACTCGTAACCAACAGGAACGAAGTCACTTGCTAATTCTCTTCTGCTATCTTCAAATATCTCATCACCGCTTTTGCTCTTTTCATCATCGGCTACGAGCATAACTTTGGATTGCCAGATCCCATAATTTGGTTTAGTTTCGTATTCAATAGTCTTATCAACTATAATGTCTGCTTCTTCAAGTGTATCAACGGCGAATCTACCTATCATCATATCGGGAATAATATCGTCTCCGCTTACCTCCACAAACCTTTGGTCCATAGCAGTCTCGCCATAAGGCACACTTTGAGCGTGATAAGTGGGAACGTATATCCTCGGATATTGGTCATATTTCTTATAATATTCATCGTAGACGTATTTGTAATCCCAATGTGCGTCACCAACCAATAGAACGTAAGAAGGTATCTTTTCCCAATTGAAATAAGCATAACGAAGGAAGCGTTGTATTGCTTTGGGATCGAATACACCATAGCTGAACTCATCATATACGTCATTTATATCAACGACAATCACGTCTAATCCCTGTTTTCTCCTGAAATCTGCAAGTTTTTCTGTGCTACGTCGAAAATCGCTGTGCGTAATCATTATATAATCTATTCGGTTGGCGGGGTTATGCAAAGTTGAAGGCTCATCTTTTACAATAGACTTTGGACGCATTATGGCGTTTACTGTCGTCACGTAGTAACGGGTTGGTTGAGTTACGCTATCCTCAAACGAAGCTATATAAGTATTTCCATCCTGTTTTACTTCGGGATTGATAATCTTTGCTAATGCACCCAATTTGTCAATTTGGAAAACTTCTACATCTGGTTTAGTCAGCTTGCTTACTGAGAAAAGGGTATCTTTGGTTACAGCGGGGAGTGTTTCTGTCGAAAACTCAAGTATATTATTATTTGTTACAAACTCGTGCCAATAATCTACTTCAACCCAGTTCAGAAATACGTCCCATTTAGGGTCTGTATCATCTTTAGTATCATTCTTGTCGTCACATTCTATCTCCAGCCAATTTGATCGATTGACGTCTATCTGGCGTATAACTGATTCGCTTATGTATTCACCCGGACCATCCCATATTGCTGTATCCATTAGATTGCCATTCATGAATATCTTCATAATGTGCTTTGATGAGCCTTTAGCGAAAGTGACTCCCTGAAAACAGACCCTTAAAGTAAAGTTTTGCATGATGTTTGGCGCTCTGAAAGGAAGTGCAATTTCCATAGGAGCCATTTTATCATACCTTGAGTCTTGTCCTCGAAATGGTCTCCAGAAGAAGTGATCCGCAGTCTCGGAAGTCTCTTTTTTCAATGGATCATAATCGTTATTTTCTTCAAAATGCTCTGTTGTGAAGTATGCTAATGGAGTGGAATATATTGAGTTTTCAGGTTTTCCATCCTTTGTTGTCATCATCCATGATTTTATGTTTGGATTCTCCATTGTAGCCCAATTCAGCCAATAAACATTTTCATTGGTATAGATGCTGTTCATCTTTATACCATAGAACTCGATGTAGTCACCGAGGTCGAATTTACCATCATTATAACCCTCAACATAGATTGGAACCTGTTTTCCACCGGTCTTGAGTTCGATCTTTCGGGGATCAATTGTGCTTGGGTCTATACCTGCATTTATCAGATAGTTATAATCCAGTTTATATATGCCATTTTTGTCTATCGTAATTTTATAGCCCATATTCTGCGGGGTAGGAGCTAAAGCACTGGGTGCCATAGATACCTTATATTGAAGTTCTGATCCTAAAGGTTGTGATTCTATTGACATTCGCCATTTTTTTGCCTGATCATAATTCAAAAGAGAACCTTTATATATATCTTCGTAGATTTTAGATTCATTAGTATTGGAGCGTATTTTTATGGAAGTTTGACTTATAGATGATGGAGCTAATTTGCTAAAAGTGATTCCGATCTTCAGGCTTTTATAGACTTTTAATTGAGCATTTGATGCATTATATTGTATTGGGTAGATTTCAAGACGGGCAATTCGCTGTTGTCTCATATATCCCATCGGCATAATTTTGACTAACTCAGATGGATAAAAACCAGATGCACGAGTAGAATATGTTTTCTCAGGTGAAGATTCTAAAGCTTCATCTTTGTTAATAGGTAGGCTAAATCCATTTAACAGGTCATTAGTGATATTGAGTACTGAAGCACTCGGTTCTGATGTTTTTGGGATACCAAGTATTAAACTTAGCATCGGAACTTGAGGTTTTCCTGGTTCGTAAGTGAAAGAACATTTATCGAATGATACTTTTTGAAAAGTTTTACCGTCAATCTCTGTCACTTCTGACTTTAGTTCAGGCATATCGAATTGTATTGCAAGTCCGTTAGATGATGTTTCAATGATTCGGACATCATCAGCGTAACATAAAGTAGGAGTGAGAAATAGAGACAATACGAAAAAGGAAGATGCAAAAAGCAAGATAAAGGCTTGAAAATTGAAGAATAGAAAAGCGAAAATTGAAGATCGAGAAATAGACACTTTTATGATTCTTAAATCCTGACTATTAAATTTTTTTCCGGGCAATTGTTTCAATTCCTTAGTTACTTTCAATTCCTTATAGGTATTCTAAAAACTCAATCTTCAATCTTCAAATCTTCAATTCTTTTTTTGTGATTTTTGATCAAACTCACGAGTTTTTCACTTATAGAAATAGAAAGAAGTTAAACACGGAGACACAGAGTCACGGAGAGGAAAGGTGAGGGATTAAATATTCAGTTTTCTTCTCCGTGACTCAGTGTCTCCGTGTTTTTTCATGAATTACGACTATTCCTCAACTAACTGAAAAACTCGTATCAAACTCAGTTTGAAACTGATCATATACTAGCTTTTTCTACTCGACGCCTTCTTCTGATAATATTTTATAAAGGGATGGGGCTTGTGACATATTGACATTACCTTTTGGAACAGATAGGATCTGGCAGGTAAGTATTTTTGAGTTTAAATTCAAACGTAGCACATCACCTTCCTGCACTTCTTTTCCCGCCTTAGCTGGATGACCATTTACTTCGATACGATCATCATCACAGACAGCTTTTGCTATGGTGCGGCGTTTAATTATTCTGCTAACTTTCAAAAATTGATCTAATCGCATTTGTCTACATATATTTGTATGTCATTCCCACGCAAGTGGGAATCCATAAAACGTTTGAATTAAAATGGATTCCCGTTTTCACGGGAATGACAAAAGAGATAACATTAATTTAAAATCGGTAAGTTATTTAATCACGGATCCTTAATATTTATTAGGCTTTAAAACCAAATTTTTCATTGGTCTGGTTTAATGTCTTATTGGTCTTCTTCTTCATTTTTTCTAAACTGCATAGCGTGCTTACTAATTTCTGTGACTGACACGTCAGTCCATAGACTTCTGTGCCATTTCGTATAATCAAATGGCTCCCGCATAACTAAGGAAATAAATCTTTCGGCATCAACCTCACCAAGAGCATTTATAAGAGCTTTAGGTCCTTTAATTCTAATTTCGGTATCAGTTATCATTGTTCTTCTCTTATATAAGAAATCGGATCAGTAATTTTAATTACGCTGATACCAGTCGCTTTCTTAATCAATTCATCGTCAGTTGTTAAAAAATAACTACATTTCGATGAAATAGCACAAGCAATATGAAGGGAATCCTTACTTTTCAATCTCATTTCGTGAAGTTTTTCTGCCAAATCAATTACTTCTTTTAATTCACCGGTGTCAACCGTTGCATGTTTTTTCCACTGGCGTATTGCAATCTTTCTATGCTCAAATGGATTCATTTCATTCTCAAAATCCAGTATATAAGACTATGCTAATTCGATTTCACCCAATAAGATTCTTCTTTGAATCTCTAATTTCGCTTCGGTTTCAAGACGAATCCGAATCTGCTTTTGATCATCAAATGGACGATTAAAACAGCAATTATCCAGATATATTCTCATATCGAATTTTATTTACCACCATGTGTTATCGTTTTAATGCCAACTCAATTACTTTGTCCATGTTATCAACAAGATGAAAGGACAATTTCTTTCTTATTTCTAATGGAATCTCGCTTAAATCCTTCTCGTTTTCTCTAGGGATAATAATATTAGTAATGTCAGCCCTGAGTGCCGCAAGGACTTTCTCTTTCAGTCCGCCAATAGGGAGAACACGTCCTCTAAGAGTTATTTCTCCAGTCATTGCGAAGTCTTTTCTTACAGGTTTTCCTGTAAAAGCTGAAAACATAGCTGTTGCAACGGTGATTCCAGCAGATGGACCATCTTTTGGAACAGCACCTTCTGGTATGTGGACATGAATGTCGTGCTTTGAATAAAATTCACTTGGGATGTCTATAAATGATTGTTCTTTGTTTCTTGATCTTATATAGCTGAGAGCGGCTTTTGCAGACTCCTGCATTACATCTCCAAGCTTGCCAGTTAGTACAAGGCTTCCATTACCATCCATTGTAGTAACTTCAATGGCTAGAACATCTCCACCCATTTCGGTATATGCTAACCCGGTAGCAACGCCTATCTGATCTTCCACCTCGCCTTTGCCATGAGCGAATCTTGATATACCAAGATAATCATGTATGTTCTTTGCAGTTACTTGTAGTTTTTTTGGTGTTTCCTGATCCACCTTGACTACTTGATCTGCGACTACTTGATCCGCCTTGACAACTTTTTTGGCTACTTTTCGGCACACAGACGCTATCTCTCGCTCAAGGTTTCTGACCCCTGCTTCACGAGTATAAGAATTAATAATACTCGAAACGGCTGATTTAGATATCCCCAATATTTCGGTTGTTAATCCATTAGCTTTTAATTGTTTTGGTATCAAGAAAAGTTCTGCTATTTTTTGTTTTTCGTATTCTGTATAACCCGGTAATTCAAGGATCTCCATTCGGTCACGAAGCGGAGGCGGTATAGCGTTGAGATAGTTTGCGGTAGTAATGAAAAGAACTTCGGAAAGGTCAAAGTCAACATCAAGGTAGTGATCATTAAAAGTATGATTTTGCTCTGGATCCAATACTTCAAGAAGTGCCGCTGAAGGGTCTCCACGAAAATCCATACTCATTTTATCAACTTCATCGAGTAAAAACAAAGGATTTCGTGATTTTGCCTTCTTTAATCCTTGTATTATGCTTCCCGGCATAGAACCGATGTACGTTCGGCGATGTCCCCTGATCTCCGCTTCATCTCTGACTCCACCAAGAGAAACTCGTATAAAGTTACGTCCAGTAGCTCTAGCGATAGATTTAGCCAGTGAGGTTTTCCCAACTCCGGGAGGACCAACAAAGCAAAGTATAGGTCCTTTTATTTTCTGTACTAGCTTTAATACCGCCAGATACTCAAGTATGCGTTCTTTGGGTTTTTCCAGACCGTAATGGTCCTCTTCCAGAATTTTCTCTGCTTCATCTATATTTAACTTCGTTTCGGTGGTTATATCCCATGGCATTGATATTAACCAGTCAATATAATTTCGTATCACGCCTGATTCGGCAGACATGGGAGGCATCTGTTCAAGACGTTCCAATTCTCTGAAAACCTTTTCTTCTGCCTCTTTAGTCATCTTAGCATCTTGTATCTTTTTCTTAAGATCATCAATATCAGCAAGCCCTTGAGCATCTTTACCGAGTTCCTTATGAATTGCTTTTATTCTCTCATTAAGATAAAATTCCTTCTGCTGTTTGGCAACCTGTTCCTGTATCCTGCCATCAATTTCTTTTTCTATACCATATATTTGTATTTGGTATCTAATTACCCCAATAATTTTCTCGAGTCTTTCTTTAAGATCGAGCATATCAAGTATAGCTTGTTGTTCACGATAATCAACCACTGGTGGAGATAAATATTTGGATACAGTATCAGCCAGCAGGATCGGGTCTCCCTGTGAGAGTATTTCTTCTATCTCTTCCATTGTTTCAGGAGGAAGTTTTTTTGTTGCGTTTACGTATTCTCTCAAAGTTGAGACTACGCTATTCATAAGAGCTTGAGTTTCCAAGTCTTTTTCCGATTTATCCGAAATCACTTCTAACAAAGCTCTTGTAAAATCACCATCACGTAAAATCTCTATTACTTTAGCTCTTAATATACCACTGACAAATACTTTTAGACTGCCATCTTTGGGATCAAGCGATTGCAAAACTCTCCCGATAGTACCTACTTCGTAGAGTTCATCAAGATCAGGATTGTCAGCAACCTCCTTCATAGTCAGCATCAATATTTCGCTGTCGTGTTCTATTGCATATTTTAGTGCTTTGACGGAGCGTTCTCTGACGACGTGGAGTGGACGAGTCATGTTCGGAAACATGACCTGTTCAGGAAGTGGTAAAACAGGAAGTATTATTTGTTTAGATTTATTTTGCTGTTCCATAGAACGTCTACGCTTAATCATATTTTTAATTTATTCTAACTATGCCGCATTGCCATAAATCAGAATTGGTTCTTCTCGTTCGTTTATAACTTTATCCGTAATAACACATTCAGTCACACCGTGTTTGGACGGTAATTCGTACATAATATCAAGCATAATATCCTCTACGACTGCCCTCAAACCACGAGCTCCTGTATCTCGTTTAATAGCCTTATCTACAATGGCAACCAATGCTTCGTCAGTGAACTTGAGTTTCACGTTCTCCATTTCGAGGAATTTTGAATATTGTTTTGTTAGTGCATTTTTTGGTTCAGTGAGTATGCTGATGAGAGCGGGTTTGTCTAATTCATGCAAGGTAGCGACTATAGGTAAGCGACCGATAAATTCTGGGATAAAACCAAATTTCAGTAAATCATCTGGTTGAACCTCCGTCAATATCTCACCAAGTTTTTTCTCTCGCTTGCGTTGTACGTCTGCACCGAACCCCATTGTTTGCTTACCGATACGGAGTTCGATAATTTTTTCTAATCCGACGAAAGTTCCACCGCAGATAAAAAGTATATCGTTAGTATTAACCTGAATAAACTCTTGTTGTGGGTGCTTACGTCCGCCCTGCGGAGGTACATTAGCTACAGTTCCCTCAAGTATTTTGAGCAAAGCCTGCTGAACACCTTCCCCTGATACATCACGAGTTATGGAAGGATTCTCGCTTTTGCGTGCAATCTTATCTATTTCGTCTATGTATATTATGCCTTTTTCTGCTTTTGCTACATTACCATTTGCCGACTGAAGAAGTTTTAGGATTATGTTTTCAACGTCCTCACCGACATATCCAGCTTCAGTCAAAGTTGTTGCATCAACTACAGTAAAAGGAACATCTAGCACTCTCGACAAAGTTCGGGCGAGAAGCGTTTTTCCTGTGCCGGTGGGACCGATCAGGATCATATTGCTCTTTTCCATTTCTATGTCATTGTTTTTTTTACTACCTAGCTTTATGCGTTTATAATGGTTATATACAGCTACGGACAGTGTTTTCTTTGCTTTATCCTGACCTATAACGTATTCATCGAGGGCAGTCTTTATAGTAGATGGAAGAGGTAGTTTAATTTTGAGTGGATCAAAACCATCTCCCTGTTTAGATTCAACGACTCTCTCTTTACACAAATCAACACATTCATTGCATATAAAGACGTCAGGGTCTTGACCACCAGTTAATAAAAGTTTGACTTCATCTTGAGTACGACCACAAAATGAGCAACGACACAGGTCTTCGTCACGGGGTCTATGTCGCATTTTGATCTCCTTAAAACAATTTTAGGATTGTGAATTTAATAATTTTACTTAATACTTGAAAGTTGGGTTTCGTTCCTCAACCCAACTACTTTTTCTCTATTTAAATGAGAAAGTTATTTAATCATGAATACTTATTATAATTTTTCGTTTTTATTTCTATTGTATATTATCTCATCAATAATTCCGTATTCCTTTGCCTGTTCAGCGGTCATATAGAAATCACGATCAGTATCAGTCTCAACTCTTTCTTGGGGCTGTCCAGTATGCTTTGTAATTATCTTGTTGATCTCTTTTCTGACTCGCATTATCTCATCAGCTCGGATTTTGATGTCTGCCGCTTGACCATATACTCCACCCATAGGCTGATGGATCAGTATTGTAGAATGTGGCAATGCGTAACGCTTTCCATTATCTCCGCCCGCTAATAGAACAGCCGCCATACTTGCCGCCATTCCCATACACCATGTAGAAACATTGGGACGTATAAACTGCATTGTATCATAGATCGCTAATCCAGAGGATACAACGCCTCCCGGACTGTTAATGTAGATACTTATATCAGTATCCGGGTCTTCCTGCTCAAGATGCAATAGTTGAGCAATAACGGAGTTTGCCATGTGGTCATCGATCTCTGTTCCAATAATTATAATCCGATTTTTTAGCAACCTTGAATATATATCATACGCACGTTCTCCACGTGCGGTAGTTTCAACAACCATTGGGATCAGACCCATAATTTAACCTCCAAAATCAGTAATTCTGCCTTCTCTATTAAATTCGGTATAAGGCTTTAAAAGCTTTAATTATTTATGTGGTTTTATTGCTATATAATCAGACCTTTTTTGATAGAAGATTTTTCAATTAAAAGGTCGAATACTTTTTTCTCTGTAAGACTATCAACAACGCCATCATAACGTTTGGCGGCTTTAAGCTGACTCATGTATTTTTGAGGGTCTTTGTCTCTTGCCAGAGCCATATACTCTACTTCGGCTTCAATTTCTGCATCACTTACAGATATTCCCTCTTTTTCTATAATCTCTTCAATGACCCATGTTTTCCTGATCATTTTTTCGGACATAGAATGATACGCTGAAATATCTTCTTGACTCAGTCCCTGCTGTCCTTTCGTTAAAATCTTTGCCTGTTCATCTACCAAATAATCCGAAACCTCGAATTGTGTTTTTTCTATTAATTGAGACATCAGTTCATATTCTTGAGTCTCTCTTTGTTGTTTTCTTTTGTTTTCGACAAGGTAGTTCCAGACTTTAACGGTAAATTGCTCAAGGTTTTCCTCGCCCTTATCTTTTGCAAAATCATCATCAAGTTTGGGTATTATTTTTTTAGAAATCTTACTTACCTTTACATAAAGATTAACATCTTTACCAGCTATCTCTTTATTTCCGAAATCTTCTGGGACAGTAATTACAGCATCCTTTTCATCACCGGGCTTCATACCAAGTAAATTCGAATAAAATCCCGGGAACAGCTTATCTTCCTTCATCTCTAATATGATATCTTTTGACTTGTCTAATAGTTTATTTTCGTGTGATATGCTGTAAGTAATGGTGGGGCAATCTCCGTCCTGAATAGGTCTATCTTCTTCAATTGGCTCATAAATTGCCGAATTATCTCTCATTAGCTCAATATGTTCATCCACTTCTTCTTTTGAAACGTTAATATCGCCCTTTTCTATTTCCAGTAGCGAATAATCTGGTATTTCAATACTGGGTCTTACGTTAAGGGTGACCTCGAATATGAATGGTTCGTTTTCTTTAACAGAAAACTCGTCTAAAAGGACAGAGGTTTTACCATCATCTTTGCTAATAATGTATTTCTTTTTTCCATCAGTCAATGACCATTTTTTACCAGCTTCTTCAACAGAAACAATCGCCTTTTCAGAGATTAAAGTATCTTTTTTTTCAAATTCCTGTTTTAGGCTTTCAGGTATAGTGGTATTATCGAGATCGCTCTGGAAATCTGCCTCAACACTGAACAATGCCTGCTCAATAGGTGGATAAATGTTTGGAGTACCTATGACATATATCTTGTTATCTTCAATAGCTTTCTGATAAGCAGATGTGACTAAATTTTCAATAACGTCTTTTTTTACATAATCATTAAAACGCATTCGTAGAACATTGCGAGGTGCTCTTCCCTTACGAAAACCGGGTATTTCAATATTCTTCCGTACTTCTTCATAAGCTTTCTCGAATTCTTCATTAACCTCTTCCATTGGAACTTCGATTTTGAGTATTTTCTTATCTAAACTTACGTCTTGAATGTCAACTTTCAAGTGGATCCCTCCAAATCTTTTGCCATCTTAGTGCAATCTTGGTATATCATCTGAATCTAGAATAATAAAGGCTTGTGAGTATTATCGCAGGAGATATTTGGTCACTCAAACCAGAGTTGCATCAGTAATAATCCAAGAAAGTCTTTTAAGGCGATATTTATGACCAAATTATAATCAGGGGTATCGTTTAACAATGTTTTGAAAGAAAACCAGATTTACTAAATTTGGCAGACAAAAATGGTGGGCGTGGAGGGACTTGAACCCACACGAGCGTTAACTCAACAGATCCTAAGTCTGCCTTGTCTACCAATTCCAACACACGCCCATAACAAAAGTGATCAGTAAATAGTGAACAGTAATCAGCTATTAATAACATCAAAAGATAATAATTAATACTGACCACTCATCACTGATTACTGATCACTAAAAGGTGGTGAGCCGTAGAGGAATCGAACCTCTAACCTACTGATTAAGAGTCAGTTGCTCTACCAATTGAGCTAACAGCCCACAATATTTCGTAAAAATTAAATACGCCCGGAAGGTCTCGAACCTTCGGCCTACGGATTCGAAGTCCGTCGCTCTATCCAACTGAGCTACGGGCGCGAGAGAAAGGATGAAAAATAAGTATTTACTTCATCCCTCATCCTTAATACACGATTAAAGATTAAAAATTGAAGATTAAATTTAAGTTTACTTAACTTCTAATCTTGATTCTTCAATCTTCTAATAAGATTGGCACCCCCGGCGGGATTCGAACCCACGTGGAACGGATTAGAAGTCCGCTGCCTATCCATTAGGCTACGGGGGCAAAAAAGAGTAATAATTGATCAGTAAAAATGTTGTTTTGTAACGACCAATAGTCGATCAAACTCAGTTTGAAACTGATCAATGCTAATCACTAATAAAAAATCGGGGTGAGAGGATTCGAACCTCCGACTTCATGCTCCCAAAGCATGCGCGCTAGCCGGGCTGCGCCACACCCCGTTAATATAGATAAGCATATCACAATTCTCTGTCAATTTCAAGGTTTTTTTGGGATATGTAACTTGTTTCAAGTTGATTTGGGTTAATTTTGGTTATTATTTTAGTAAAAAAATCGGAGAGTGTATAATAAATTGTGTAAGTTTCCTCTTTGTGATAAAATAAATGTCCATTGACATTTATATACAATTGAGAAGGAGGAACTATGCTAGACTGGAATGATAGAGAATCAGTTAGGGAATACATAAAGCAAAATAATATAAAAGACATAATACAACTCAATACTTCCATCAAAAAGATGATGGGTGCTATGATAGAAGAGATGCTGTAAAAAGAAAAAATATTAACTCTCGTTTGGCACTTAATACACTGAAAAATCCACAACGAACCTTGTAAAAACGATTGAACGCTCTGAAGAATCGCTCTATTGCGTTAGTTGTCGTTGGAATCCGAACACTGCCTACTGATGGAAGCAACTTTGACAAGTTACTCTCTGTCTGTTCCACCCACTCCTGTATACCAAGTGACTCCGATGACTCTTTTAGTTTTCCTAACCTTCTTCTGACTGTACGCTTGTCCGTAGTCTGAAATACCTTCTTCATCTTAGATTTACGCTCATCAATATCCTTGTCTTCTTTGTAGCGTTTCTTTAACCACCTTGTCACTCCCTGATGATGATGAAAATGGCATAAGATATGCTTTACTCCATCGAAAATACTACTCAAGATATTATACCCTTGAAGACCATCTGTGATAATTGCAGATGGGATTTTAGAGTGTGTCCCACTTATGAAACATCATGAATTAGCTTGTCTCGTAAGGTCTCAATCGTATCTCGATGCCATTCTTCAGGGAAAATGTTTTTTTTAACCACAAACAACAATTTTTGGTAGCTCCCCCTTAAAGTGTGGTCAAAGATTCCATCGGTTAATAAGCTCTTTTATACGCTTAGAAGGTCTACCTCTAGGTAACTTCCAAGGGGGTAACGGCACTTGATAAGAAAGCAACTCATGC